>Ga0308164_10001867_pt1 | contig 22562 bp, 34 predicted proteins | sample PhyTR2_FD_201031 | JGI IMG/M metagenome (GOLD analysis project Ga0308164, IMG submission 201031) | Phyllosphere microbial communities from UC Gill Tract Community Farm, Albany, California, United States - DLSLT.R2 | ecosystem: Host-associated > Plants > Phyllosphere > Unclassified | place: USA... | reverse complement strand
CAGTATTTCCCTCTTTGGTAGACCGGCGGAGTGCGTCGCGGCATTGTGTCTGTTCTTTCAAGTAGTCGGCTACGGCGCGATTGATGATGTCGAAGAGTCCGAGGCTTCCGAGTAGATCGAGGTCGGGAGACTCGATCCGGACGCCTTTCCCGACGTCGGCCGCTCGCATCAGCTTGCGGGAGAGTTTGATGAGCGACGGAGCGTTCACTGAATCACCTCGTATTCGGCGATTTCGAAAGGCTTGCCCGAGCGTCGCCAGTTGCAGCCGCCTTTGCCGTCTGCGGCCCAGCCTGGCGGGCTCATGGGATTGGAATCGGTCGCACCCTCGCCGCCATGCTGCAGCTTCACGCGAACGCGTTTGCCTATCGCCTCGATGGGCAGGTATCCGGGGTTACGCTTCACCGGCCGTGGTCACAGGATGCGGCCAACACGGCGCGCAGCTTGGCAGCATGTTCCAGCATCTTGTTGCCGCGCGTTTCGAGCGTCTTTGCAGTGACGAACAGGTCTAGGTTTGACACGCCGCGATCGGCGTTGAGCTTGTAATTGAGGCTGCGAACGCAAACGCCTAGGACATCCGCCAGCGCCTTCTTCCCACCGAGGATCTCGTAGGCGGTCTGGAGCCCCATCATGCGGGGCATTTCGATCGGGAGGCCGCGCTGTTCCCGAATTGGGGAACAGTTGGTTGGCTGTGGCGATGGCTGAGACTGGCGAGCTTCGGGGGGAGCGGCGCTGATCATCATGGAGATCCTGTTGTTGCGGGGGGATCGAGCGGTCGCGCCAGCGGCCGTTCTTGTAGAAAGCATTTCGCCAAGAGCGGCGATCGGGTCAGAACATGGGCGGCGGGCGTCGTTGGATCGGGTGCAGATCCGCAGCGAGGCACAGGACAGCCTGTCCGTCGTCGAAGCGGACCGAGGCGAAATCCTTGCGGACGGCGAGGACGTCGCACTGCTTTCCGGTACGGCCGAGCCCTTGGAAGAGGGCCCGGTCGCCGCCACAGACTGCGACGTCGCCCACGTCACGCGCGCGCCGCTTTGGCGAACGACGTCGCGGGCAGGGGTTTGAACGCGGGCTCAACGTTACCGAGTGCCAGCCGGCAAATCCGGCTCCACTGCGGCGCGAGCGATGCGCGCATCACGCCGATCGCCGTCGCGCCTGCGCTGCCGAACACGGTCAGCGCCAAGCCGGTGAGGACATCGTGCAGCATCAGCGACGCCGATCCGATGTGCCAGCGATCAACATGATGATCGTGGCGGGGATCCAGATCACCGCGAACACGAGCGCGAAGACGATCTTGGCGATACGGCGACGGCGCATGGCGCGCTCGAGCTGCGTCGCGCTGTTTGCGACGGTGATCACTGGCAGCACTCCACCGGCGTGGTATCGGGCAGGCAGACCGTGCAGGTGCTATCGGTCGCCCAGGCGCACGCGTTGTGTTCGTCGCTGGTGCACGGATCCCACTGGCTGCACCCGCAGCCCCGGCAGATGCGCGGGTGGCGGGCGGCAGGCTCGGTCGCAAGCTGGCGGTAGACGTCCGGATCGAACGCAAAGATGCTGCGTAACGCTTCCAACGTCTCGAGCTTGCGCGCGGTGTTGCCGGGGGTTTCGAGGGCGTGAACCAAGTCGATCGCGGTCGCGACCTCGTCGGCATTGCGGGCGAGCATGCCGGCGACGGTGCGTATCGACATGCCAGCTGCTTCGCGGCGAAGACCGAGGTAGGCGGCGGGCGTAAGGGGTGCGGTGCTGGTCAGCGCGGCACGCTCGCCTCGCTGCATCGGCACGGTGAATGTACGCGGGAAGACGTGCATCATTGGGGCATTCCTTTCGGCAAAGGGGTAGCGGTGCCGGAAGCGGGTGCTTCCGGCTGGCGGGGGATGTTTCAGGACGTTCGCGGCCGAAGCCGCGGGGATCAGGTCACGGGATCAGGTGGACGAGGGCGCGACCTCCGCCGCGTCGCGCTGATCGTCGTTGGCAGGCACCCGCTGGTCATCATTCGCGGGCTTCGAGCGCCAGTCGCCCTTGGGCAGGATCGCCTCGATCGTGGGGTTTGGCTTCATGCTCGGCCGAACCGTGCGGAAGATGCCGAGCTGCGCCACGAAGGTGTGGCCGCAATCGGCATCCTGGCAGACGTAGCGGATTTCGCGGGTCAGCACGTCGATCTCGACGGAGTCGTATGCGATCGAACGCGTAAGGCAGTGCGGGCAAACCGTCGCGGGAACGCGGGCCGTATAGTTTCTTTTGGTAGGCTTAGTCACTGATGGGTCCCCCCGAATTTCCCTGCGCTGGCCCGGATGGCTGGACGGAGGAAACTGGTCAGGCGCCGACGTAGAGGGCGCGCAGCTCGCTCGACCTGCTGAGCCTCGACCAGAGCGCGGTGTATTTCGCGCGGGGAAGCACCAGGTTGAGTGGCGAGAAAAAGGGCCTCGGTAGCTTCGGCCGCTTCGCGGACGAACGCAGCCGATTCCGTGACGAGGCTGCGGCGGCACGCGTCGGCAGCCTTTACAGACGATTCTAACTGCTGGGCGAATGCGTCGCGAAACGGCGCGCCCTCATTGCCAGCGAGCCGATAGGCACGATCAAACAAGAGAGCGAGTTCGAGCGAAGGCAGCGCGCCCGCATCCTTATTGCCCCAGGTGTATATCGTGCTTTCGCAGTAATCCTTGCCTGTGGCCTCAAAGGCGATGCGCGCGACTTCAGGAATGCCGAGCGCGATGCGCACGGTCGTCATCGCATCTGCGAAGGTGTCGGGAGTGCGTGGCTTGGTCATGCCTTGCCCGATTGCAAAATGCCGCGGCGATTGGAATCGACGCATGCGTCAACCTTGCCGTATTGATGCGGCATGGTGCTTGCGGGAAGAGGTGGACGACCAATGCTGGTCAGTGCGGCAGCGGCAACGTGAGGGATCGAGCGATCTGGCCAGTTAGCGGGCACGCGGAACCATGCCGCAAACTTCTCCAAATTCGTCACGGAGAACGTCTTTCCATCGCGCAGACGGTTGAAGAACGCTCCGCTGCTGACGACGATCGTCGCCACGCGCGAGAGGGACTTACCGCCCCAGCGGGCGACTTCAGCATCATACGAATCGGCGACCGTTCGCAGTGCGTTCTGATATGCAGCGCTCATAACGCATACTTACGTCACACATGCAGCGGGCGTCAACGTAAATATTCCGCATGCCATGCGTCATAGGATGCGTCATGAGTTCCGCATGAGGAAGAATGTACCTGACGTGCTGAAAGAACGTCTGACGGCTAAGCTGGCCGAAAAAAATATGTCCGCTCGCGAGGTGTCGATCGCGGCACTGAATAAGCCCGATGCCATTCGCGCTATCCTCGCCGGCCACATGCCCGGGCTCGATCGTCTCGACGCGATCGCCGAGATTTTAGACACCACTTCTGATTGGTTGCTCGGTCGAGACACGGGGATCGAACGGACATTCTCCGACCAGCCAATGACGCCTGAGGCATTCCGCCGCTTACCGAAGACCTTGCCCATCTACGGCACTGCTCTTGGTGCAGATATCGAATTTGGTGATGGTAACGGGGTGGTAGTCCATATTGAGCAGACCGAGGTGCATATGTCCGCACCTACCGACTACATGGCGCGCCCGATCGGCGTCACCGGCCGGCCGGATCTGTATGTTGTCACGGTGTCGGGACATTCGATGGAGCCCCGGTTCGATTCTGGCCGCAGATTGCTGGTCGATCCTAAACGATCTCCGGGAGTCGGTGAGGATGTCGTAGTTCAGTTGCGTGGTCCGACCTTCGATGGCGAGGAAATTCGTCACGTGCTGATCAAGCAGCTTGTACGTCGTCGTCCTGGAGTTGTCGTCCTGCGCCAGTTTAACCCGAGCATCGAGTTTGAGGTTCCAAACGAACAGGTCTCAATGGTCCATCGGGTAATGCCGTGGGACGAGGCAATGGGTTTTTAACATACCGGGGGATTTGATGGCGGACGTTGGCCCAGCGCTTGGAGCGCTAAGCTTCATCGTGCTCATAATCGGAGCAATTCTTTTCTTTGTCGGCAAAGGGAGGCGTCCCCTCGCAAAGAAACTGTTGCTCGGCGGTGCGGTAGTCTTCGTTGTTGCCCTGATCATGACGCCAACGCCACCGTCGACGCCCGCAGTTGCGCCCGCCGCCAAGAAGACCGTTGCGGTTGCGCCCGCGAAACCGATTATTGACCAACGTCCTGCAAAGGCTGTGGCGGCGGTCGACGTTAAGCTGGGCCTACTCCGCCAGTATAAGTCAGTCATTGATACCGTCCGCCCTTGTGATGCGGCATTCAAAGCCTTGGCTGGGGCGAAGGGCAGTCAATTAGCCCTGTACCAAGCTTCGAAGATTGGGCACGACGCGTGCGGCACAAGTTCGAAAGCGGTCGATGCCTTTGATATTCCCCAAGGTCTCTCCGATAAAATTCAGGCTACACAACGTAAGGCGTTAGCTACCTGTGCCACTGCATACCGGTTTCGCGAGCGCGCGTTCGGCAAGGCTATGGAAATGGCAGATAGCGGGGACATACGCCCTTCGGGGATGACCGAAATGCAGGAAGACTTTAAGACTGGCGAAGTGGGCGTTTTGCTTTGTGTTAGCCAATTAATTCAAGCGGCGGGCGAAGCGGGTATCAAGGCAGATGATTTAAAGTCATAGCGGTGTGATCGGATTAAGCGGCTTCAAGCTTCAGACCTGTGACATAACCTCGATCGCCGAAGGTGTGCGTTACTTCGGCGACCAACCAGGGCGTCGCGTCGATCGCTGCCTTGTAGCCTGTGACGATCGCCTTCGTCTCCGGATGTATATCTGCACGACCGAAGGCAAGCGATAGCGATAGCGAGACCGGTTCGCGGCCTGCGCGGCTATGCGCCGCGTTGGCTGCCGCCTGAGCGTCCGTCTCGTTGGCGTACACGCGAGATAGCGTCTTTGCCCCGTCCGCCTTTCCAGACACAAAGTGCTGCCGCTTGCCGGACTTACGATCGTGCCACGTAGCCTTCACGCCGGGGACGTCCTCACGCTTTTGCCGACTGAACTGGTGAGCATCGCCGTCCCGACGCGCGATCGTCACGGTGGCTACCGGCTTGCCCGTTGGGGTTACACCGGCTGAGATCGGACTGAATATCAGCGCGCCGCCCGCGATCTTCGCAACCGCGCCACGTTCCCGGCCAAGTCGGCGAAGGAAGGCCACATCGCTCTCTCGGTTTTGCGTTTTCGACGTTATTTCGATCCCAGTGAGGCTTGGCGCGCAACGCGGCGTCAGCTGGTGTCGCTTCGCAATGTCGCTGACGATCGCGCCCAGAGTCGTACCGTGCCAGCCCTTCTCGCGGCGCGTTTTTAGATCGCTGGTGAAGTCGGCCGAACGCGCACGGATCGTCACCATGTCGGGTGGCCCGCCATGCGCGACCTCGTCGACTACGAACCATCCTTTATCGACTAGGCCGGGCGTTACGTCGCTGCCCTGCTTCCAACCCAGCCATACATGGATCTTCGCGCCGGTGGGCGGCAGGGCAACGGCACCGTCGGTATCGTCTATGACCAGGTCGAGCTGGTCGGCCTCTTCCCCTCGCTTCTCGCTGATCCCAAGCGATACCAGACGCCGGCGCGGCGGGCGGCCGTTCGACTGCGTGACCTTGCCTTCCAGGAGCGGCGTGATGTCATTGTCGTCAACGACGACGCGGACTGCTGCGATGTTGGAGATCATGCGACGTCGCTGTCGACGCGCAGGAGGTCGACGGCGAAGTCGATTTGCCGTGGCGTGCCGTCTGGGAAGAAAGCTTTTCCGCGATCGTCGATGCCGGTGATGACGAACGCGCCGTAAACGTAGCCGCGACCGTCGACCAACGACCAGGCGTCGCCAGTATCCGCCATCCGACGCAGCTCGTCGATCGATACGCGTCCGTCTGCGATCTCGTTATAGACGGTGCCCGGCAGCGCGATCGTCTCTTCGCCAGGACCGGTGAATTGGGTGGCATCGCGTGCGCCGATCCGCGTCGACGTGGCATGACGCCAGCTCGCGCGACGAGCGATCTCGTCGAATGCCAGCGTGTCGATCGAGAACGCAAAAAGGCCAAGTGAGAGCAACATCAGACGGTCTCGTAATCGGGGGTGTCGGCGAAGGATGATCGGCCCCGTGCGGCCGATTCGCGGTCGCGACGGTCCAGTTCGTCGGCGACGGCGCGTGCGAGGGCTTGGGCGTCCTGTCCCGGCTGCTGATAGATCTGGATGACGTACGAGCGCGATCCCATCGCGTTCGCACCACGGGAAGGGGATACGTTGCCCCCAGCGCTGGACCGAGCAGGCGCGGCTGCGCTGCCGCTCTCACCAACCGGGCCGGGCGATGCCATTGCCATAGACGGCGCGATCGTACCGATAGCCATCGCCGACGTCAGACGACGCGCAACAGAATTGACCCGGCGAAGCGGTTGTCGCTCGCCGTCCGCGATACCGCCGGCAAGCCCCTCCATCATGTACCCGCCAAGCCCCGCGAAGACACGGCTCGGGGAGTGGATGCCCAGCACCGTCTTGAACGCCGAGATAGCGGCCATACCCAGCGCCTTTACGCGGCCGACGAGCCTGCCGGGCGACAACATCGACAACAGTCCGTCCATCAGGAAGCGGCCGACTGTCGGTCCCCACGCCGCGATGAAGTTGCCAGCGGAGACGAACCCGGCCCGCAGTGTTCCCCAGAAGGTGAACCATGCGGCGGTGATGCTGTCCCAATGGTTGAACGCGGCGACCACGAGCGCGACCGCACCGGCGATTGCCGCCAGCGCCCCGACGATCGGAAGGAGGGGAAGCGCGGCTATCCCGCCAGCGACACCCAGCGCGATCAGCCCCGCATTCAGGATCGCAATCGGCCCCATGATTGCTGCGATGGCGATACCGCCAACGCCGAGCATAAAGAACAAGCCGGCAAGGATACCGGTGGCCAGCAAGGCATTTTTCGCCAGCTCGGGGTGGCGAGTGGCGAACGCCTGCATCCGCAGTGCGATAGCACCGAGGCGAAGCGCGCCCGTCTTCACGATCGGCAGCAGCGATTGCCCGAGCGTCAGGCCAACCGCAGTAAACGAGTTCTTAGCGACCTCGGCCATGCCCTTGGCGGTGCTGATCCGCGATGCGAATTCGGCGGTCATCGAGCCCGCGTATTTGCTACGATCGCCGACCAGGTCGAGCCGCTGTTTCACGCCGTCCAGGTTCGTCAGCAACGGGGCGATAGCGCCGACCGACTCGGTCCCAAATATCTCGCTGAGGATGCTAGCCTGCTTATCCTTGCTCAGCGCGCGGATCTTCTCCAGCACCGTGATGATCGTGCCACTCGCGTCGACCTGCATCGACTTGGCAAGTTTCTCGGCATCGAGGCCCAAGGCTTTCAAGGCGGTGCTTTGCGATTTGCTGGCCGCGCTACCCTTCGTCAGGTTCAGCAGCAGGCTCTTGATGCCGGTGGCGGCCACCTCTTCCTCTACACCGATCGAGTTGAGCGACGACGCCAACGCCGAAACCTGCGGCGCGGCAATGCCGGCGACTTCGCCCAGGGGGCCGATCCGGGTGATGATGCCTGCGACCGTCGTCGCCTGGCCGCCAAACTTGTTCGTCAGCGCATTCACACGGTCGCCCAACGCCTCGACCTCGGGCTGCGTCATCTTGAACGCCTGACGCCACTTCGCCATCGTGCTGCCGGCATCCTCCGCCGTCATGTCGAACGCGATGCCCATACGTGCCGCGGCGTCTGTGAACGCGACCAGGTCGTCCGCCTGGCTGGGCAACGGCCGACCGAATTTATCCATGCCGACGCCGGCAGCGCCAGCTGCTGCGGCGATGCTCGCGAGTTCGACGGCGGTCATCGGCATGCGGGTGGTGAGGCCGATCAATTTGTCGGTCATCATCTGAAGCTGCGGCCCGGCCATCCCGGTAACCTTGGCGACGCCGGCCATCCCTTCTTCGAGATCCATCGACCCCGACGTTACGCCGATCAACGGTGCCGCTACCGCGACGCCGGCGGTCAGCGCGGCCGCGCCGCCGGCAGCGACACCGCCCGCCCGATCCTGGATCCCGCTGAAGCCGGCGCGCGCCGCTGCCATCCGACGCTCCCGATCGGCAAGCCGGCTGACACGGCGTTCCTGCTCTGCAATCTCTTCGTTGGTCTGACGTGCCCGGTCACGCAATTCGCGTTCGTGCCGGCCAAGGTCATTCGTCGCAATGCCTGCCGCGCGAAGGCGGTCTCGCAATGTCGAAAGCTCGAGACTTTCTGATCGGTGTTGGCGCTCCAGCTTTTCGGCTTCTGTTCGTGCGCGGCCGAACTCCCGCGTGAGGGCGCGACTGGGGTTGGCAGTCTGCGCGAACTCCCGCCCAAGTGCCGTCGCGCGTGATCGAGCGGCGGCCAATTGGGTGCTGGTAGAGGCTAGGCCGGCCTTCAGGCCGCGAAAGCTACCGATGTCGGCCTGCGCGCGGTCGATGCCCTTTAGCTGCTCCCGGGCGGCCTTCAGGCCCTCTGCGGCTTTGACCGATCCCCCGGCGATCTCGCGGAGCGGCCGGCTGACGCGGTCTCCGGCTTCGAGCAGCATACGGATGCGAAGGTTACGGTCCATCGGTCAGCGATCCTTTTGGCGGCGCTCCAGGGCTTGCACCCGCCAGCCGATCAGTTCGGCAACGCCCATGTCATTCATGATCGGCGGATCCCATCCCCAGCACTCTGCGAGGTCCGCCATCATGTCTTCTATTCTGGCTGGAAGGCCGCCTGCTTCACGGCCTTCGGCAGCAAAAAATCCACGATCTCGCCGCCCAGCTGGACGAAGTCGGCGGGATCCATGACGGCGATATGCTCCTTGTGCAGCATGGGCATCGTGATACGCGGGGCGATCTTCTCGACCTGCGCGTAGTCGCACCGGCTGATCGTCGCGGAGATGTCGACTCCGCGCAGTTCACCGGCGCCAGGCCGGCGCACCTGAATTTCCGTGCCGGCAGCATGCACAATCTTATCGCCGACGATGATGTCGGCATCGAGTTTGAAAGAGGAAAAGCGTTTGCCAGTGCTGGCGTTGTTCTGGTCGGTCATCGTCAAGTTCCTGCGTAAGCTGGGAAAGCCCGCCCGCGCGAATTCGCGGCCGGTTTGGGTCGGTGATCAGTGGTCGATCACAGCCCCATTGCAGCGCGGTGGTCGGCCATCAGGTCGACGCCACCGGCGATTTCGATCATGCCGAGAACATCGATTTCGACCTCGACGACGCCGTTCCACGTCAGCTTAAAGTAGCTGAGCTGGCTCTTGACCTTGAACTCGGTATCCTCGCCGGGCTTCCATTCGCCCATGTCGATCTCTTCGTGCCGGCCGCGCGTGACGATCTCGACGACGTCGACCGCGCCGGTGTCGTCGTCCTGAAAAGAGCCGACGAAACGCTGCTGCACACCTGCGAGGTTGAGCATACCGTGCTGCCGCAGGATCTGGCGCATGGGGCCGCCATAGGTCGCCTCCATTTCGAGCGCCTCGCCGCCCATGTCGACCTTGACCGCGCGACCCATGCCACCGGCACGGTATTCTTCGAACTTGCGTGCCAGTTTGGGTGGCGTGATCGAGACGGTTTCACCGATAAAGGCTTCGCCGTCATTGAACATCATCGTCTGCTTAAGCTTGCTGGGGAACGCCATCGCGTCGACCTTTCGTGCGGGAGGTGGTGGTGTTAGTTGCCGGCGACGAGGCTGGCGAAATCGGCGAAGAACTCGTCCGAGATTTCCTGCTCGAGCCCGAGCGCCTCAAGGGGCGGCACGAAAGTGTAGCGGTAGCCGATCAGCAGCTTGCCAGCCTTAAGCTGCTCGACCGGGTTCTTTGCCCCGTCGAATACTGCAACAGCGCCGAGGATACGCCCTGCGCGCTTTTCCTGGCGGAACTTCTCGTTGATCTGCTCGACGATATCTTTCGCCAAGCTCGGCAGCAGCGGGCGATCCATCGCCCACACCAGGCCAAGTGCCACGGTATCGGCGAGGATCTGTGCCGTTCGGCAGGCGCTCTCGAACACGAAGTCGCTTGCCGGATCCGCGCAGGTGCGGTTGCCCCAAAAACGGAGGTCACCAGCGATCCGGACGACGGTGACCAGCTCGGATGCGTTCAGCACGTTGGCGTCGCATTCGGCATCCTGAATGTCGAAGGTGACATCAGCAGCCAGACCGTCGAGATCGGCAAGGGCGACGTTCGACAGCGTCTTGTGCCACCCTTGCGTCTGGTCGATCGCCGCGCGCGCACCCATTGCCACCGCGGCGACCGGCACGGCAACGCTCGATCCGTCGTCACCGTAAGGCGCAGTCACGCCAGGCCAGAGCAACGTCAGCTCGCGCGCGTTCGGGAACAGTGCACGGTGCTGGACAGCCTCATCGAGATCGTCGCCGATCGCCTTCGCATAGACGCGGGCGCGCAGCCGTTTGGCAACGATGACCAGCGACTTGGTGACCTGCTCGCTTTCCAAGCCGGGTGCGCCGATGATGCGGGGGTGCATGTTCAGCTGCGCAGGCGCGGTGAGCAGCGCCTGCATGCCGGTCTTCACGCCCGCCTCGTCGGAGCCGACGATCGCGGTCGCCGTATCGGCAGGCGTCGCGCCAGGCGCGACGCGGACGACGACGATCGGCGCGGACACCTGCCCAGCGATAGCCCTGAGTGCGGCGCGCAACGTGCCGGTCCCGCCGGCCTTACCGATCGCGTCATCGAGGTTGACGATTTTGACCGCGGTATCGAGCGGAAACGCGCCCGCGACCGCGTCGGGCGCGGTGGCAACCAAGCCGATCACGGCGGTGGCGACCGTGGCGATCGAGCGGGAGGTGTTCTTGACCTCGGCGACGTTAATTCCGTGGAGGAAGCTCATGTGCGTGCCTTTCGAGCAAGCGCCGACAGGGCGCGGATTGGGGAAGAGATCGAAAAAGAGGGACGACCAGGTGTGTCGCTACGTCGACCGATAATCGTGACGATCACCTGATGCGGTTCGGCTCCAGCGGAAACGGCCACGCGCGTAATGCGCGCGCGCCCTTCTTGACGAAGCAGGGCAAGCGCGGTCGCCGCGTAGATGCGCAAGCGGCCGAGTTCGTTGTTCGGCTGGTCGAGCAGCTGCGGTAGCAGCGAACCGTATTCGCGACGGCCAAGCCGAGTACCGAGGGGCGTCCCAAGGATGTCGCCAATCGACTGTTCGAGATGATCGGTGCCGCCAAGCGACTTGCCGGTCTGCCGGTCCATCCCGTTCATTTCGGTGGGCCTGAGAACGCGCCGCCCGACTGGACGCCGCCATGCGTGTGACTTTTAAGGCTCTTGCCTCCACCGATGACGTCGGTGTCTGCGGTAATTGTGCCGGTCGACCGGATGTCGCCGTCTACCGTCACCGGGCCTTTGATCGACAGGCCACCACTTGCGTCGATGTGGACCGTGGCACCGCCAGGCAGGATCGCAGTAAGCGCGTGCGCTTCGGGATCGTAACCGATACGCGCGCCGTCCTCGTATTCGGTCAGCGTCGAACCATCGTTTGCGGGATGGGGATGCGCGTCGCTTGACAGGCTGCCGATGATAATTCCACGCGCGGTATCCGCCTCGGGCGCGATAACAACGACCTGTTCGCCGATGGCAGGCGGCGACCAGGTGCGCGTCGATCCCGCCCGGCTTGCAAGCCAAGGCAGGTCGCCAGTCGTCAGTTCATCGGCAAACTGGACGCGCGCGGTTCCAGCCGTGAGATCCCGCGAAACGACGGTCCCTTCACGCACAAGGTCGCCCACTAGGCGTTGGATATCGGCAGTGTTAGCCACGAGGTGACCATGCGCGGACGCGTCACCGACGCGAGGGGCCGCTCTTGTAGAATGTCTTTCTACAAGACTACGATACCGAGTGGCGAACCAGCCGCGGTGCCGTCGCCACGCAGCGCCTTGTACCAGGCGAGGCGCTGAGCGTCGGTCAGGATGGCAGGAACGCGTGCGGCATAAGCGAGCTCGAATGCACCTCCGTAAACACCACCGCCGATCTTCACCGAAGTCGAGGGCCGGGCGGCACCCGCTGCCCCACCGACATTCGTCGGGTTCAGTGCACCGTTTTGCCCCGTGCAGATGCGGCCGACATCGCCTTGCGATCCCCAGCCGAATACGGCTTGGTAACCAGCCCCGACATAGGCAGTGACAGCGATATCCGGCGCAACGCCGCCCTGCGCATTGTAAAAGGCCCAAGGGTTGCCGTTCACACCCGCCATGATGCCATTGAAAGGGCCTGCCGCCGCGAAAATCCCGCCCGAGGCATTGCCCTTGCAGACAATGACGAATGTCTGATCGAGTTCGGTTGCGATGCTTTTCGTGTCGATCCCGACCGAGGCGGGCGCGGGAACGATGATCGAACGCGCTGTGATCTGCGGAGCGCCGACAGGTGCCGTTGCTGCTTCGGGCTTGGCGCGGTTGACGATCGAAGCGGCTAGGGTTCCGCCCATGACGAATTCGTCAGTGAGCAGGTTTGCGATTCCTTCCGGAGTCCAGAGCGTTGCGATCACGTCCGCCTGAGCGGGATTTGCGTCGGGAAAGATGATGCTGGTGCCTGCCATGGGGGAGTCCTTATGCGAGCGTCGTGGAGGTGATCAGGCACCAGTTGTGCATGACGTAGGTGTTCGTGCCGACGGCCATCTGGACGGTATCGCCCATCGTATCGCGGATGTTGGTGTGCCCGCCGTTGCCAAAGCCCGTGCGGATCTTCGCGCCTGCCGGCACGGCCGAAGCCGCGACGATCTTGACCATATCCTTGCCGACACGTTCGACGCTGGTGATCGCGATCGCGGCACCTACATCGTCGACCAGGCTGAAGCCCTTCGATCCCTGCTCGGGGACAGATGCGGTATCGAACTTGATCTCGCCGCTCTCCGGTTCGAACCGGACCATGATGACCTTGCCATCACGATAGGCATCGACCGGAGCCAGAGGCTTCCAGATGCCCTTTTCGATGACGACGCGCTGATAGGCTCGTGCATAATAGCAGCCGGCCCACTGCGAGCCTTTGTTCGTCCAGTGCGGGTATCCGCTGTTCGGCAGATGCGCGAGGTTGCCGACCATGATGAAGCCGTATTCGGCACGGCAGATGGCGAACTGCTCGAGTGCCAGATACGGGTTGTTGGCAAAGCCATACGTCGCATGTGCAAAGACCTGGTCGACGAAGCAAAGTACGTCCCCGTTGGTCGGGTTTGCAGCTTTGACGTATGTGTCGAGATTGACGCGGATCGCGACCAACTGCGAACGATACAGGTTCGCCGCAGTCGCGTTCATGTAGTCGCTTTCACCCTGCGACCAAGAGAATGCCCGGAACTTGCTCGACTTGCCCGATGCCTGCGCGATCGAGCGCATCGCGTCGAAGTCGGCCTTGATCCAGTTGTGCGGGGTAGAGCCGACCTTCAGACCGTCGATCGGCGTGCCACCGACCGCAGCGCAGCTCATCAGCATCTGGTACGGTCGATCCGCTGGCGCGATGCCGTAGTCGGCCGAGATACGCTGCTTGAGTGCCGCGTCCATTCCGCTCGCTGGCGTTTCCCCTGCGTTACCATTCGTCCGCTCGATCAGCGGCGCGAACGACGATCGCGCGGGTGCGCTGACACCGTCACGACGCACGCCGTCATTGAAGCTCAGGCCATCATACAGAGCTGCGCCAGTGAGCGATGGCACGCTGTCCGCGCCGGTGGGCTTCGATTGCCCGTACCAGACGAAGAGATTGATCTCGGCGTCCATCACCGGCTTGGCAGCAGCGACGGCACCGCGTGGCGCGAGGATGGTGGAGATCACCACGCCATTGATCGATTTCACGCCGACCAGATTCGCGACTGCGAAGGCACCGCTATATTTGATGCCGGCAAGCGCGCGGCCGAGCGGGTCGCGCCAGACCTGAAGGAAGCCGGACGGGGCTGCGCCGGCAATCGCCGAGCCCGGCACGGTCAGCATCGTCGTCGTGAGGTTCGAGATCCGCGCACGGCCGATCTTGATCAGTCCGTCCAGCCCGATGACCAGAAAGGAGCGACCGAGACTGTCACGCAAGCCGCCCGCATAGCCGGCTGGTGCGTCCGGTTTCACCATGGTCGTGAGCGGCCCGATCGCGCTGTCGACGGCAGATTTCATCAGGCCGGCGATACGAGCGCGGAAGGTCACGCCACCGCGAACGACGGGCACGGTTTCCGTGCCATCCGGATCTTCGAGCGTCGGAAGGTCGTAGATTTTTGCCATGTTCAATGACCTCGGGCGAACCACCGAAAGCCGCCGGATGCGTCGGCGGTCGGGGTCTTGTGGTTTTGGGCGAAGAGCTGCGCACTGGCGGCGCTGAGCGACACTTCCTGCACCGTCGATTGGCCGTCGTTCGACTGGCTGCTGTTGATGATCGTGCCCCAGATCCCGTCGCATGCGTTCGGGAATGGCCAGGGGAAGTTCAGCGTGAACGCTGCCTCGCTGCCGGGAAATCCGGAAACACCCATCATCTCAACGCTACCGTCTGAGAACCGCCGATAGCGGTTCGCGCCGTCGACCTTGCTCTCGACCAGGTAGATCGCGCCTGCGGCCGCAAGCGCGGCTGGCGTAGCAGCGACGTTGCTCGCACCTCCGGCGAGTAGCTGCGCCGCTGTCGCGGCCGGAACGGAAATGGTGATGTCGGTCCCGAGCGCGTTCCCGCCGATCGCGAGACCCGACGTATCGACTCGACGCGTAAGTGGCACTCGCGCCAAGATCGAAGCGAGGATGTTGACCAAGCTTGAAGGCGTCACCGCTTTCGTGCCGATCGCACCGGCGTCGGCTTCCGCCGCGGTTGCCGCTGGCACGGACAAGCTCACGTCGCCATCAAGCGCCCGCCCGCCGGTGAGCAGTCCGGTCGTGCCGATCGCGCGCGTTAGCGGGACCTTCGCGGCGATTGCGGCAATGACAGACGAAAGCGAGGCAGGCGTTACCGCCTTGGTACCGACGACCGCGGCCAGCGCCTCCGCGGCGGTCGCTGTCGGTACATCGATCGTCCGATCGGCATCGAGCGTACCACCGCCGGTCGCCAGACCGGACGTCAGGACCTTGCGCGTCTGCGGCACGCGCGCGGCGATCCACGCCAGGACGCCGGACAAGCCTGCCGGTGTGACAGCCTTATCCTGCACGACGCCCGCTGCGACCTCGTCAGCGCTCGCCGCCGGCACGCCAATCGTGACGTCGCCGCTGAGATTGCCACCGCCCACGGCAAGGCCGCTTGCGTTGACGCGCCGACCGGCGAAAACGCCCGCAAGTCGCGCCTGCAGGCTTTTCGGAGTGACGGCGCGCACCGCGTCGATGCCGTCCGCAGTCTCCTGATCCGTCGCCAGCTCGACGATACCCTTGGTTGTCGTTGTCGCCGGCGGGTTCAGGAAGTTGGTATCGCCAAACACGACGTTGGCGACGTCGGCGGTCGGGAACGCGATGTCGATCGCGAGCAGCAGCGAAGCCATTTCGGACTTCTGACCGATAGGCGTATCCTGCCCGTACACCGCAAACAGGGTGCCATCGGCGAGGAACAGGCCGAACCCCCGGACCTGATAGGTCAGAGCGGCATCGTCGCGCACGATCATGTGAACGATGTTGTCGCTCGCTGCCTGCCCCGACACGGTCGCGACGCGGCGAAACTCGCCGGGGAGTGCGGTCAAGGTTGGTGCGACGACGAAGACGGCGTCGGTGAAGCCCACCGTGGCAACCGTCAGGTCGATATCATCCTGTACCTGGGCAGCGGTAAAGCGCCCCAAGCCAGCCGTCGTCATCACCAGGCGCAGAGCTGCGGTCATGGTCGGGTGTCCAGATATTCGGAAGCGCCGAACGTGATCGGTTCGCCGTCCTGGGTTTGCAAAAGGAAGCGCCAGTCGGTCGATGCGTCGATCGTCAGATCTGCATCCTGACGGATCGAGGCTGCCGCACGTGCGACGCCGAGGATGCCGATTGCGCCGGCCGCGGTGATCGACTGGACGAAGCGCATGTGTTCGCGCAGCGGCTTCACCCGCCCGACTTCCCGAATGATCGCGTCGGCGAATGCGGCCGTCGTGCGCGTACCGCCCACCGCTGCGCCGTCGACGATCAGCGGCAGCACGATATCGAACGTGTGCGGCGTCCCGCGCGGCACCGTCTCGTGCCATTCGACGATGCGCGCGAGCTGGTCGAAGCGAGCAAGGACCGTTTCGATGGAGAGCCGCGTGCCCTTGATACGGTGCAACGCGATCGATTCAGCTACAGCCCGCCGCTTGACGCCCTCGGTCCAGTCCGCGTCCCAGCTATCGGATGACAGTGCCCAAGCAAGCCACGGCAGCCAATCCGCGTCGATCGCGGCAGGATCGAGCAGCGTATCGATAGGCACGGTGATATCGCCGATGCGCGAGGTCGCGTCCTCGAGCGCGCGTTCGAGCCGTGTTGCATTGGGCGGCAGTAGGCTCACGGCGCGTAGCCGCCATGCGTGACCGTGATCTTCTGGCAGTTCGCCACTTGCGACATTGAACAGACGATGTCGGCAAGCAGGTCGAGATCGACGCGGTGGACGCCGGCGGGGCTTAGCGCAGTGGTAATGCCGGTTCGCGTGATCGCGCGGCCGAGCTTACGATTATCCGCCAGGAACTTAGCGAGGGCGAGGCGCGCCGCGGACACGACAATATCCGGATCTGGTCCGGCAAAGGTAATCAGTCGAGCCGTGATCTCGTAGGGAATGACCGTTGCCGATGCGACCGTAACATGATCGCCAAGCGGACGGATGCCCGGTGCATTCACAATGGCCGACACCTTTGCCAGCAGATTTGCCGACGCGCTTCCATCACCCCCGCTCGACAAAACTGACACCAGTACCTCGCCGGGGGCAGGACTGGTCGCGCTAGCGTCCAGAACTTCGGCTGAGGCATCCTTGGCATGTTTGACGTAGGCCAGTTCAGGCCCCGCGACAGAGAAGCCTTCGGGTGCAAGAACGATACGCTGGCGCAAGCGATCGTCGTCTTCGTAGATCGCAGCTGCGCCGGTCGCTGCGTCCGCTGGCGTGACAATTTGGCGGGCGACGCCGACCAGGACGGCAAGGTGATCGAGCCGTGCGCCGGTCGCGTATGCGACGAAGAGTTGCAGCGCACCATCCTGGAATGCCTGCCGCACGATCAGCTCACGATAAGCGGCGACGTGCAGCACCTTCACCGCCGGATCGCTGTCGATCGTCGCGTCGAACGTTGGCAGTTGTTCGCGCAGCGTCGCGACCATTTGTGCGACGATCTGCTCGAAGGTCAGCTGCTTGACGACAATCGGCGCGGGGAGGCGTGACAGATCGACGGTGGTGGAGGTGGTGGCAACCATGACGTCGGCATGTCGGCGCGCAGTCACACGCCTGGCTATGGCGCAGTCTTGTAGAAATGCTTTCTACAAGATCAGCGCGGCGTGACCTGCGCGAGTATAAGGTCGAGGATCCGCTGCTGTTCGGTTTCGGTAAGGCCTAGCAGGACGCGGCGTGCATAGCGGATCTTAGGTTGACCGGGTGCAGGAGCATCCGACAGACCCTGCTGGTGTATATTGGCGATCCGCGACGCACGACCGCCAAAACCTACCCACACCTCATCGCCATTTCCGCCGGCCTTCAGGCTTTTGGCCATGCGGAGTTTGCGAAACATCTTTTGCTGCCGCAGCTTGCCTTTCTTCCGGCCGCGATCGGGCTTGGGGCGGCGCGGGGCGAACGCTGCGCCCTCGGGATCGCGTTGAGCAGCGATGCGGTCGGACTGGCTCTTGCGGATCTCACGACCGATCGAGCGCATGAGGCGCGCGCGTTCGGGCGCGGCTGTGCGCAGCAACAGATCACGGCATAGTTGCTCGATCGGCGCAAAATCGTTCACCGGGTGACAATCTCAACGATGCCGTAACTGTCCTCGATGAGACCGGCCCATAGTTTGGTGCCGGTCGGGACGCCGGCGAAGGCGTCGGCCATCATAGGCTCGGGCAAATGCGTAACCTTCAGTCCGGTCGGCTGCTGTTCGACGCGAACCAACTCGGTCAGGTCGATCGATATGGTGATGTCGCACGTCTCGGCATCGAGCAGCTCGGACTCAAACGTGAATGGCTTGCGCTGGCCCTTCTCGAAAAGATCAGGCTGATTTGCTGCGATCCAGGCGAGGATCGGCACCAAGAGGTTGTCAACCTTGCCGGTGTAGTCTTGCACCCATACCGAAGCGGTGTAAGAGTATTCGAACGAGAGCGATCCCGCGCGCACAGCTACATCGCCCCTATCGACGAAAATCTCCATCAGCTCCGGGTTGTTCCTGATTTCGGGAACAGATGCGAGTAGATGCTTACGTAGGCTGTCGAGCTTTTTCACGTCAGATCCTAATAGCTGCTGTCGGCACCGCCGCCACCGAATGAACCACCGCCGCTGTCAAAACCGCTCGATCCCCAATCGCTCGAAGGGGACGGGGACGGGGACGGGGACGGGGATGGCGATGGCGCGTAGTAGCTGTCGTAGACCGGGGTGACGTACGCCGGGGCCGGAGCTGGGGTTGCTACCGGTTTGCGAGCGGAAGCCGCGGGCGTCGGGGCGACGGGTGTGCGAGCCTTAGTGCTGGATGACGGGCGCGGCCCCAACGCGGGCGATCGTGCCCAAGCCGCGCGCCGATCGCGCCCAGCTTCGGTGTCAGGGGCAACCGGCCGAACGAACGCATCACGGGTCGGGGTGGGTGGAGAGAATGCCGCCGGCTTGATGGCGACCGTCTGTCGCCTCCGCGCACGCCGGCTGGACAGGCAAACAACGCCGTAGAGGCCGGCGATAAAGCCCAACCAACCGAGTAACCATGCGCGCACATGGCGATTGGCAGAAGAGCTTGCGACTTCTTGAGCGGCAGGCGCGCTCGCCGCCGCCATGATCTGCGCGGCACCATCCGCCAGTGCGCCTGGCGTATCCCCCGCTTTAAGCTTCGGCGTCACGATCGTGCGCAGGATCTCGCTTGATACCGCGTCGGTCAGCACCGGCTCCAAACCATAGCCAACCTCGATACGCACCTTGCGCTCGTTGGGCGCGAGCAGCAGGATGACGCCGTCGTTGCGGGCCGCGTCACCAAGGCCCCATGCGCGGCCGAGCTGGTAGCCATAGTCCTTGATGTCGTCGCCGTGCAGCGTCGGTACGGTCGCGACGACCAACTGGTGGCCGGTACGCTCGACCCATTCATAGATCCTGGCATTGAGCGCCGCCTCGTCTTCCGCCGGGATGACGTCGGCCGCGTCGACGACCGCGACCCTGCCGCGATCGGGAAAGCTTACTGCGGCTTGCGCCATTGTCGCCGCGGCCAACGAGGCAGCGCCAAGTACGATCAGGACAATTCTGCTCATTTCGATGACTCCGACTTCGGGCAACTGCCCGGCACGTTCCAGTTGACCAGGCGGTCGTTGCGATCGGCGTTGCCGGCAAAGGCTCGGGCGAGGCGGACAATGCCAGCACGGATCTTCGTCGGGATCTGTGCGATCAGCGATGGATCCTCCGGCAAACCCTCGGGGCGCTTAGCGCACGTAAGAAGCTCTGCCGGGGGCGTGTCCTTCACCTTCACGACGATCGGCGTCGAGACGACCGCGGGCGGTGCCTCAGCGTGCCGCGCGCAGGCCGGCAACGCCATTAACAGCGCGAAACCACTCGCGATCGACAAGGTTCGTCCGTTCAGCATTCGCATCTGCCATCTCCATTCGTTGTGCGGCCGAGCTTGCTGCCTCGGCAGCAGCGCGCGCGGCGCGGGTGTCGTCGTTCTGTCGGGCGTCGTGATCGGCCATCGCCTGCGCGAGCGTCGCGGCGGCGAGCTGGTCGCTGTCGCCCTTGAATTTCACGAGGCCGGCGACCTTCTCCGCGCAGCGAACACCGCGGGCGGCCTTGCCCATCGCGGCGAAATCGGTGCCCGATCCTGCGCAGATCAGTTCGGCGCGGTGTTGCAGATCGTCGCGGTCGGCGCTGACCTGGCGGTATTGGACGTACAGCCACGCGCCGACCGCCGCGACGGCGAGCAGGACGAGGAAGAACGCTTCGGCCTTCACCTTCGCGAACAGGGTGCGGATCATCGGGGCAGCTCCTTCAGACAGAGATCACGTTCGGCGCGTCGGCGGCGATCAAGGCCGCGCACCACCTGCCCACCGGCCTTGTTCCACATGAGGAAAGCGTCGCAGGCACCTCGCCAGTCGCCAGCCTTGAAGCGGCGCGCGACCGTGGATCCGCAGTAGCCGCCAGTCCCGATGTTGTAGGCGAGGCTGATCGCGGCCGAGAGCTGGTTGGGATGCGTGCGCAGGACGGGCGTACAGGCAAGAACGGGTTCGGCATGACGAATGAGCGCGGCCTCTTCGCGCAGCTCGCAACCGGCGACCGTCTCGACCATGCCGGGCTTCACCCCGAGCGTTTCACCGCCGCAGATCGTCCAGACCTTGACGATGTCCTGGTACGCGACGAGACGCGGCGTGCCGCCCGACTCCCAACCGGATACGAACGGCGTGACGATCAGCGCTGCTGCCGCGCCGATCACGCCGATCAGCGTCTTGCGGGCGGGCTTGGCTGCGGAGGTAGGGGGCGGGCCGTAACCGGGCATTATTTGGGGTCCTTTCGCGGGATGAGCGCGAGCAGGCGCTCGCTAAGCTTGCCGGGGAGTTCGGCGAGGACGGCGCTGCAACCGGCGATGAAGCCGGGCGCGCCCTTGAAGGCGACCATGGCGACCAGAAAGCCGATCGCCTGCGATACGAACGGGTGCATGCCGAACATCGCGTTGGCCGCGTTCGTGACGAAATAGCTGACGACGATGCCAACCCAGACCTGCGCGATCCGCTGGCCCCATGTCAGACCGGTCTCGACCAGCAGGCTGACGATCGACCCGAGGCCGGCGGGGACCAGGCTGACGACGAACGCCAGCAGCCAGGTCCCGAAATCGTGGAGTAGATCCTTCATGCGGTCAGTCCCACAGGTTGACGACATCGGTGCGAACGGCGGTGGCCGGCGCAGCGATGACGGGGAGGTTGATTGGCTGACCCTTTGGTAAAATCGGGCCGAGAGCGGCGATGCCGGGGTTTGCGGCAAGCACGGCAGGCAGATCGGCCGGGCCGAAGTTGCGCTCGCGCCAGATCAGCGCGTCGAGCGTATCGCCGTCGCGCGCGCGGACCATATCGAGCGACGTGGTCATATCAGCTCGACCGTTGTGCGGGTGACGCCAAGAATATCGCGGATCGCGTGGATTGAATCGCGTCGCAGCTCGGTGACGCTGGGTTCCAGATCCTCGACCTTGCGCTGTCCGACGCTGGTCAGGTCGACGTCGCGATAGCGTTCGACGACTTCCGCCTTGGCGGCCGTAAAGACCGCGCGCTGGTAGAGCAGGACGAGCGTGTTGGTGCCGTCGATCGTCGACGTGCAGCCATCCGACAGCCGAACGTCGTCAAGCTTCCTCGTGCCGGCTGCGCGGTGGCTCGACGCCCAGGCAGCGAGATCGCGATAGACAGCCAGCATCACCGCGATCAGCGCCTCGCGGGCACGGTCTGGCGTCACCGCATCGCGGATCCGATGCTGCTTGCGAAACACCGCAGGATCGATGTCGGGAAAAAACCCGTCGTTGACGATCAGCGCTGGTGCGGGCGCGTCTTCATCCGGCAGGACTGTCGCGATCAGATCGGTCACAGCGACACGCTCGCGACGACGTCGAGCGCTTTCGCCCCGGCCAACACACCAAGCGTCACTGCACACCATGCGAAGCCGCGCGGCGATAGTTCGATGGGCCGGTCGCACTTGCGAGCGCTGATCATGACAAAGCACCCAGCCAGCGTGATCGCGACGGCTGCGATCAACGCGACGACGGCCACGAAGGCGATCAGGGTGCTGGCGAGAAAGCCGGGCATTGTTCGATCCTTGAAATTCACGGGGGTGAGGATCAGGTCGATCGACGGCCCTGCGGCCCGGAGGCCTCCCGTCTCGCGTGATCCGACCCCGAGCGCCGGGGGCGAGCTTGGTCAGCCGGCGGTATCGCCAGCCTTTGATTCGGTGGTGGCGGTCGCATCTGCGGTATCGCCGTCGGCGTTCTTGATGGCGGCGACTCTCGCTTTTTCGAGGCCGCGCAGCATCGTCTTCACGCCGACACGTTCGTTCTTGTCCTGCGCTCGGGTCAGCACCGTCATGGCGCGCTCGATCGTCGGCAGGATCGCGTCGGCGGTTGCCTCACCGGCTGCACGCACGAGCTCGGCACCGATCGCCTTGTACAGCTTGGCCTTGGGCTCATCGTGCATGTCGATGCCGTCCGTCAGCGCTTCGACTGCCTCAAGCACGTCCAACGGGAACGCGTCGTTACGTCCCTGCGCCTTCAAAGCCGCGTCAGCGATCAGTTCCAAAACGAGCGTCGCGGCATCACGCTGGAAATGCTTGGGCATCGGGATTGCGAAGCGGATTACGAAGCTGGCAAGCGCCAGGCCCCGCGACCAGTCGCCAACGTCGAGGCACCAAATCATGATGCTCGGCAGCACATCGTCGGCGCCGGTGGGCTCAAGTTGCCGACCCTCGACACCGCGGCCGGCGTCCAGCAGGCCATCGCACCAGGCCTGATACTCGGGGAGCATCTGGCGCTTGGCGGCAACCTTCATCTCCTTCGACTT
>Ga0308164_10001866_pt1 | contig 22568 bp, 18 predicted proteins | sample PhyTR2_FD_201031 | JGI IMG/M metagenome (GOLD analysis project Ga0308164, IMG submission 201031) | Phyllosphere microbial communities from UC Gill Tract Community Farm, Albany, California, United States - DLSLT.R2 | ecosystem: Host-associated > Plants > Phyllosphere > Unclassified | place: USA... | reverse complement strand
GAAGCACATACCGCACTCGAACCCAGCACGGCCATAGCGATGAAAGACATTTTCATGGCGTCACAATCTCCCTGACACCTACTATCCGCGAAATGTCGCGAACCCATCTGTCTATTACTTCACATTACTTTGCAGAAGCGGCTGCTTTCGCTTCGTCACTGTGCAGCATGTGCAACCGATCATACTCTACCGGCGCAGGCACGCAAAGCCTGCTGGCTCCCATTCGCGCAGGGCAAGCAGCAAGCCGGTACCACGCCGCTGCGCCAGCGGCGCGGCCAGGCTTTCGTCGTGCAATTGCGCAAAGCGGCTGCGCAACTGGCGCAGCTCCTGCTGCAGCTTGGCGCGCGCGCTTTCGGTCAGCATCCCATGCGCGAAATCGAGCGACTCGCCCACCCCGCCGAACGCGCCGGCCACAAATTCGGGCAAGCCCTGCTCGCGGAAATACGCCCGGATCGGGCCATCCGGCAGCCAGTCGAAATCGCGCGCCACGTTCACACGGATGCGGTTGCCCGGCAAGAGCGAGATGAGTTGCAGGCGGTCGAGGTGGAGCAGATGCTGGACGCATTGCGCTTCGGTCAGGGCATAAGCACCAAGGATGTCGAGCATGCGCCAGTGGTTCAGCGCGCAGACGGCGACGAGCAACAGCTTCGGATCCGATACCAGCTCGGCTTCCTGCCCTGCGCTGAGCGTGCGCAGGCGGCGCTGGCCGGCCTGGGCTTCCTGCGTGATCTCGGCCAGCGTGAAGCCGAGCAGGCTGCAGATTTCGACGATCCGGTCGAGGGTAAATTGCTCACTGGCGAACAGGCGCTTGACGCTTGGCTCGGACAAGTCGAGCGCGACGGCAACGTCACGGTAGGTCAGTCCCTGCAGTTTCAGCTGACGCTTGATGGTGGCGATGATCTGGCTGATTTGGTTCATGGAGGCTACTGGCAATCGCAAAGGACAACTTGGGGCGTGAAGGCCAGCCTGCGCCTCATATTGGTACGGCAGCCAGCGCCACCGCATTCTTGCCGCCGCGCTTGGCGGCGTACATGGCATGGTCGGCGCGCGCCAGCCAGGCATCGAGATCGGGCTTGTCGCCCGGCGCAAAGACCGCGACGCCAATGCTGGCGCCCACGGTGACGTCGGTGGTGCTGAGCGCATACGGCTCGCGCACGCGGTCGAGCAGCTTCCAGGCTGTTTCCTCGGCATCTGTGCGCGAGGTCAGCATTTCCAGCACAACGACAAATTCGTCACCCGCCAGGCGCGCAACCATATCGGTCATGCGAATCGCACCGGCAAGGCGCGCGCCAAACTGGCGCAGCAGCTCGTCGCCTTCTTCGTGGCCGTGGTTGTCATTGACCGCCTTGAAGCCATCCATGTCGATGAACAGCAACGCCGCCGGACGCCCACCCCGGCTGGCGCGGCCCATCGCCTCGGGCAGCGTTTCGAGCAGCGCCCGCCGGTTCGGTAACCCCGTCAGCACGTCGCGCAGCAGCAATGCCTGCAGTTCGGCCGTACGCTGCGCCACCTTCGATTCCAGGTGTTCATTCATCTGCTGCAGGGCGCTCCGGTATTGCTCTTCGCTCTCGACCAGGTTGCGCATCGTGCGCGACAGCATATTGGCTTCGTAGAAGCCCTGGATATGCGGAATCGTTGGCAACTCGTGACCGCTGGCAGTCGCTTCCGTCACCCGCTCGATCGCCTCGCCCAAGCGCGTCATCGGGCGCGCCAGGCGCTGCGCCAGCAAGGCCGCGATCACGGCGAGCACCACGCCCAGCAAGCCGCTCCACATCAGCATCCGGTGCTGCAGCAGCTTGGCGCTCTGTAACGCCTTGTCTTCGTCCTGGCGCACCAGCACCGCCCAGTTCAGCGACGCCTCGTTGCCGATCTGGCCCGTCTGGCTATAACCGGTGAGATAGGTACGCCCATCGGGCCACGCTTCACGCAGCGCGCCCGTGTCGCCCAGCCGGGCGCGGCGCAGGCTTTCCGTTGAAATCTTTTTCTCGACCAGTTCTTGCGGGCCAAGCATGACGGTCCCGTCATTGCGCACGACCAGGATCTCGGCGCCATATTCGCGCAATGCCGGGGTTAGAAGCTTGCGCGCCTGGCGCCGCGCCCAGTCCCAGCTCAGGTGCAGGCCGAGCACGGCGAACATCTCGCCGTCATGGCTGAAGACGGGCGTGGAGACATCGACGAAGCGCCATGGATCGCTACCATGGGGCATGAGCTTTTCAAGCATGACGGCAGGATGGTAATCGGTGGCGCGCACGCCCACCTGGCCGGACCTGAACCATGGCCGGGCGCTGACGTCCGCGCCTTCAAGCAGGCCCTTGGTCGAGGCAGTGACCTTGCCGTTGATATCGGCCAGGCCGATCCAGGCGTAATCGGGGAACGTTTGCTGCAGGCTTTCCAGCGCAATACGCGCGGACGCCGGACTGCGCGCGTTGCGCACTTGCGGCAAAGCGGCCAGCAGGCGGGCGTCGCCCGTGGCCTGCTCGACGACGCGGTTGAGCGAATCGCGCATTTGCCAAGACAGCTGTTGCAGGCGCAACTGGGCTTCAGCATTGGCCTGGCGCACCGCAAAATGATTGACCACCGCGAGCAGCAGAGCGACCGTCAGTGCCACCGTAGCGCACACGGCCAGGGTCATCAGGGTGGACAGTCGAAATCTACAGAGCAAACCTTGCATGTACGGTATTTGCAAACGAGTAATAGCTCATCATCATAGCGCCGAAACCGGTAGTGACTTCGGATTACTGCAGATGCGCCGTGGAAATACAATTTCCGATCCGCTATTTTGGATGAATTGCAACACTGTAACGGAGATTGCGGGGCTTGACCACCTCCAGGACAAGATTGCCCCCCGCCCCTCCCCCGGTAGCCGTCCGTACCGCCTTCACTGTCGCAGGTCGATTACTATCTGCTAACAACCGTTCAACCATCCGATCAAGAGGCCCCATCCATGTCGCATCGTTTCCTGCTTTCCTTGTTTGCTGTGTCCCTTGTCGTGGCCGCGCCGGGCGCGACCGCGTCGCCAGACGCACCGGTGATCACCATCGACACCGGCAAGGTGGCAGGCTCGACCGATGCGGGCGTCGCCAGCTGGAAAGGTATCCCGTTCGCCGCCCCGCCAGTGGGCACGCTGCGCTGGCGCTCGCCCGCGCCTGTCAAGCCGTGGGCGGGCGTACGGCAGGCAACCGCGTACGCGGCAGATTGCATGCAAGTGCCCTTCCCCAGCGACGCCGCCCCACTGGGCACGACGCCGAGCGAAGACTGCCTGTACCTGAACGTCTGGAAGCCGGCCGATGCCAAAGGTACCTTACCTGTGATCGTCTGGATCTATGGTGGCGGCTTCGTCAACGGCGGCGCGTCGCCCCCGACCTATTCCGGCGCCGAACTGGCAAAACAGGGCGCGCTCGTCGTCAGCTTCAATTACCGCATCGGGCGCTTCGGCTTCTTTGCCCATCCACAGCTGACGCACGAGACGGGCACCAGCGGCGCTAAAGGCGTGGTCGGCAACTACGGCTTCATGGATCAGATCGCGGCGCTGGAATGGGTCAAGCGCAATGTGGCGGCGTTCGGCGGCGATCCGGCCAATGTCACGATCGCCGGCGAATCGGCGGGCGGCATGTCGGTCAATACGCTGCTGACCTCGCCAATGAGCAACGGGTTGTTCGCCAAGGCAGTCGTGATGTCGGGCGGCGATGGCGGGACGGCGCCGACGCCGCTGGCCGACGTCGAACGGATCGGCGTGCAATTCGCGAGCGCCAAGGGCATCGCGGCGGACGATCCAAAAGCGCTCGAGAAACTGCGGGCGCTGCCGGCGGACACGATCGCCGATGGCTTGAACCTGGCGAACTTCATGCAGGGCGACAAGCCGACGTACCACGGCCCATATGTCGACGGCAAGCTGGCGATCGATTCACGCGCCGCGTTTGCCGAAGGCCGCATGCACAAGGTGCCGGTGATGATCGGTGCAACCAGCGCGGATATCGGCGGCAAGACCGGATATATGGTGGCCGGTGCGCGCAGCCTGGCCGGGACGTTGGCCGGACACGGCGCGCCCGTGTATGCGTACCGCTTTTCCTATGTGCACCAGGCCAATGAAAAACCGGGCGCTGGAGCCGGGCATGCCACGGATATCCCGTTCTTCTTCGACACGGTGGCTGTCAAGTACGGGGCGCAGGCAACGGCCCGCGATCTTGGCATGGGCAAGACGATGAGTACGTATATGGTGAATTTTGCGAAGCGCGGGGATCCGAACGGGGCCGGGCTGCCGGCGTGGGACCGCTACGCCCGTTCGACCGACGCGATCATGGACTTCACCGCCAACGGCACTGCGGTGATGGGCAAGGATGCCTGGGGCGCCGACATCGATGCGGCGCAGACGGCGCCCGCCAAGGCTGGCGAGCGTCGCTGAAGCGCCAGCCTTCGGCGCTCGGATTTACATCAGGCCAGTTGCGGCTGGAACGCAATTGCGTTCGGGCGGCGCGTCGTGACGGCCTGGACCGGGGTTGACACGGCGGCCGGCGCGACCTTGAACACGCTGACACGATCGGCCAGCCCGGCAGCGCTTTGCTGCAACGACGTGGCGGCGCTGGCGGCTTCCTCGACGAGCGCGGCGTTCTGCTGCGTGACCTGGTCCATCTGGCTGATCGCGTGGTGAATCTGCTCGATGCCCGAGCTCTGCTCGGCGCTGGCCACGCTGATTTCACCCATGATGCCCGCCACCCGGCGCACGCTCTGCAAAATTTCTTCCATCGTTGCACCGGCCTGGTCGACCAGGCGCGTACCCGCATCCACCTTGCTGACCGAGTCGCCGATCAGTTCCTTGATTTCCTTGGCAGCACTGGCCGAACGCTGCGCCAGATTGCGCACTTCGCTTGCGACGACGGCAAAGCCACGGCCCTGCTCGCCGGCACGCGCTGCTTCGACTGCCGCATTGAGCGCAAGGATATTGGTCTGGAACGCGATGCCATCGATGACGCCGATGATATCGACGATCTTGCGGGCCGATGCATTGATCTCACCCATGGTACCCACGACTTCGGTCACGACCGTACCACCACGGGTGGCGATCTGCGTGGCCGATGCCGCCAGCTCGTTGGCCTGGCGTGCATTTTCTGCATTCTGGCGCACCGTGCTGGTCAGCTCTTCGACGGATGCGGCGGTCTCCTCGATCGCGCTGGCCTGCTGTTCGGTACGCGCTGACAGGTCCATATTGCCAGCGGCGATCTGCGTCGACGCCGTGGCGATCACGTCACTTTCGCTACGCACGTCCTTGACGATACCGGCCAGCGACGCGGTCATGTCGCGCAAGGCAGCCAGCAACTGGCCAAATTCATTGGTCGAGTTGACCGGCGCCTGGACACTCAGGTCGCCATCGGCGACACGGCGTGCGACGGCCACGGCTTGCATCAGCGGGGTATTGATCGCACGGACCAGGTAGAACGCAGCTCCGATGCTGAGCAGGATGGCCACGATGATGGCGGAAATGACGACCGTGTTGAGCACGGCGAGTTCCTGGTGCAGTTCCTTGCCTTGGCGGATGTTGCGATCGCTCATCAGCTTCTGCAATGCAGCGAATGCCTCGGTCGACTTGTTGTACGTCGGGTTGATCTGCTTGCCGAGCATCAGGTTGGCGTCATCCCACTGACCCGATTGAATCGCGCGCATGGCATTGCCGATCATGTCGGTGCCTAGGTTGTCGCTGGCCGTCATCCATGCAGCAAAACGCTCGCGCGTTTCAGGGAAGCGCAGACTCGCCTGCAGTTCCTGCTGCTCCTTGCGCATTTCTTCGCTGTTCTTGGCGATGAAATCGCTGTGGAACGTCAGCGGATGGTTATGCAGCCCTGCATGCTTGTTCTCAGGATTGTGCTGCAGCGCCTGCAGGATGTGGCTGCGGTTGGTTTCCATGCGCATTTTCAGGTCGGACATGCCGATCTGCTGGTTGGCCGTGGTAAGCGCGAGGTTTTCGAGGAGGTCAACGGCGCGTTGTGTGGCATGGTATCCGAGGGCGCCGACGGTGATGACGGCGAGGATGAGCAAGCCGATGACGGCGGCGATCACGTACTTGATGCTGAAATTTTTCATGTTGGATGGGAAGTGGGGGGCGAGCCATGTCGCTGAGGGGGTCGATTATCCACGCACTTTGGCTAGATTTCGCACAAGAAATATGACTTTCCGTCTGACAATGTTCACAGTTGTTGTCCCGGCAAGGTGCGGTGTCCGATCTCAGTGTCTAGACTTGTGGGATCAGGTAGCTATCCATAGCTGGCGCTCTTCAAACGCAGTAAGGTTCGCATAATCTGTTCGACCCTGAGCGTGTACCGGCATCCCGATGACTCACTCCCTGCCCGTCATGTATGCCCCATCAATTCGTTCGCTAGCGTTGCGCAGCGATACCGACAACAGAAGTATCGCTCACCAGCGAATGTGAGGAAAATCCACTGAAAGGCGCTGTTATGAATTGCATGAAAGCGCGAGTTGATCTGCTGGATCACTTATACCCACGCGATACGGGTGACTCGGCGGTATGGCTCGCGGTAAGCGGCTGCATCGCGGCGGACGACGAGAATTTTTCGCCGTTGATCGCACAACAGATCATCCATGTTGCAAATTGCCAATCATGTCAGAAGTGGCTGGATTTTATCGACCCCAGTCGAATAACTGCGAGAGAACGGGCGGAGAAATACTGCTGTGCTCATATGCACGGAGCGGTGGACGGCGACAATGGAACAAAGTTTTCATTCGAGATGTTCAGAAATGAAGATCCCTGTTGGTGCATCAACGACGACTACGCCTTCGCACAGTTCTGTCCATGGTGCGGTAAGGAGTTGCCTGATGGGTCATTTGAGTGATTCGTCGCGATACGCGCCTGTCACGAATTTACGCTTGCGAGAGGCGGTGCCACAAGGCCGCTCGTAAGCGCGTCACGACGGAACATGACATATGGCTTCCATGCTTGAGACCTGGATCCCGAAAGGCGACGCGCCAATGCAGACAAGCGCTTGCTGATTCCTATCAAGCAGGGGAAAGTCGCGAGTCTGACAAACAGGCACGGATTAATCACTTGCCGGCGAACTTGGGCAGAACAGGGCAATGCACATCAGCTTTCGCATTCGGGAATCCCCTGTCAGCGCCAACATCGATTTCGTTCTCAATTTTGGAAAGGTGATGGCCTCCTCTGGCAATCGCATGACGGAGCTTTTCTACCACGCAAACGTTTTCCGAATGCCACTAGCGCCGTACCGAATCCTCAAGCCCTGAACGTGGGCGCCGCCTCCGATCGCGTTTTTTCACTAGCGCTTCGCTGTCAGGGAAATACGTCGCTTTCGCATCGGCAGCGTCGCGCAGCGCCAGCAATTGGCCCAGAAGCACATCGACGTCATCAAGCCACCACCAGTGATCCTCCCCTTCGAGTTCGACCAGCGTTGCCCCTGGAATATGCGCCGCCATGAAGCGCGAGGCCTCGATGCGCACCGCCCGGTCGCCACGACGGTGCAGCAAAATGACAGGGCAGCGAATGGACGGCAGCAGCGGCGTGACGTCGACATCGCGCAACTGGTTGAGGATGGCGGCAATCGTGCCTGGGCTACTCGACAATCGCAACAAGCGGGCCCACCAGTCGTTCAGGATCGGATCACTGGCATGCGAAGGGGCAAACGCGGCGACGCTGCGGCTGGTGCCCCACTCGGCGACCAGGTGCGACATCCACAGGTCGTACTGCCGGGGCTGCAGCGCGGCGTCGAAGTCGGCGCTCGCGGTGCCCCTCGGTAAAGCGCCGAACAGGCACAGTCCTGCGACCCGCTGCGGATGCGTGCAACTCAATTGAATCGCCACCGCCCCGCCCTCCGATGCGCCCAACACCAGCGCGCGCCTGCTGTCGGCGGCATCGAGCACGGCCAGTACATCGCTGACTGCAGTCGCCATGCCTGGCGTTTCGAGCGTACGGTCCGACAGCCCGACGCCGCGCCGGTCGAACAGGATGACGCGGAACTGGCGCGCCGCGCACGCCAGAAAATGCGCCAACTGCGGCTGCTCCCACACCATCTCCACGTTCGACACAAAGCCGGGAATGATCAGCAGATCGGTCTGTCCCGCTCCGAAGCACTGCCATGCAAGGTAGATGCCGCCAGCATTGATGTAGGCGGTGAGCGGACGCGACTGTCCCCAGACGCTGCGCACCGCCAGCCGTGCCTCGGCATCGCGTGCCAGGCGCGTGAACGATGACGACACCTCAATACCAAGCGCATCGTAAAGATTGCCGCGCAGGGTGCGGTACAGCGCAAGGCACTGCTCGTCGCGCTGGGCGTCGAACAACATGGCCGCCGTTCGTTCCCAACCTGCCTCATCGATCTGATCGCGCCCGATATCGGCCAGCATCATGCGCAGCGCTTCGTCGCGCGCGCCCTGCACCATGAGCATCGCGGCGATCCTGTCGCGCATGCGGCGGCACCGGCCGCATTGCGCGGTGCGCTGAAAATCCAGCCACTGCGCCGCCTGCGTCGGCTCATCGAACTCCCAGCACCCCAGCAGCGGCTCGCGCGCCGCCTGCACGATGGCGAATGCGGATGCGGGTGCCTGCACAGGCACATCGTCGCCCTGGCTGACGAAGGCGTTGTATTGCTCGACATAGCGTGCGAAATCGCAGCGTGCCCGCCATGCGGAGCCGAGCGCGAGCCGGGTTCCAGCTTCCGCAAATGCGTCTTTGCCGAGCAGCGCACGTGCTTCGAACAGCAGCCGCCGCAGCCGCCGCAGGCGCGCCGCTTCCTCCCCCTCTTCCCACAAGTGGTCGGCAAGCGTGGCGCGCTCGATGCCGGCCGGCGCCGCTGCCAGCATGGCCAGCAACAGGGCGCAGCGCTTGAGCCGGACCGGCGTCGTACCGTGCGCGTCGACAATCGCCGGCTGCCCGAACAGTTTGATTTCAAGCGTCGTCATCTGTTGCAGCTCCGCCAGGTGGAGGGAACGCCAAAGGAACGCCGTAATCTTACGATACAGCGTTACTTCATCCAAGGAGGCTGATCATGGCTCACGATACGAATTCTTGCCCGTTGCCCTATGTGTTCGTGCATGGCAGCGCGGGCGCCAGCGCGCAATGGGGGCCCATGGCGGCCCTGTTGCGGCCAGGCGAGCGTTGCTTGTGTCCGGATCTGGTGGGCTACCCATCCGGTCCGCATTTCGAGCCAGGCAGTTATCGTTTGCAACACGAGGTCGCCATCGTCGAAGAGGCGCTGCAGGCGTCGGCTCGTCCCGGCGTACTGGTTGGCTACTCCTTCGGTGGCGTGGTGGCGCTGGCCACAGCGATCACCCGGCCGGAACTGGTCACGCGGCTGATCCTGATCGAGCCAGGCGCGTTCACGCTGCTTGACGGCGCGACACATCGCGCTTCGCGGCAGCGGGTACTCGCCTTCTGCGATCACATCGGCGCCCTGGTTCAATTAGGCAGACACGGCGAAGCGGCGCAAACGTTGTTCGACTTCTGGGAGCTCGGCGACCGCTGGCACGCTCTCGGCGACAAGCGAAAAACAGCCATCGAGCTGGCCATGCCCAAAGTCGCGGCGGAATGCGCCCTGATCCACGCGCCAGTGATCACGGCAGCCGACATCGGCCGCCACCTAAGCACACCGACCCTGGTGCTGTGCGGGTCAGCATCGCCTCGCCTGGCACGCGAAGTGTGTAAGCTGGTCGCCGACGCCAGCCCCTGTTGTACCCTGGTTGACCTGCCCGGCGCCGATCATATGAGCCCCATGCTGCGCCCGCACGAAGTTCTGGCGGCAATCCGAGCGTTTTGCGCATGCAGGGACAATCCGTCCCGAGCTGGCATGGCGGTGCAGTCCAATGCACCCGTTTTGCGCCTGGGCGCGCGTGCATCCACGGTGGTTTGATCAAGGAGACTGTCATGAACCTGTTTCGTTTCAAGCGCCCTGCGCGGCTTCCATCGGTCGTCCGCAACGCTGCAGTCAATCCGGCCACGCAACCCAGCGACCTCGATTCGCAGCTGGGACCTCGCAAGAGCGGCATGATGACGCGGTGTTTCGCCGTATCGGCATGCCTGGCTGCGGTAACCGCGCTGCTGTACTTCGTCGGCTTCCTGCAGAACTGGACGCCGAAAGGCATCGATACCGGCAGCGCATCGAACACCACGCGTGCCATCGTTGCCAACTGCGCGCTGCTCATCATCTTCGGTATGGTACACAGCCTGATGGCGCGCCCCTTCTTCAAGCAAGGCCTGCGGCGCATCGCGCCCGAGGCGCTCGAGCGCAGCCTGTACATTCTCGTTGCAAGCATGCAGCTGGCGATGATCGTCGTCTTCTGGACGCCCTTGCCAGCGCTACTGTGGACGATCGATGCAGCCTGGGGTACGTTCGCCATCCTCGGCGTATTCGCGTTTGGCAATCTGCTGCTGACCTGGTCGATTCTCAGCATCGATCCATGGCACTTCTTCGGGCTTCGGCAAGTGTTCTCGTCCGCCGACCAGGAAACGCGGTTGTCGATGCGGGGACCGTATCGCCATGTCCGTCATCCGATTCAGGCGGGCCTGATTATTGCGCTCTGGGCGAGCCCGTCGATGACGGTCGGTCACGCGCTGCTGGCCGGCACGCTGACGCTGTACAGCATCACCGCGACCTTGTTCCTTGAAGAGCGCGATCTCGTCAACACAATCGGACCTGCCTATCGCGCATATCGCAGCAAGGTGCCTGCCCTGCTGCCGTTCTTTGTGCAGCGCCGACGACGCTAGCGCCGGCATTGGGTCAGCCTGGTGTTGTCGGTGGGGCGGCAGAACGGGAGAGTCCGCGCGGCAAGTTCAACCGACAACACCAGTCTCCCCGTTGTCTGTTGCGATCATCGAGCGGCGTTTGCCGGCAAGCATGAAGCAAAACACCCCCGCGCTTCGATCCTCTGTGGAATTGACAGCCGAAAACTGTCGCCATCACCATGATGTCCAGCGGGCTCAGGTTCTCAACGAGCTTGGCGGATAGCGTTCCGACATGGGCGACGCCTCAGGGTGCAGGAAGGCGGCGGACACCGTAATGGGGTTCACCCCTGGAAGGTGGCGAAAAAAAGCTCCCGGTGGGGAGCTTACTGATATGTTACTGGCGGAAGCGGTGTCAGCAGTATTTTGTCTATGAAAATGGGCATGTAATTTTATGGCTACCCACCGCGCTGCCCACAAGGCTAGTCCGTGTGATTTCTAATGCTTATCTCAATTATGAATGTAGAATTATACCGTCCACTGGCGTCCGTTATCGACCCGAAGCGGACCCTCCTGACACTGAGTTAGGCTCGGCTGTGCTGCTGCCTTGGTATATCCGGTTATGCCGTACTGCTCCGACTCAAGAGCCGTAGTGCTCAGGTTGGACAGTTACGCTCACTTGCCAGGCGCCTGATCCTCTATCGCGGCAGTCATTGCCGGCGGTGACGCTGTCGTCGCGCCAACATAGAACACGCCGTCGAATTCAGGCGATGGCGCCTTTAATAAAAACGGCGTGACCGGCACGGGCTCGACGGTGTTGACGTCCCAGTCCGCCGCGTGGCACGCTGTGGGAGTATCGGCCTGACAAATCCATGCCGTCCCCCCCGCAGTGCCAACGGTCAGCACCAATGGGTTAAGATCAGCGACGCGAAAAATTGCGGATTCATACGCTAGATTGCCGCGCTTGCCCTTCGTACGTATCGCATGAGGGCCTCCCACCAGTGCAAGTAGCTGGCCTCTGGTACCAAGCAGTTCAGTGCGCATTCCCGCTGCCATGACGGAGTCGCGCTTTTCCTGTGGCACGTCGCCGTCGATTGCCACTACGCGAATGTCGCCGCCCTTGCCGCGCAGGTCGCGAATATTATCGTACAGCTGCAGCATTGCGATACTAGTGCGACCATCCTGCATGCGCCGGCTCCAGAACTTGCTGCCCTTGAAATTTGCGACATCCTGTGCCGTGCCGCCGCTGGCCATGAAGGCGTCGAGTGCCGCTTGCCCACTGGCCGGATACTCCACTACCAGCGTCACGGCACGCTTTCTCTTTACGGCCGTGCACAGGTAAGCACTTACGAATCCCGGCACCTCGCGCGTGCCATGCACCTCGGCGAACACAAGGAATCGCGCATCCATCACGGCCGCAGGTACCGAATTGATCCCTTTGCACGCCGTAGCGCTTAGTGGGAAAGCTAGGGCGCAGCCAATTGCAAGGGCTACGGCGATCCTTCGATTCGTCATTCGTACCTCTTGGCTAGACATAAAGCGCAGAATTGGCTTCGACTCTGCCCTTGGCAAGACTTGGCAGGAGCAGCGCACTGAATAGCCAACCGAAAAGCGAATCCTAGGTTATCTAGACTTATTTGTCTAGCCGCGCAAAGTTAATTTCGAACGTCCGATAGCGGACGGCCTCATTGGCGTTGGTGTCTACCTTACCGACCTGGACCATTTTCGAGCAGATCTCGCAGACTTCGATTTCGTTCTTTCGTCTGTTCCATTCGACGAATATTCACATTGATGAATGCTCGGGGCCCCAGCATAGCTGTGTATTGAACTCTGAGCATGCAAACTGCGCTTTCCAATCATCTTCTCGGAACTTTATCCAGGATTGTTGAGCACGAGCAAGTCTCTCTAAAAGTAAGGAATTGCTGGCGTACTTTTTAGCGATCTGTTGATAAACAGATTCCATCTCCTTCTCCGCAGTGACCAAGTCGTCGTAAGAGCAAGCGCCCAAATCCGGCTGACTGCTCGCCCGATCACATGTTGGGCGAGCCGATGCTGACAGGCTGCTACTGATCATAAAACTGAGCAATATCAAAACACTGATGCCTGGTTTTTTCATGAGACCGCTCACGCTTTCCAAGTTTAGGATGTGTCCGCTCCTGGCCGAAAGCGGCCTTCGTTCGAGGCAAGTCTACGCGCGACTTTTCCAGACAGCAAGCACGACGCTAACACATGACCCAAACTGCGCGCGCATTCCTGAAGGGACGAGAACCCATGTTTGATCTCGGAGAGATTAAGCATTTAAGACGACAGTCTATCCTGCCCAAAGACCCGAAACCAAAAATGCAGTCTTCAACACGTTCAGTACCCATGCGAGCGCAGCGGCCACCGGTATTTGCGCAATACCTCAGCAGTCACCAAGAGGCAAACTGCCGTTCAGTATCCGCACCACATGACCCCGCCACGTGCTTACGCATCTGTGGCGCACGACGGTACAAAATCATTCTTGCCGAAGCGACCACAGAGCAACGGCTCACATTGACACTGGAGGCATACATGAATCAGCAAGCGATTGACAACGTCATCGAACGTCGCGCGCCAGGCAGTCGTGCCAACATTCGGTTTATCAGGTTGAAAGAAGTGATGGCTATCTGCGGGAAGTCACGCAGCAGCGTCTACGATGCAATCAAGCGGGGCGCTTTCCCAAGACCGGTAAAGCTCCAGGGCCGATCAGCCGCATGGATCAAGAGCGAAGTCGAGCAGTGGGCCGTGCAGTGCATCCGTACCAGCCGCCGAGACAGCAAGCCCTAGCCTGCTGCCCCACTGTCCGGCAATCCCAAGAGACGCCACAGCACCGCTGCCACTTCCGCCAGGCCCGGCGCCGTGAGCTTGCTTTTCGAAAGGAAGGCTTGCCACTGCTGCTGTTTGATCGGACTCGCCGTAAACGCGTCCGACAGCCCGAGTGGCGCCGCCTGCGGCACCTCGGTCCGGCGACGGGCAAACGTGGCCCCGATCGCCTGCCGAAGGACAGCCTCGTCGACCTGTGCATAGGTCGCCAGAAACCACAGGTCGAAGTAATCCTTCAGACGCGTGTTGGCCATGCCCAGGCTGACAATCGCCTCGTACTTCTCAGCGATCACGGTGTAGACGGGATATGCACGCAGCGATGGCGGCGCGACATCCTCCAGCAGCGCCGGGAACTGCACGCGTTCTGCAGCCGGCGTGACGGCATCGCCGTATCCGACGTCGATCTGCACCGAGCAGCGCGCACCGTCCAGTGTGCCGACCAGCGTCACGCGCACGCCTTCGTAGTTGGCTTCCTTGCGAATCCGCGCTGCCTGCACGCTGCCCTGATCGAAGACCATGCCATCGTCGGACGGCTGGATGCAGACCTGCTGGAAGACCTCGATCAGGTCGTCAATTTCGGAGGACCCGAAGCCGAGCAAGTCGATGTCCCGGGTTGGCCGGTGCGGCTGGTCGAACCACAGGTCGAAGAGGAGCGCGCCCTTCAGCAAGAACTGATCGGCCCAGGGCGACACGCTCAAGCGGTACAGCAGTCGCTCGAGCGAATACCGCGTCAGGATCAGGTTGAAATCGATCCGGTCGGCCCTTGCGCGGTTCAGCAGCCGTGCACGCACCGATGCGCCGCGATTGGCGGCCTTCATGCCGCCCCCACCGCTTCCAGGTAGGGTCGCATGACGTTGGCCACCCTGCAGATCTCGGCGTAGCGCCACAGTTCGTCCATCGTCGCCCGCTTGCCGTTCCAGGCTTCGTGCAGGGCTTCGAGCGCGACGTCGAGGCCGATCTTGTTGCGGAACTTGAAGCAGTCTGCCACCGTCTTCGCCACGCTGAACACGCGCACCTGGGCGCCAGCCAGGTCTGCAATCTCGACGCCCTCCGTCATCGCCAGTCCCGACATGCGGACCACCCGTAGCGGTGGATAGTCGAAGCGCGGTGCCCTGGCCTTGTGCGGGATGGCCAGCCAGACGTCGGATGACTGCTGCGTGGTCAGGTCATGAAAGCGCAGCGCGGAAAGCAGGCATAGCACCCCGCCTGGGCTCCTTGTCGCCACCTCGGCAAAACTATCGTATTCGGTGGCAGACCGGTCGGGCAGTGCGTGCAGGCCGCGACCGAGCTTGAGCAGCCGGCCTTCAGCGGTCAGCGAGGCGAGCAGCGCGCGCGATGCACCGGCACTGTCCACATCGCGTGTTCGCAGTATGCCTTTGGATCGGGCAAGCGCAAGAATGCGTTCAGTTTGCGTCATGCAGCCAGTCTACACAAAATGTCGGCACTTATCCATATTTGCCGACATATTGTTCAGTACACCGAATGCTGGCCTGCGTGGGCCGCGTACGGGCTGACGGCTCCGAAGCCGTTGGTTTTCAGACGGAGGCAAAGCAGACCGGCCTTTCGGCGGCATCCTTCGGCTCACCGCCTACAGGTCGACAAAACCTCGGCACCGGTCCGGAGCGCGGCTGCCCGACCACAGAACCAGGCTCCACATTACGTCATGACGTAATGGGCCGCCGCCCATGCGCTGCGGATCACGCCATGGCATTGCATGAGAGCGGCCGCCGGCGCCATCCCGCCGCGCCACATCACGTCAAGCCTCGAGCGTAACGCCGGCGTGTGGCGCCGCCCCTGCCCTGGCCCGCATGGGCTGTGGCTGGAAATACGCGCTCCACTCCGGCGAGTCGAGCGCCATCGTCGCCAGGACCTTGTCGTCCTCCGCCAGCACGAGCTTTTCAAGGAATTCGCGTTGCGTGCTGCCGTGGCGCCTGGCCAGTCTGGCCAGGGCCAGGGCGCAAGCGGTGCTGAGCCACAGGCTGACCCGCTTCTGCCCGTCGTTCTCGCCGCATGCCTGGCGCGCCCGATACGCCGCCTGCCGTTCCGCCGTCGTCTTCGCTGTGCTCATGGCTCGCCCCGATTCAAAGGAAAAGATAGTCCGTTAGAGCGTAACGGACCGCCATGGCGAAGCGTTTGATCGTGGTCGCGCGCTCACGATTCACCTCCCTACCCACCGGCATCGAGCGCGCACGGGGCATTAGCGCCTGGGCGCCGCGTCGACTGCGCAGTAGTCGGCCCACGCCTGCATCAGGACCACACGCTTGTCGAACAGATCCCCGCGCCGGTATGCCGCTTCCACCTTGTCGGGCAAGTTGTGCGCCAGCGCGTGCTCGCACACCTCGCGTGGGAAGGCGTTGTTCTCCCACTCCGCACACCAGTCGCGGAAGCTCGAACGAAAGCCGTGAACGGTGATGTCGGTGCGCCCCATTCGCCGCAGGACGGCCGTCAGGCTCATGTCGGACAGCGTGGTCTTCGTGTCCCGCCCCGGAAAAGCAAAACGCCCACCGCTCTCCAGCGCGCGCAGGAGGGCGATTGCGCTCGTCGACAGCGGCACGCGGTGCTCCTTGCCTGCCTTCATGCGCTCGGCGGGGATGGCCCACAGCTTCGCGTCAAGGTCGAATTCATCCCAGGTCGCGCCGCGCACTTCGCCCGAGCGGCACGCCGTCAGGATCGCGAACTCGATCGCGCGCGCAGAGACGCCTTCGCGCTGGCGCAACTGCGTCATGAAGCCGCCCACTTCGCGCCACGGCAGCGCGGGATGGTTCTTCACCGGGGCGATCTTGTTCGGGTTGGCGAGCAGGTTCTCCAGGTGCCCACGCCAGCGCGCCGGATTTACGTCATGACGTAATTTGCGCGTGGCCGCCCAGTCCAGGATGCTCTCGATGCGTCCGCGCAGGCGCGTGGCCGTTTCTGTCTTGGTCTTCCAGATGGGCGCGAGCACCTTCACGACCAGGTCCGTGTCCACGTCGGCCACCGGCAGCGCCCCGATGACCGGGCTGGCATACATGGCCAGCGTGGTCTCCCACTGCGCCGCATGCTTGGCGCTCTTCCAGCTACCGCGATGCGCGTCGATGTACGACGCGGCGCATTTGTCGAAGCTCACGCGCTTGGCCTGGCGCTGCGCGTGTTCGGCGCGGGCCTTGTCGCGCTCTTCCAGCGGGTCGCGCTTATCCAGCAGAACCAGGCGGCATGCGCGCGCCTTGTCGCGCGCCAGCGCCAGGTCGACGGTGATGCAGGATCCGAGCCCCATCTCGCGGCGCCGGCCGGCCAGGTCATAGCGGAAGATCCAGCTCTTCGAACCGCTCCGCGATACCTGCAGCCATAAGCCGCCGCCATCGCCATACAGGCCTGGCCGCGTCACCGCGCGCACCTTGATCGCGGAGAGCTTGTTGATCGTGTAGCTCATTGGTGTACCCACCTTTCGACCACATTCTTCACTCTCAAACCTACCCACCGCCCTACCCACTCTCAAGAGCGGGATGCAGGTAAATTCTAGTGGACGTCGATGGACCCTGATTTTGACATTTCTCCTATGAGGAGACGAAAAAAAGCCCCAACTTGTGGGGCTCTTGTTCAGTATGCTTGGCGGAAGCGGTGAGATTCGAACTCACGAACGGCTCACACCGTCGGCAGTTTTCAAGACTGCTGCCTTCAACCACTCGGCCACGCTTCCTGTTGCACGGCATTATACATAATCATCGGCTGTGTGAGGGAGTTCTGCCTTCTCACCCCACCAACGCCCAATTCTCCCGCAACGCCTTCTCAAAAGCATACGCCGGCAACGGCGCCGCATACAAATACCCCTGCACCTCATCACACCCCGCCCCGCGCAGAAACGCCAGCTGATCCAGCGTCTCGACACCCTCGGCAATCACGCGCAAACACAACTGCCTTGCCATGCTGATGATCGTCCCCGCGATCGCGCAATCACTCCCATCCGCCGGTATCCCCATCGTGAACGACCGGTCGATCTTGAGCGTATGAATCGGGAACCGCTTCAGATACGACAGGCTCGAGAACCCGGTCCCGAAATCGTCCAGCGACAGCGACACGCCCAGCGCCGTGATCTGGTCCATGATCGCCGTCACGCGATCCACATCGTGCATCAGCGTGCTCTCGGTGATCTCCAACTCCAGCCACGACGGGTCGAGCTGATAGCGCTGTAGCGTGGTGGCCACGCGCTCCGGCAGCGATGGCGTGAATTCGCGGGCCGACACGTTCACCGCGACGCGGAACGGGGCGATGCCCGAGCGCTGCCAGATCGACGCCTGCGCGCAGGCTTCTTCCAGCACCCACTCGCCCACCTGCACGATCAGGCCCGTGGTTTCGGCCAGCGGGATGAATTCGCCGGGCGGCACGATGCCGCGCTCGGGATGCATCCAGCGCACCAGCGCTTCCGCGCCCACCAGGCGGCCGCTGGCGATTTCGAACTTCGGCTGGTAGTACAGCACCAGTTCGCCGTTGCCCAGCGCATGGCGCAGGCCGGATTCGATGCGCATGCGCTCCTGCATGCCCTTGTTCATGTCCTGGCTGTAGAACGCGACGCTGCGGTCGGGGTTGGCATCGTCGCCCTTGGCCCGTTCCATCGCGATGTCGGCCAGCGCCAGCAGCGTTTCGGCATCGTTGCCATCCTGCGGGTAGACGCTGATGCCGATGCTGGCGCCCACGCGCAGGTCGTGGCCGCCGATGATGAAGGGCGCGTCGAGCGCGGCCTGCAGTTTCTGCGCCACGGTGGTGGCTTCGAAGTGCTGGCGCACGTCGGCCAGGCCCACCGCGTATTCGTCGCCCGACAGGCGCGCCACCAGGTCTTCGTCGCGCAGCGTGGCCTTGAAGCGCTGGCCGACCTGCTTGAGCAGTTCGTCGCCGATGCGCCGGCCCAGCGTGTCGTTGATGCGTTTGAAGCGGTTCAGGTCGATGAACAGGATGCAGCCGGCCGTCTCGTTACGCTGCGCCACCATCAGGGCCTGGTCGACCAGGCGCGCGAACAGCGTGCGGTTCGGCAGGCCGGTCAGCTCGTCGTAGTAGGCCAGGTGGTGCAGCTGCTCTTCGGCCTGTTTGCGCTCGGTGATGTCGGTCAGGTAGGCGATCAGGCCGCTCGGGCGGCCGGCCAGGTCGCGCAGTGGCGAGAGTGACAGGCTGGCCCAGAAGATGTCGCCCGACTTCTTGCGGCGTTTCACCTCCATCATGCGCCCGCCGTGCTCCGCGAACAGGTCGGGCAGCGCGCCGCCCTCCTCCTCCTCGCCCAGGTCTTCGTCGGCGTACAAAAACAGGATGTTGCGGCCCACCGCTTCGAACGACGTGTAGCCGAACAGGCGTTCAGCGCCCCGGTTCCAGCTGGTGATGTAGCCCATCTGGTCCATCGTCAGCACCGACTCGTGGATCTGGTCGAGGATCTGCGACTGGTGCGCCAGTTGCGCTTCCATCTGGGCGTACGCGTGGGTCGAGCGCTGCGCCAGCGAATGCATCTGCATCAGGCTCGCCGTCAGTTGCGCGAGCGCGGCGAGTGCGTGGGCGCTGGCCTCGGCGTGGTCGTTGAAGCCGCTCACTTCGTACCAGCCGAATTGTTCGAGGCCCACGGCCACCGCATGGCGCAGCACGCGTCCGCCGGGTTGGCCGGGATCGACCAGGCCCGGGCCGGGCACGAAGCGGCCCTGCGCGCTGCCCGTCAGGGTGCGCACCAGACGGCTCAGTTCCAGTACCAGCGCGTCGCCGCGCAGGCGCAGGACGGCGTCGCAGACGGCGCTCGTGCCCTGGACGAAGGCGGTCGGGGCCAGTTCGCGCACGTCAGACATTGCGGCCTACCTCGATTGCCCAGTGGTAGGCGTGCAGCTGGCTGCTCCACCAGTGCTCCAGGCTCACGCCGGCGGCCTGCAGCACCGCCTCGGTTGGATTGGCGTCGACCAGTTCGAGCCACGCGCCCAGCTGGCCGCTGTGGTGCACGAGTGCGCCGTAGACGTCCTCGGGCAGGTAGAGCTCGGCCGCGATCTCGGACATCGGCATGTGCAGCAGCCGGTCGAGCAACGAGAACACGCCGGTCATGAAGGCCAGGTCCTGCGCATCGCGGTCGTCGCCCTGCAGGCGCGCGAGCGCTTCGAGCTGGGCGCCGCGGCGCGCGGCCAGCGGCAGCAGCAGGTTCGGCAGGCCGTCCGGTTGCTGACGCGCGTACAGCAGCAGTTGCAGCCAGCGCTGCAACTGGCGCCGGCCCAGCACCGTGATCGCCTGGCCAAAGCTGGTCACTTGCGTGGCGACGGTGAACGCGGCCGAATTGACCAGCTTAAGAAGATTGTAGGCCAGCGCCGGATCCTGCTTGACTTGCTCTTCGAGCTCGCACGAATCGGCGTCGCGCGCCAGCAAACCGAGCAGCGTGAGGATGCGGCGCCGCGAACTGCCGTCGTCGTCGGGCGACGGCGCGATGTCGGGATCGTAGGCGTAGTCGCCGATGAACCAGTCGAAGCCGGCGATCTCGCAACCGAAGAAACGGCGCGCGCTGTCGACGCCGTACGCGATGTGCGGGGCGAACAGGGCCACCAGGCGCCCTGGCGGCAATGGGGCGACGCGGCAGTTGCGTGCGACCGAGCGCAGCGCAGGCGGTGCGGTGACGCCATCGGGAATGTCGCCGTCCAGCCAGATGCGGTAACCGTACGCATGCAGTTCAACGAGCTTGCGCGCCACGCCATCGGTGGCCAGCGCGTTTGCGTCGATCACGAACCCGACGCGATTGGCGGGCAACAGCGCCAGCACCGGCGGGGTCAATGGGGACGGGTCGTCCAGCGTCAGCAGGCAGTCGAGCGGCGCGACGGCGGCCAGCAGGTCGGGCGTGCCGAACACGGTGTGCAGGCGCTGCAACAGGTCGGCGCCCGGGGCCAGGCGCAGGCTGAGCGCGACCCATTCATTTTGCGCATTTGCGACCGGCTCGATTGCAACCAGCGGAGATGTTTCCTGCTCTGCCATGGAAAGTTTCAAAGTAGTATCCAGGCAATCTTATTGCACCGAATGCCATAAAGCAAATCGAAGTTTCCTACCGGACAGCCCGTATTGACCATCAGTTACCGCCGGCGCGCTGCACCGCGAACCGGATCAGCTCTGCCTGGCCTTCGATACCCAGCTTGCGCTTGATGTTCAGGCGATGCGTTTCGACGGTGCGCACCGACAGATCGAGGTCGCGCGCGATCTGCTTGTTCGACTGGCCGGCAGCGATATGCCCCAGTACTTCGTGCTCGCGCGCCGTGAGCTGGTCGCTCGGCGCGGCCGGATTGGCCAGCTGGCGCGCCAGTGCGGCGCTGTAATAAATGCCGCCGCCCATGACGGTGTCGATGGCCAGCACGATATCCTTGCCCGGCGCATCCTTGAGCACGTAACCGCGGGCACCGGCGCCCATCGCCTGGCTGACGTACTCCGGTTTGTCGTGCATTGACAACATCAGGACCGCGATACCGGGAAAACGCGCGGTGAGCTGAAATGTGGCTTCGATACCACTGCCGCCGCGCATGTTCACGTCCATCAGTACCAAATCGGGATGGTATTCGCCGGCGCGTTCGAGCGCCTCGGCGCTCGAACCGGCTTCGGCCACGACGTTCAGGTGCGGCGCCGACTCGAGCCGCGCGCGCAGGCCGTCGCGCACCAAAGGGTGGTCGTCCACCAGCAGAATCTTCACTTCTTTCGTTTCACCGTTCACTGCCCTACTCCTTCAAGTCGATGCTGGCCACCACGCTGGTGCCGCTGGACGTCGAGTTGACCGACAGGCGTCCGCCGATCGCTTCCATCCGTTCCATCATATTCCTCAAGCCGATGCCCCGCTTCGGGTGCACGGCCACGTCATCGGTGTCGAAGCCCACGCCATCGTCGGCAATCGACAGGCTGACGCGGTTGGCCACGCGTTCGAGCGAGAGCTCGATGGTGCTCGCCTGGGCGTGGCGTTCGACATTGGTCAGCGCCTCTTGCGCGATGCGAAACAGCACCGTGCCGACCATGTCGGGCAGCGCATCCACGGCGCCGGCCGCGCGAAAGCGCACCGGTGTGCCGGCGTCTTCGCCGAATTCGCGGGCCAGGTATTCCAGCGCCGGCGCCAGGCCCATGTCGTCGAGCAGCGTCGGACGCAGGTCGTGCGAGATGCGGCGCACTTCGCCCAGCACCGTGTTGACCTGGTCGACGGTGCGCTCCAGGCCCGCGCGCGCCTGTTCGCGCTTGCCGGCATCGCCGTCGAGACGGATGATGCCCGCCTCCAGCTGCAGCTTGACCGAGACCAGCGCCTGGCTGATCCCGTCGTGCAGGTCGCGCGACAGGCGCGCCCGCTCTTCTTCCTGCGATTCCACCACGCGCTGGGCCAGCGCGCGCAGCTTGGCGTCGGCCAGGCGCCCTTCGCTGATGTTCAGCGCCAGCCCGCCACCGGCCACGCCGATTGTCGCCAGCGTGGCCAACACCGCCATCCACAGCAGCGTCTGGTCACTGTTGCGTGACTGCTGGGCCTCGACCAGTTCGAGCGCCGCCGCGACATCGTCGAGATAGATGCCGGTGCCCATGACCCAGCCCCAGTGCGCGACCGGCACCACGTAGCCCAGCTTGGGCGCTGCCGTTTTGCTTGACGGCTTGGCCCACGTGTAGCGCAGGAATCCACCGCCGCCCTGTGCCAGCCCGATCAGGCGCTGGATGGTCAGCGAGCCTGTCGAGTCGCGCCAGTTCCACATGTCGGTACCGACCAGTTCCGGCTGGCGCGGATGCGCGAGGTTCTTGCCGCGCGTGTCATACACGAAAAAGTAACCGTCGCCGCCGTAGCTCAGCGACGACAGGATGCGGATTGCCTCGGCCTGGATGGCCGGGTCGCTGCGCCCGCTCTGGGTCAGGTGCGCGATCGAGCGCGTGGCGAGCTCGACGTAGTGGCGCAGCTCGGCCTCCTTGCTGGCCAGGTAGGCGCTGCCAATGGTGTCGCGCTGCTGTTGCGCCAGAGTGACAGCCTGCTGGCGCACGTAGAGGGTAATTGCGCACAGGGCCACGACCAGCGGCGCGACCGCCAGCATGATGACTTTTTGCTTGAGCCGCATGGGCCGAC
>Ga0308164_10001865_pt1 | contig 22601 bp, 22 predicted proteins | sample PhyTR2_FD_201031 | JGI IMG/M metagenome (GOLD analysis project Ga0308164, IMG submission 201031) | Phyllosphere microbial communities from UC Gill Tract Community Farm, Albany, California, United States - DLSLT.R2 | ecosystem: Host-associated > Plants > Phyllosphere > Unclassified | place: USA... | reverse complement strand
ACCTCCTCCTCGTCCCGCGCCCAAACAGACCCCAACATCGTCCAGTACCGCGGCTACGCCCGCACCTCGACCTCGCTCTACATCGTCCTCGAGTACTGCGAGAACGGCTCGCTGTCGGCCATCATCAAAAAGTTCGGCCGCATCCCCGAGTCGCTCGTCGGCTTGTACACGCTCCAGGTCCTCCAGGGCCTGCTGTACCTGCACGACCAGGGCGTCATCCACCGCGACATCAAGGGCAGCAACATCCTCGCCACCAAGGAGGGCAGCATCAAGCGTGCGTCCACCTCTCCCCCTCTCTCTCTCTCGCTCGAGCCCCTCTTCCGCCTTGACCCAACTGACTCGTCGCCCTCTCTCCCCCTCGTTACTCTCGCCCGCAGTCGCCGACTTTGGCGTCGCGACCCGAGTCGGCTCGCTCCCCGACTCGTCCGTCGTCGGCTCGCCGTACTGGATGGCGCCCGAGGTCGTCGACCAGTCGGGCGCGTCCCCCTCGAGCGACATCTGGTCCCTCGGCGCCCTCGTCGTCGAGCTCCTGACGGGCAAGCCCCCGTACCACCACCTCGACCCGATGCCGGCCCTGTTCCGCATCGTCAACGACCCGGACGGCCCGCCGCTCCCGCCCGGCGCGAGCGCCGGCGTGCGCGACTTTCTCGCCCAGTGCTTCCAGAAGGATGGCAACCTGCGCGTCGGCGCCCGCAAGCTCCTCCGTCACCCGTGGATGGTCGCCGCCAAGCGCCAGGCCGACGCCCAGCGCGAGGAGAGCGACGCGAGGGCGGCGGCCGCGAGGGGTCCGGGCGCGGGTGCGGCGAGCGCGAGAGGCGCAAGGGCGGCATCGACGGCGCGAGGAGGGGAGGAGGAGCGGGACGAGGCGAGAAACGGCGCGCCGAGGCCGGCGAGCACGTACGAGGACGAGGTGCGCGTCGTCAAGGAGTGGAACGAGGCGCTCAGAGGTGCGTCGGCTCTTCCCTCATTCGGTGTCAGCTCGTCTTGCTCATACGGGACGGCATGGCTGATAGTTGAAGCTCCTGCTGCGCACAGCCAACCCCGCCGCACCTCGCGCACCGACCGCGCTCCCCGCCCCTCGGCTTCCCCTCCGCCCTCGAGGCGCCGCAGCGCTCGCCCTTCCTCCTCCGCTTTCGACATCGACCTCAGCACGACCCTCCTCGACCTCGACTTCGCCGTCGACCGCGCCGAGCCCCGCCGCGCACTCGCTCGCGAGCGCGCTCCTCCACCCCTCGTCCTCCTCCTCGAGCGCCGCGCTCGCACCCCTCGCGCACGCCTCCTCTTCCTCGTCGCCCCTCTCGCTCGACCTCGACAGCACCGCCACTCCTCCCGCCGCCGTCGCCCCCGAGCGCGACACCGACAGCGACAACTGGGACAGCGACTTCGAGGACGGCATCTCGGTCGGCAAGATCCACGCCGTCGCGGCGTCGCCCGTCGGGTCCGGGTCGGCGAGCGAGGCGTCGGCGCGGGCGGCGTCGTCTGAGGAGGACGAGGGCGAGGGAGAGGGCGAGGGCGAGGACGCCTGGCAGGGCAACTCGCTCACGATCCGGCCGAAGCGGGCGGCGGCGGCGGCGGCGAGCGGGGCGAGCGCGACTAGGGGCAAGGCGGGAGTTGCGGCAGCAGGAGGAGCCGCTCTAGGCCAGATCGTCGAGGACTACTCGGACCTGCTTGGCGGGGAGGAGGACGGCGAGGGCGGGCGCGAGGACGCGTTCGCGCTCCGGATCAGCAGCTTCAAGGTGCGTCGGCGGCTCACCTTCCTCCGGCTTCGTCGAGCACGTGTCGATCGCTTTGCTGATCTGGGATTGTGCCGCCGGTACGCAGGCCAAGTCCGCCGCCCGCCCTCAGCTCCTCCGCCCCTCCGACCTCGTCGCCCTCTCGCACTCGGCCCTCGCCTCGCCCGCCTCTTCGCCGCCTCAGCCGCCCCGACCCGAGCACCAGCACGCACGCACGCCGAGCGCGATCGAGAAGTACACCGAGCACGACGAGGACGACTACGACGAGGTGTTTGCCGACGGCGCGAGCTGGGGGAGGAGCGGTGTCGGTGCGTCGCTCGCTTCCCTCTTCACCTGTGCGACGATCGGCGTGCGCGTGCTGATCAGGTACTCCCTCGCGCGCAGAGACGGACGAGAGCCTCAAGCTCAACTCGAGGTTGTCGAGCCGGTCGTGGGTGCGTCGCCCTCTCCTCACCTCCCTTCCTCCCCTCCCCTGCTCGAGCACTGACTCAGCACGTGTATCCCTGCAGCTCGGCGACGAGGACTCGGACGAGGATGACCCCTTCGCGCTCGACGACGCCTCGTCCCTCTCTATCGCGCTCGCCGACGCCGGTTCGGGCGCCGACGCCGGCGCGTTCGAGTACAGCGCGGCCGACCTCGAGCGTGACCAGCTCGCACGGCAATGCGCACTCGTCGGCGAGCTCATCGAGGTCGTGTCGGGAGCGTCGGGCGTCGGCGGCGGGAGCAGGCGCGAGCGGGAGGGCGACGGGCGAGAGGTTCTCGAGGCGGCGCTTCAGCTCGTACGTCCTCTTCCTCTGCGTCTCACACCCTCTTTGCACGTGCATGAGCGCCGCTCTGACGTCGGTCTCCCCTGCAGGCTGGGCTGCTCGAGGACTCGGCCGACGCTCGGGCCCACTTCCTCAAGTGCCACGGCGTCCTCGTCATCCTTGAGACCCTACGCGTCGCACGGTCTCGCGAGGTCCTCAGCGTCTTGCTGCGCGTCGTCAACCTCGTGCGTCCTCTTTTACCACCGCGCTTGTCACCGAGCAGGACTGACGCTGTCCCTGTCCGAGCAGATCGTCGGCTCCGACCCGAGCACGCTCGAAAAGGTCGCCGTGCGTCCTCTCTCGCTCCCTCGCCTTCGCTTCTGATGCCAGGGCGTCTTGCTGATGCTCGGTCGCCCGTAGCTCATCGGCGGCTGCCCCGTCGTCGTCGGCTTCGCCTCGCGCCGCTTCCCGCGCGAGATCCGCCTCGAGGCGGCGCTCTTCATCGGCGCCATGTGCCGCACGTCGCTCCTCACGGTACGTTCAGCTTTTTTCACTCTCACTCATCGTTAAAAGCGAGCAGCAAGAAGCTGACCCTCGCTCGCCCACTCGCCCGCAGCTGCAGATGTTCGTCTCGTGCCAGGGCTTGCGCACGCTCGTCGAGATGCTGGACGAGGACTGTGCGTCTCTCTCTCTCCCTCTCTTCTCGTCGACGCAGGTGCTGATGCTCTCGACCGAGCAGACGAGGAGAGCAAGGACCTCGTCTGGATGGCCGTCGACGGCGTCTGCCGGGTCTTCGAGATGAACGTGCGTCTCGTCTCTCCTCTCGACGATGCTCGTTCTCACAGGAGCTGATTCAGTACCTCGTTCGCAGGGCCCGACACCGCGCAACGACTTCTGCCGCATCCTGACGCAGGAAGGCCTCCTCGACCCGATCTCGAACGCGCTCCTCGCCGTGTGCGGCGACCCGGACGACCTCGCCGAGAGCGCCAAGGCCAAGATCGTCCACGTCCTGCTCTTGTTTGCCCAGTCGGACCACAAGGTCAAAGAGGCCATGGCGCGCCGCTCGATCCTCCTCCGTGCGTGCTCCCCTTCTTCTCCTTCCTCCTCCTCGAACCTCTTGTTCATCGAGCTGACTATCCTTACGCCGCCCTGCAGGTCTCGTCAAGGCCGCCAACGTCCTCGAGCCCGAGCTCCTCGCCATCCTGCTCAAGACGATCAAGAACTTGTCGATGCTGCCCGCCGCGCTCGAGCCGCTTCAGCAGGCCGGCGCGATCGACTTGCTCGTCTCGCTCCTCGGCCAGACCTACCGCGGTCGCCTCGGCGCAGTACGTCCTCTTCTCTCTGTCGACACCGCCGCATCAGAGCGCTTCGCTCACTCGTCGCCGCCGCCCGCAGGAGATCCAGAACCACGCCGTCAACGCCCTCTTCAACTTGTGCCGCCTCAGCAAAGCCCGCCAAGCCGAGGCGGCCGCAGCAGGCGCCATCCCTCTCCTGCAGCAGATCGTCAACGACAACTCGCCCCTCAAGCAGTTCGCGCTGCCCGTCCTGTGCGACTGCGCGCACGCCGGCAAGGCGACGAGGAGACTGTGCGTCGCGCTCTCTCTCCTTCCTTCCGCTCGAGCACGTCGAGCGGCGCTTACGTGAGCAAAATACCTGCAGGCTGTGGCAGCACGACGGCATCGCGCTGTACCTGCGCCTGCTCACCGACGCCTTCTGGGTCAACCCGGCTCTCGAGGCCATCCTCGTCTGGTGCGTCCCTCTCTCTCACTCTTCCCTCCTCACCTCCCCGCCGTCGTGTACTGATTCGTGTCATCCACAGGCTGCAAGATGAACCGGCTCGGGTCGGCCAGTGCCTTCTCGAGCAGACCGCCATCGACTCGCTCGTGCGCCTCTTCTGCCGGACCAAGAGCACCGTCTTTGACAACCTACTCGAGCCGCTGCACAAGGTACGTCCCTCTTTTCCCACCTGCCTCACGCCCTCTCGCTCGTGGGCTGACCTGGGCGCCGTCCCGCTCGCAGATCCTGCGCACCTCGCCCGCCTTCGCCGCCTCGCTCGCCGTTCAGAGCGGCTTCCTCAAGCGCCTCGTCGAGCGCCTCGAGCGCGCCTCGAAAGCTCTCGTCCGCCTCAACCTCCTGCGCATCACCAAGACCGTCTTCGACTCGCTCGCCGCGCCCGCGAGCACGTCGGCCGACCGCCGCCGGGACCGCGACAAGGCGGTGCGGATCCTCGATGCGCCAGTCGGCCGCATCGCGCGCGACGACAAGGCCGTCCTGAGCAGGCAGCTCGCGAGGAGCCTCGTCGCCGAGTTCGAGGCGAGCCGCGACGAGGCGAGGAGGGCGCTCGCGAGGGGCTCGAGCGGCGGCAGCAGCGCCGGTGGAGCTGGTGCAGCGCTCGGCAGGAGGGCGAGCGCGAGGAGGAGCGTGTCGGAGAGCGCGGCGGGGACTTTCCCTGTCGGCGGCAGCGGCGGCGGCAGGAGAACGGGCGGGACGGACAGCCCGTCGTCGTCGTCCTTCTTCGCCTCGAGGAGGCTCAGCCGCACGCCAAGCACGCTCGGCACGCTCGGCACGTCGGCGCCGGCGGCTGCACCTGCCTTGACGTCGGCGGCGACGGCTCGCAGGCCGAGGCTCGACGCCGTCGTAGATGGGCCGGCGCCGTCACCGCCGGCTCGCCGCCGCGAGGTCTGAGCGTTCCTCTCCTCCCCTTTCCTCTCCCTCTCTCCCACTTCCTCTCTCTCCTCCTTACTCAAGCCTCTCGATCTTTGTCACCCAAACCTCTCTGTGCCATACCTCCTCTCGCACTTGCAGCATACCCTTTCTCTTCCTCGCCGGGCGCGCCTTTTTTTTGTCGCACGGTCTCGATTGCAACAACGACCTCGTTCTAGCAGATCCTCCCCCTCTCACTCACGCCTTGCCCTGTTGCTCCTGCTGCGCTTGCGCACCCTGCTCGACCCGTCCTTCGCCCCGCTCGTCGCGCTCGAGCCTCTCGAGCTCCGTCCTCCTCGCGCGCTCGACCGCGTCGGCCTTGATGCGCAGGTTGACCTCGCGCACCTTGTCGCTCTCGTCCTGGTTGTCCCTGCGGCGCTGCATGCGCTGCGCGCCGCGGCCGGCGGCCCACCGGGCGTTGAGCGTCTCGGGGAGCTCGGAGCGCGGGCGCGAGAGGAGGGGCGTGTACGACGTGGTGCGGGCGTGGAGGGACGCGCCGAGGGGCGTGAGGCGGATCGAGGAGGTCGAGGAAGGGGTAGGGCGAGGAGAGGGGGACGAGGAGGTGGAGGCGGTCCGTGCGCCGTCGGTGGAAGGAGGAGGAGCGGCCGAGCCGCCCGACGACGACGGCGACGGCGCGAGGAACGCAAAGCTCGCGAGGTGGTGCTTGAGGACGAGCGCCTTGAGGCGGTACTCGGAGTAGCGCTCGTTCATCTCGAGGAACATCTTGGCGAACGTGTCGCCCTCGCGCACCCTGGGCCGGTCGCGCCCGTTGTGGTCGGTCGAGAGGCCGGCCGAGGCGAGCTGCTGCTCGACGTCGGGCGGGAGGTCGCCCGCTCGCGGCGCGTTGTCGGTGCGCCACGAGAACTCGGAGCTGTTGAAGCCGCACTGCCACAGGATCAGGGGCAGGTCGTCGGCCATCTGGTAGCCCGGCTTGCGGTCGAGGACCTCGCGCTCGACGTCGGGCGGCGGCGTGTGCATGTCGAGCGTGTCCTGGGTGCGGTCCGAGGTCCACAGGAGGGCGTCGAAGATCGAGGGCGGCTCGAGGCGGGCGCCGACGAGGAAGAGGATGGCGACGATGTGCCGCACTTGGTTGTAGAGCTGCGGGCGAACGTGCTCAATTCAGCTTCGAGACTTTCGAGACAACGAGCAAGAGAGAGAGAGAGAGGGACGCACGAAAGCACCGCCGCGCAGGTTGAGGACGTACATGTCGTCGCCCTCGTCGTCGACCTTGTCGATCGTCGCGCTGTTGACGGTGCGTACATGCATCGCGAGCTGCTTGGGCGGGTCGACCTTGCACAGGTTGCGGAAGTCGTGCTCGCCGACGAGGCGCGAGACGGCGTCGCGCATCAAGTCGACGTCGAGCTCGAGCCCGTGCCAGTCGACGGCGCCGAGGCGGTCCTGCCACGACGAGGCGGCTTGGTCGGCGGCGTGCGGCGGGTACCCGACGGCGCGGTACGCGGCGCCAAAGTCGAACTGGCGCGCGGTCGTGAGGAGGGGGAGGGAAGGCGAGGTCGAGAAGAAGTATTTGTAGTGGCGCCAGATGCAGCTGAACCGGCTCGAGAAGGACGCCGAGACGGGCGACCAGGCATGGACGCGGATCGAGGGCGGCAGGTGACGGTTGAGGAGCGTGATGTAGGGGATCTCGATGTCGGAGGGGGGTTTGCGCGGCGCCAGGTCGAAGCTGAGGTCGGACGACGACGACGAGGCCGAGTTGGAGCGCGACCTCGAGCGCGAGCGGGACCTCGCGCGCTCGTGCCGCTTGGCCTCGACCGAGTCGGGGTCGAGGTCGCGCCCGCGCTCGAGCATGGGGTCGTCGAGGTCGCTGCGGACCCAGAGGTTGACGACCTGGGCCGAGGACGAAACGCCGGCGTCGGTCCGGCCGCACCGCTCGAAGCCGCAGCCAAAGCCGTCCGACTCCTCGATGGGCTCGATGAGGCGCGAGCGCTCGAGGGCGTCGAGAAGGCAGCCCTCGACGGTCGGGAGCGGGGTGTAGACGCCCTTTGGCTGATACGCGAGGCCCGAGTGGGCCCAGCCCTCGTACCTGCGGGCGCGGTTGAACGAGTCAGCGGTCTTCGGTAGACTGAGAGGACCAAGGAGAAGGAGGACGGACGAGAAGAGGAGGGCGATGTGGCGCTTTGGAGCGTTGGCGAGCGAGGGTGGGAGAGGTTGGCGGTCGACGAGGAGGGCGGCTTTGCGCGCACGCTTGCCGGTGAGGAGAGACTTGTCGGGTGGAGGTAGTCGAGTCGGCTGGTCGGCCTGGGGCGTCGTGGTGGAGCCAGAGGACGACGAGGACGAGGTGGAGTCGAGTTGGGCGAGGCGGTGTTGGAGGTTGGCGATCTGCTGTACGAGTTTTGCGCGGAGCGGGTCGTGTGGCTGGGGCATGGCGGGTGCTAGCTTGCGGAGCCAGGCTCTGAGCATGCAGCCGTGTGGTGTGGGAGGAGGAGCGAGGCGAACGAGCCGAGGTCTCATCAGTCCGGCCCGAGCAGGAACGAGGCGACTCGAGCTCGACCTGATCGCTTCCGCCTCTCCCTCGCCCCGCTCACCGCCAAGTGCCACTGCTGCACCGCTAGCACTACTCGCACACTCGGCACCGACCACCTCGTCCACCACCCGCACCGCCCCACGCCCGCGCCACCTCGCGCGCACCCCCCTCCTCCACCACCACCACCGACCACCCACCATGGCTCCCTCCCTCTGGAAGCGGCCCGGCACAAAGACCTTCCAGCTCGTCCACCGCTCCCAGCGCGACCCGCTCATCAACGACCCCTCGGCATCCGACCGCGTCCTCAAACTCGTTGACAAGCGCCAAAAGGCTCGTCCCTCTCTCCTTCGACCCACCTCTCCTGCACTCCCCGGCTGACCCTCGATCCCCACCTGCCCGCAGCGCAAGAACGCCGACGGCGTCACGTCGTACGCCGCGAGCGACGCCGGCGGCCCCGCACCCGTCGCCGACGACCTCGACGATGCCGCCCTCGCCGCAGGAGACGCCGCCGCGTACGGCATCTTCTACGACGACGCCGACGACTACGACTACCTCCAGCACCTCCGCTCGGTCGGCGCCGCCAACTCGGGCGACGCCTACCTCGTCGAGGCCCCCGTCCAGAACAAGCAGAAGGGCAAGCGCGCCGCCGACGCGGGCGGCTTCCAGCTGAGCGAGGCGGCCCTCGCCCGCCAGGACGCGCGCGACCAGGGCCAGTTCGAGATGCCCGACGACGCCCTCCCCTCGCACCCGCTCGACGAGATCCCCTACGCCGACGTCATGGCGTCCAAGGCGCCCGCCCGCGGCCTCCAGCCCGACCTCGACCCGTCCGTGCGCGAGGTCCTCGAGGCCCTCGACGACGAGGCCTACGCCGCCGACGACGGCACCGGCACCGACGACGAGGACGACTTCTGGGGCGGCGTTCTCGAGGGCGGCGAGGTTTCGAGCGCGCGCGAGCAGGAGTGGGACAGCGACGACGAGGCCGAGGACGAGGGCATCAAGCGCGCGGCGGCCGGTGTGCGAGGGCTCAAGCTCGGCGGCGAGCAGGGCGAGGACGGCGAGGGCGAGGGCGAGGGCTCGTGGGCCGCCATCAAGGCGTTCAAGGCGGCCGGCGGCGCCGGCCGTCCCGAGCTCGCCTCGGACGACGAGGAGGTCGCGACCGACGACGACGACGAGGACGACTTTGCGTCCGAGGGCGGCGACACGATCGGCGCGCTGCGGGCCTCGTTGACCAAGCGGCCCGCGCGCAAGGCGCTCACGCACGGCGGCATGAGCGCCTTCTCGATGAGCAGCTCGGCCATGGTGCGCAACAAGGGCCTCCAGACTCTCGACGAGCAGTTCGACCAGGTGCGTCTCTCTTTCTCTTTCCCTCGAGGAGAGTGAGGTGCTTGCTCGAGACTGCGCACTGACCCTCCTCGTCGCTTCGCCCGCTCGCAGATCGAGAAGATGTACGACGAGTCGGACGACGACTCGTGGGGCGGCTCGCACCACTCGGGCTCGGACGACGAGACGGGCCTCGAGCCGCAGGGCGCCCAGCGCGCCGAGCTCGAGCGCATCATGGACGACTTCCTGAGCAAGTACGAGGTCATCGGCGGCAAGTTCCGCCCTGCGCTCCAGCCCTTGCACGGCTCGGGCGGCGCCGAGGACGCGTCGCTGAGCGCCAACGCCTCGAGGCTCGACCGCCTGCGGCACGAGATGGCGCGGCTCGACCTCGGCGAGGAGGAGGAGGGCGAGGACCCCGAGGTGACGGCGCGCCGCCGCGAGAAGGAGCGCATTCTCGCCATCGTCGAGCGCCAGGACGAGGAGGCCGACAAGGGCGGCGCGAGGAAGGTGCCGCGCGTCACGATCCTCGAGGAGGCGAGGCGCGACCGGTGGGACTGCGAGACCGTCCTCAGTGCGTCCCTCTCCCTCTCCCTCTCTCGCCTCTCTCTCGCCCTCGCTCGAGCTTGCACTGACGCGGAGTCTTGCACGCACACACAGGCACCTACTCGAACCTGTCGAACCACCCGCGCATGCTCCGCCTGCGCGACTTTGGGCGCACGGGCGGGTCCAACTCGGGCTCGAACGGCGCGCGCGCCGCCCAGATCAAGATCGACCCCAAGACGGGCTTCCCGACCGTCGACGGCGTGAGCGTGCTCGACGCGCGGCCGAGGAGGGGCAAGAAGGGTCAGGACGAGGAGGAGGATGCGGTCATAGAGGAGGACGAGGAAGAGGAGGACGAGGAGGACTACGGTACGTCGCTCTCTCTCCCTCTCTCTACCCTCGCTCTCTTCTTCCCTGCTTTTTCTCCCTACCTCCTTCCTCTCGCACCCTCTCGCTCTACCCTCTCCCCTCTCTTCCCCTCTCTCGACCTCGCTCTCTCACGCCCTCCTCTCCTCCTCGCCCTCAGGCTAGCCTTTGCATTCCCTGCCGAGCACATACTGACGCTCGCACCTCGCCTCGCTCGCAGTTCCCCGCGAGGTCATCAAGCGCCCGCGCGCCGAGGCGACCGACGACAAGAAGGCGCGCAAGGCGGCCGTCAAGGCCGAGCGCGCCGCGCGCCGCGTCGAGAAGAAGGGCACCAAGGAGGCCTTCAGCTCCGAGGTCAAGCGGCAGAAGCGCATCGAGGGCAGGAGGGTCGCAGACGGCGCGTCGGCCGACATCCGCAGCGGGCAGGAGGGCGTCAGGAGGCTCGCGTAAGGCGGGCGCGTCGTGCGGGCTCTCCTTGTCTCTCTTTCAATCGGGTTCTCTCTTTGCGCCGACCTGTTGTTGTACCGGCTGGAACACGTGCTCGTTCTCTCTCTCTTCGTCTTTCTCGCTTTCCTTGCCGTGCGTCGAGAGGAAACAGGGGGCCGTGCACTGCAAGCTCGCTCTGCTACTTCTTGACCTTCTCGACCTCGAACACGAACAGGCTGAAGGCGGTATACCTGCGTGCGTCGCCGAGTCAGATCTCGAGTTTCGAGGGCGAGAAGGGAGGGAAGGGACGCACAAGAGGCCGACCGGATAGCCGACGAGGAAGCGTTGGTGCGACAGCTGGAGGACCGACGAGAAGATGCTCGACGCCGAGTACGAGCACCACAGGACGCTCAAACTCGACAAGATGTAGCCGAGCATGCCGCTGCGAGCGAGAGGGGACCCTGTGTCAGCTCGGGTCTCGAGAGAAAGAAAGGCGAGAGCGGGACGCACTCGAGGCTGAGGACGACCGAGAACATGCTGAGGAGGACGAGCGGGAGGATGCAGTACCCGAGGACGGACGCCGTGCGGTACGCGTCGATGCCGCTCTCGGACATGAGGTTGAGCAGGCAGTACATGGCCGTCGAGCCGATGAGGGCGACGCCGTAGATGTACGAGAACTGGGGCTTGCCCGACTGCGAGGCGACGTGCGCTCGACGTCAGCGAGGGGGCCGACAGGATCAGAGAAAGGGAGAGAGAGGACGAGGACGCACGAGGAGGAGGAAGGACGCAAAGACGAAGCAGAAGACGAGCGGGCCGGCGAGGTCGGCGTCGTCCATGATGTGCGGGTCGACCGAGCGCAGCGGGTTGAGGACCGTGAGCGACTTTTGCAGGATGTGGTCAAAGTTGATGCCGAGCTCTGCGCGAGGGGGGGACTCGATGTCAGCGAGACTCGAGCCAAGGAGGACGAGCAGGAGAAGAGGAGGTGGGAGGAGGGAGGAGTGGAGCGCACCTTCGAGCAAGGGCGGCTCGCCCTCCATGCCCGTCCAGGGCGTAAAGGCGTTCCACCAGTTCTGCACGACGATCTGCCCTCCAAACGCAGCGCCTGCTGCTCCTGCTCCTCCTGCGGCTCCCCCGCCAGCTCCTCCCGCCCCGCCGCCAATCGCGCCCGAGATGTCGCTGCGCGCGCCGTGGGCCGCGAGGGCGGGCTGCTCCGAGTAGAACGAGGGCTGGCCGCCGCCCGAGTAGAAGGCGAGGCTCGGGTCGAGCTGGGCGGACGACGACGACGAGGGCTGGGGTTGGCCGTAGCCAGACGAGTAGTAGCTCATCGCGGGCGGGTCGTGGAGGGTCGCTGGCGGTGCCGAGAGTAGGTTTGGTGCGCTCGAGCTAGTCGCACAGGTCCCACAGCGGGCGAGAGGCGAGCGACGAGGCGGTGACGGTCGACAGAGAGATGGCGCCGCTCGTCGCTCGCACGCGCCGAAAAGGTCTCGCTCGACAAGCACGAGAGCAAAGAGTGCACGTTGCGTAGCATAGACAACAAGGTATTAGACACAGCCGACCCCTCCATCACGAGCGCGGCAGCCCTTCTCCCCTCGCCCAAAACGCCGCCGCCTCGTTGTTGAACATGCGCCCGCGGCACAGCGCCTTGCCACCTGCGCAGCACAGCCCCTCCAAGCGTCAGCGACGTTCTCGGCGAGAAGGAGAGGGAGAGAGAGAGAGAGGAGAAGCGACGCACAGTAGCAGCGGTGCGTCTTGTCGGCCTTGCGTCGCGACTCGTCGGCCGCCGCCTTCCACTGCGCGCGCGTGTAGCCCCAGTACTGCGGGTTCGGCTCGGACTCGCCGGCGTACGAGATCGTGATCTCCTCGCCGGGCTGCGGGCGAGAGGGCGAGAGGGCGAGAGGGCGTCAGCGAGGCGGCAGGGACCCGCTCGAGCAGCAAAGTGAGAGAGGGGACGCACCCAGATGTCGCGCAGCGCAAAGTAGACCAAGAGAGGGCGCGAGACGTCGCAGTCGTCGATGTAGACCGACCTCGGCGCGACGTTGAAGCCCTCGCACACGTGGTTGGCGAACCGGGTCCACTGCGAGGCGGGCGCAGAAGTCAGCTCAAGAGACTCGGCTTCGGCGCGCCGAGAAGGAGCGAGGACGACGCACATTGCCCATGTTGAAGGCGTCGATCGAGTAGAGCGACGAGAACTCGGCCGGCTCGTCGTCCTCGTCGTCCTCGGGAGGAGGTGCCGGCGTCGGCTTCTTCTTGCCCTTGCCCTTGCCCTTGCCCTTGCCCTTGCCCGACGGGACCGCATGTTCGGCCGCCTTGTGCGCGTTGTCCTTCGGGACGATGTCGGACTGGATGGGCGTGTTGGGCGGGGCGAGCGCGAGGATATCTTCAGGAACTGCAACCAGGTCCAGGTCCGTCAGTCATGCTCGACATCTTCGAGGCGAGGAGAGAGAGGAGAGAGAGAGACGACGCACTGGTCCAGCAGTCGAGCCCGTAGATGTAGGTGCGGTTCATGTACCCGTAGACAAGGCTGCAGGCGGGAGCGGGAGCGAGGTCAGCGCCGAGCAGTTGTGGCAGGAGGAGGAGAGGAGCGTGCGCACCTGGTTCGTGCGTCGGCGTCGGGCGTGCGAAGTAGCTCACCTGCAGGAGCAAGGTCGTGTGAGTGCACGATCGGAGAGGGAGTGATGCCTGGTGAGTGAGAGAGAGAGAAAACGCACCGGCGTAAATGGCGAGCGGCTCACCGCGCTTGATGACGCGAGCCATGTGCGTCTCGCCGAGCTCGTTCTTGTAGGTCGGCGGCAGCCGCACACCTGCGAGAGCATGAGCGAGAGGAAGGGCGACGAGTGGGAGCAGCGGCATGAGGGTGCAGAGGTAGGGACGCACCCCAGCCGTTCCTGCCGGTGTGGAAGATGTCGACGCTCACGCTCGGCCGAAGCCCGACGACCTGCGCGCACGAGGAGGACAGAGGTGAGCGTCGGCGTCGAGGGGAGAGCGAGAGGAAGCTCGGACGCACCCGGTTGATGCACTTGGGCCCGCACCCGCACTCCGAGTTGCACTCGCTGCGCACGACCAAGTCAGCCTGTCGGCGCTTCTCCACAGGCACAGACACAGCGCAGAGGGACGCACATGATGGGCTCCTGCTCGTTGAAGACGGCGTCGACGAGCCGGCCGTCGACGTATGCAAAGTCGCCATGGCCCGAGCGCTCGTGGCCTCCTGGACGAGTGCTCGACGACTTGATCTGGCGCTTGCGGCACGCGCACCTCGCCCTGTTGCTCGACGAGCCGCAGTTGCCCTCGCAGTCGCAGCCGGGCGCCTGGACCGGACAGATGCCGTCCGAGTAGACGACGCTGCGCGCGAACGAGACGAGCTCAAGTCAGCGGCAGCGCCGAGGAGAGGCCCGAGCGGCGAGGAGGAGAGGAGAGGGACGCACCGGTTCGTGTAGATGAACTCGAAGGGCGGGCACGACCAGTGGTGCGCGCTCTGGCCCGTCGGCGGCAGGACGCGGATCTTGGGGCGCCTCGCCGGCTCGTGCGGCGAGTACTCCTTGGCGTTGGCCTCGAGCACCATGAGCTCGAACAAGGTCTTGTAGCCCTCGCGCAGCGGGTGCTCGTCCGGGTGTCGCCTCGCCCACCGCCGCTCTCGGCGGTTGACGTCGTTCTGGATGCTGATGTCGAACTCGGCGTCGACGTTGAACGACGGCCCGGCGATGAGGCGGTTCCAGGGACGTTCGCTCGCCTCGACGAGCTTGATCTGTAGCGGAAGGAGAGGCATCAATCCGTGGATCCCGCTGAGCGCGAGTAGAAGAGGAAGAGGCCGCACCTGCTCAATCTTGGCCTCGAGCTCGTCGATCTTGCCCTCATCGCCCATCTCGCCTGCGACGACCGTGTCGGGCTCGAGGACGAGCGGCGCAGCCTGCTCGACGACGACCTGCTCGACGACGACCTGCTCGACGACGACCTGCTCGACGACGACCTGCTCGACGACGACCTGCTCGACGCCCGCACGGCTCTTGCGCAGTCGCCGGCGTGACCCGAGTTGGCCGGCCTCCTTGGCGGCGACGATGTCGTCGTCGGCGCACCGGCGCCGCTTCTTGTGCGGAACGTCGGCGCTCGTCGTCGACGACGCCGGCGACGGCGGCGGCTTGCGCTTGGCCGCTGAAGCTGCTGACGGCGGCTCGGCCGACTTGGCCGTGCTGGACGGCTTGACGGGTGCACGACCGCCGAGCGACTTGCGGGCCGTCGCCCTGACAGGAGCAGCTGGCCGCTGGGTCGACGTGTTGGACATCGACGAGTCCGTGAGGGCGAGGCTGGGTGACGCTGCGGCACGCACAGGCTGCGGCCGGGAGGCGCTCTCTGCGCGCGCCGAGCTCGACGTGCTCGAGTCCGAGTCGGCGTCGTCGGAGCCCGAAGCCGATGAGGATGAAGGCAACGACGGCGAGCGGATGGGGCCCTGCGCGCGGCGCCCGCCGGTAGATTTTCTCGCCGTGCCGCGCGGCGCGCCGAGCGAAGCAGGGGAGGCCGACCGTGACGACGGCGCCGACGACGTGCCGTGAGAGCCGCTTTCTTGCCGGGAGCCCATGGACTTGCGGGCGGTGGGGCGGGTGCGAGCGGCGGCCGATGCGGCGGCGGGAGGAGGGAGCCCTCCTGTCGACTTGCGGGCCGTGTTGAGCTGGGCCGCGCCGACGCTCGCAGCGCTCGATGACACGCTGACCATGTCGACGTCGCTGCAGTTGCCCGGCGAGCTGGGGCGCGAAGCCCGACCGCTTAGAGCGTGCTGCGCCGGCGCGCCGGGCTCGCCGACCGGGCCGTGCGCGCCGGCGGCGGCCTCGCCCTCGACGCCGACCGTGTCCTGCTTGTCGCCGACGGCCTCGTTCATGCGAACGTCCGAGTCTATCGAGGCGAGGCCTGGGTCGGGCCCGCCCGACGACGGCCTCCCTGCTGGCGCCGCCTGCTGCTCAGCCGAGCTTGCAGGGAGCGTTAAGCCGGCGACGGCGACTTTGGCGACGCCGAGCACAGGCTGCGCGGCGCCCGAGTCCTTCGAGACTGCTCGCTGTGCGACGACGTGCGCCGAGAGGCGAGGTGCTCGAGCCGTCGGCGGGAAACGACCAGGATCGGCGGCGGCGGCTGTGCGCTCGACGAGCTCGGCTGCAGGAGTGGGCGCCTCGACGAGCCTGCGCGGGCGGGACGTAGCCGGCTCGAGCGATGTGCCCTTCGAGCCGGGCGTCGCTGCCGCCGCCGCCGCTGCAGGAGCTGCCGCGGCTCGGACCGCTTCTGCGGCGCGCGACGACGACGACTGCCGCTTGAGGTCCCGCTCCCTGAGCTCATCCGTCCTGCCCGCGGCGACCGCTGACGCCGACGACCTCGCCGCCGACTGCACCGCGTCTGCCGTCCCGAGCGCCGGCGCAACGGCGGGAGGCGCTGCTCCTGCGAGCGCCGCCCGCGCCTCGCCGCCGCTCGCCTGCGGCGTGCCGATCGTCTCGTCCGGCGAGCGCGCCGACGGCGGCGAGTGCGCGGATACGCAGCCCGGGCGGTGCTCGACCCGCTTGGGCGCCGCCGCCTGCGAGGGGAGCTGCGCCGGCGCGTCCGAGAGGCGGCGGGAGGCCGAGACCGCCTGCGTGCGCGCCTGTGGCTGCGACTGCGCAGTGCGGTGCGGGTCGGGCCGAGGCTCGCGGCTCGACGACGTGCGCACGGCGAGGCGGCCGACCCGGACAAGCTCGACGTCCGAGTCCTCGCTCGACGTCGCGCGCGCAGCGGCAGCGGCAGCGGCGGGACGACGCCGTGCGGGCTGAGCTTCTGCTGCTCCCGACGAGGCCGACGGCGACGGCCTTGCCGGCCCGTACTTGCTGAGGATGCCGGTCGGGAGGCGATTTGCCGAGGGGGCCGACTCGGGCTGGGTCGAGGCGGATGTCGTTGCGAGGCGAGCTTCGAGAGAGCCGCTCGCAGTGGAGAGTGGAAGGGGACGAGGACGAGGCTGCGCCGATGTCGGTAGGCGAGACTGAGCGGGAAGGAGGGAGGCACGAGGCGCCGAAGTAGAGGCGGGCGTGCCGACCGGCTGGACGGCGGTCGAGCGACGCGGCGAGGAGGCGTTCGAGGCGCCCTGTCCGAGCGACGAGCTCGAGCGGCTTGGGCCTGCCGACGCCTGCCCCTGCGAGGCGGCTGCGAGCGGCTTGCTGCCGGACGCCGGCGACGACGCGGCGTCTCGTGAGGAAACCGAGGGTGCAGGCGCGGCGCTCGGCGCCGTGCGAGCGGCGTCTCGTGCTTGCAGTACGGCTCGAGGCAAGCGAGCGCCGGCTGAGTGCGCCGTCGACGGCCGTGCCGTGCTGCTCGCAGAGGCGCCCTGCGACGACGACGGCCTCGCCGACGCCGTCCGCAGCGGCAGCGTCTCGTCGTCGTCGCTGCCGCTCGACGACAGCGTGAACATGGCGACCGAGCGCGAGGCAGGCTCGGACCTGCGCGGACCGGGACGAGGGCGAGGGAAGGTCGAAGGCTGAGGGAGCGAGACGCGCGGGACCTTCTTGGCGGCGGCGAAGCGAGGGCGGCCTTGCGATAGCTGTAGACGAGGGAAGGAGCCTGTCGTCAGCATGCAGTGCAGGGCGCAGAAGAGGGAAGAGGGAGGGGGAGAAGGAGCGGGGACGCACAGTGCTCGGTGGTGGGAGGTCTTCCGAGTCCGACGAGCTGATCTCGATCACGTCGACCGACTTGCCCTCGCCCTTGCGGTCGCGCTCGTGCGCCGCAGCGCTCCTGCTGGCCTCTGCCTGCCCCGCCGCCCCCGCGCGCGGGCTCGAAGCGCTCGCACCGTCCTGCGCTCGCGCTCGCCCGGCCTGCGCGGTGCCGTTGGACTGGCGCTGCGCTTCATGGTGAGGGCTCTGTGCGCTCGAGCCGAGATTCGGGCGGTAGGCGGCGCTGGGGCGGGCGGCGAGCGCGAGGTTGGCGGACGAGGTGGGGGCTTGGCGGGCCCGCGGTGTGCTGCGGCTGGTGCTGCTGTCGACGATCTCGAGGTCGCTGCTAGAGCTGACAGAGCCCGAGGGCATCTTTGCAGCGCGCCAGCTCGAGTGGTCGAGGCGAGAGAAGCGGTCGCAGTTCGGGACGAGCCTGAGGAGATGAAGAGCAAACACGAGTCTGCGCCGGCCTTGCTCAGCGAGCTTCCGGGCTGGGCTTGCGACGATGCTCACAGAGCAGTGTGCTCCTCTCTCTCTGGCAAAGGCACAGGCACAGCGAGAGTCTTGCTCACTCGACAGCCGCGGCCGAGAGAGGGACAAACCGGCGAGCGAGTTGCAGCGAGCGACAGATGCGATGCGATAAAGACAGAGGGAAGGCATGGTACGACACGATGACAACATGGAGGAAGCGCCGCGAAAGATGGTCGAGGAAAGAGAGGGTATCAGTCTCGAGGAGGAGCGCGCTCGTCCTGCTCCTCCGCTTCGAGGTCCCGCTGCATCTTGGCGACCTCCTCGAGGATGATGCGCAGCGACCTGCCGCCCTTGACGACCCACTCGTCGACGGGCCCGTTTTGGCCGAGCGCCTTCTGCATCTCGGCATCGTTGCTGAGCCCGGTGAGGGCGATGATGCGCAGCGGGTCCCACCCGCGCTCGGCCTCGAAGCGGCGGATCTGGGTCGACGCCTCGATGCCGTCCATGCGGGGCATCTGAACGTCGCAGAGGAAGAGCGTGAAGGTGCCCTCGGCGGCGAGGAAGAGCTCGAGCGCCTCCTGGCCGTCCTCGGCGGCGGTAAAGGCGATCTTCTTGCCCGTGAGGAGCTTGATGAGGATGTTGCGGGCGATCGGGTTGTCCTCTGCGACGCACGGGTGAGCCGAGTCAGTTCGAGCGTCGAGCGGCGGGAGGAGGAAGAGCGAGAGGACGCACCTGCGACGAGCACACGGACCTGCCTGCGGCGAGGGACGGGCGTCGGCGACTCCTCGAGCGGCGGCGACGGCAGGAGGGGGTCCTTCATCGGCACGACGCTGCGCAACTTGTCGCCCACGCCGCTCAGGCTCAGCTTGGCCGCCTCGACCGCGAGGTCTTCCTCGTCCGCACGAGCGCTCACTTGGCGGCGCGGCTCGTCGGGACGGCGCATCGACGGCCGGCGAGGCTTGTACGGAGCGCCGTCGGGTGCCGAGGACGGGGACGGGGACGGCGACTCGAGCGAGGCGTGCATCGCCGACACGGCCTTCTCAAAGTCGAGCTCCTCGATCGGCGAGCCCGCTTTGCTCAAGCCGGCGGGGGCGGCGAGGCCGCTCGAGCCGCTCGACTGCGTCGTCGAGCGCTGTCGGCCCGAGATGAGGGGCGCCGACTGCGAGGCGGATGCCGAGCTCGAGGTGGCAGCCGCGCTCGGACCGCTCGACTCGTCCTGACGAGGTCGCAAGAGGCGCGCGAGCTCCTCGGAAATGTTGCGGCGGACGATGCGCGGAAGGGACGTCGGCACCCGAGGGCTCATGGGGTGGACCGTAAAGTCGAGGGGGAGGGTGACCGTGATGGCCGTGCCGAGGCCGAACTGCGACGCGACGTCGAGCTTGCCGCCCATGCGCTTGACTATCGAGTCGACGACTGCGAGCGGGTCGTTGAGTCAGCTAGGTGCGCTCAGAGAGGAGAGGAGAGAGCGAAGAGGTGGAAGAAGGCGGCGAGGAGGAGGAGGACGCACTTGAGAGGCCCAGTCCCGCGCCGCTCTTGAACGGGTCGGCCTGGACGAAGGGGACGAGGTACTTGCGCGTGCGGATGAAGTCGTCGGTCATGCCGATGCCGGTGTCGCGCACGGTGATCGCGACGAGGCGACGCTCGAGCGGGTGCGCGCCGGGCGTCGACGGCGGCGGCGAGGGAAGTTTGCCGACCTCCTTGAGCGAGATCTTGACCTCGCCGGCGACGGTGAACTTGAGCGCGTTGCCGACGAGGTTGAGGAGGACGCGCTTGAGGCCGCCGACGTCGATCATGGCCTGCCACCCGCCCGCTCGGTCCTCGAGCTCGAGTACGAGGTCGACCTTTTTGTCGCCCTCGTCGATCTTGGCGAGGTCGGCCGTGACGGCGTCGACGCGCTGCTTGCGGACCCAGGTGCTCTTGGTGACACCCTCGACGAGCTGGTCGAGAGCGCTGACGACGAACGCGCGGCGGCGGTACTCGGCCTGCTCCTCGGCCGACGTCGACAGCGTCTGCGACAGCTTGGAGAAGTCGAGCGTGTCGTTGAGGACGTCCGAGAGCGACTCGAGGCAGACGTCGGCCGTGTCGAGGAGAGGGGCGAGCTTGCGCAGCTCCTCGGGCGAGGCGAACTCGCGGATGAGCTCGATCTGCGAGTTGCACCCGTGGAGCGGCGTGCGCAGCTCGTGGCTCACGTGGCTCACGAACCGCAGCTTGGCCATGTCGGCCTCGAGCGCGCGCTGCCGCAGGAGCGACCCGACGACGATGGCGCCGACCGATCCGGCGAACCGGCGATCGGTCGGCTCGAACGTGAACCACCGCTCGCCGCTCGTGAGGACGATGAGGACGACAGGCGAGCCGTCCGTGTCGAAGACGGGGATGCACGCCGAGGACGAGGCGAGGGTCGGCGGAAGGAGGCCGGCGTCGACGAACGGCGCGGCGTCGACGTACGAGGTCTCGGGGCTCGAGGCCATCTCCTGCGGGCGAGAATGTACATCAGTGAGGCTGCGCACGCACGCAGGAAGAGAGGGAGAGGGAGGGAGCGCACCTGCTGACAAGCACGTAGGACCTCCTCGGCCGCCTGCGCCATCGTCCCCTCTCGCCGGCTCGCCCTCGCCTCGCCGAACACCTTGAGCCACTCGACGTCGCCCTCGGCGCCCATGAGCGCGACCCTGCCCGGCTGCGGCGCCCTCGCCGCGCGAACGCTGACCGGGCTCGTCGGTCCCGAGGGGCTCGTCGGGCTCGTCGGGCTCGCCGCGAGCGCCGCGCCGTTCATCGACGTCTCGCCCGCGACGCGCCAGAAGTGGCTGCCGAGGCTCTCGCTCGTCAGCATCGGCGTCGCGTTGTCGGGTGCGCCGGATGCGCCGCACGGGGACGAGCTCGGCGCAGTCGACGAGGTCGCCGACGAGGAAAAGTAGTGGCGAGCGTTCTGCTGCTGAGGGTGGTGCAGGGGCGAGTAGACGGACGAGGTGCGCAGGGCGCGAAGGTCGAGAATGGCGGCGCTGCCGGCGTTGGTGAGGATGCGAAGGTGGCGAGCGGCGAGCTGGAAGAGGGGCTCGGGGAGAGACGGCGAGGAGGTCGAGGAGGAGCTGGGCGGGGTCGAAGGAGGGCTGGCTGGAGGTGCTGGAGGGTCGGGCCCGGATGGCGCGGGAGCCGCTGCCGACGCACTCGCTGCGCTCGGCGCCTCGGGTGCGAGCGGTCGAAGCGCCTCGCCCTGGCTCGGGAGGACGAGCGCTTTGCGCAAGAACGAGTCGACGAACTCGCTCTGCTTGGCCTCCTGCTCGCGCCGGCGCTGCTCGAACCCGAGCTGGAACTCGCGCGAGATCATCTCGGCAAAGTCGCCGAGGATGGCGCGGTCCTCGTCGGCAAAGTCGGACGGCGCGCGCGGTGTCGGGTCGACGAGGCACAGCGCGCCCGACGCGAGCGTCGCCGGGAGCTCGAGGCCGTCGGCGGTCGTGCGTGACGAGGGTGCGACGGGCAGCGAGACGTTGGCCGCCGCGTAAAAGGCGAGCCCGCCGCCGTTGCCGACCGTGTACGGGTTCGACTTGAAGCGCCAGTCCTTGTCGGCGTCGCCAACGATGAAGACGGCCTTGGGGTTACTGTACGAGTGCAGCATGGCGTGCGTGCAGAAGGCGGGCTCCATCGTGAGCGGTCGAGGCGGGACGTCGAAGCCGGGCTCCTCGCCGCCCCACCCGCGCTCGGCGCCAAGGACCTGGTGGTCGTCGAACGTGCTGCGAGTCGGTCGAGGCAACATCAGCGTGTGCGCTTGAAGGAGAGCTCGCGAGAGAGGGAGGAAGAGCGAGACGCACAGGCTGATGACGACGCTCTGGGTGCGGAAGTAGGCCTTGGCGAGGGCGCAGATGCGGTCGATGGCCTTGCGACGGACGGGCTGGTCGAGGCCGTACTTGTGCGCGAGGCGCAGGCGCTCCTCCTCGTACGGGCCGGGCGGGGCGGGGAAGTGGCCCTTGCGCCGGTAGAAGTCGAGGAGCGCGGTCGCGGTGAGCGAGTTGATCGACGGCAGCGACGACACCGAGCTGCGGGGGGACTCGACGCTGCCGAGCGACAAGGGGCTGTCGCGGCCGGACGACGCGGTCGGGCTCAGGTTCGAGTCGCGGCCCTCGAGGATGGCGCGGATGGCGGGAGGAGGGACGGGCGTCTCGTCGCTCGGCCCAGCCATGCCGACTCGGTACCGCGCCATCCAGTCGGCGAGCGACTCGTCGCCGCCGTCGTGTGCGCCGTCGGCGTCGCCGTCCGGGAGCAGGGCGCTGGTCCCGCCGCTCGTCGCCTGACGGCGGTCGCTCGAGGCTGGGCGTGCGCTCGAGTGCGCCCTTGTGGCAGATGTAGACCGGGAGGGCGGGAGGTGTGCTGATGCAGGGGATGCGGGACGGCGGGCGAGGGAAGCGCCGTCGGGAGGAGCTTGGAGGACGAACGAGAGGGCCGGGGGCGGGTCGGCGAGCCGCGGCGGGGCTCTGCCGTCGTCCATTTCGTGCTGCTGCAGGCGTGTCGGGGTGCCAGGAGCGCAGGCGTGTGCGAGGGAGGTGGGCGAGCGCTCGCGAGGCTGGGAGGACGAGGTGCGCGCCGTCGTCGTCGGGGCCGAGGCCGACACAGCCTCCGCTCTCGCCGGCTGTTCCGGCCGAGCAAGCTTCGGTTTCCTCGCGCCGAAGAGCATGTCGGCGGCTGCTGCTTGGTGCAGGACGGTAAAGGCGAGCTACTGCACCGTGGAGCCTGAGCTCCCGCCCGCCTCTGAGCTGCACCAGCTCGCTCTCCCGCGGTACACGAGACATCTCGGTGCCGCACGCGAGAGCTTAAAGTCGGCCTGGGCCCGCGGCGTGCGGTGCGATCGGCCCTGGTAAGCTCGCGCATTAGCGTTGCCCGCCTAATCGAGCAATAGTCATGTCGAGCTCGGCGACGGGTTTGTAGTCCTGCTTAGCAGTTTTGTATTCGTCATTAGCGCGACCGCGCGCCTGGCTTCCTTGCTCGTGCGCAACCGCGACCGACCTTGCTCTACGTACGAGAGCGGATGCACTCGGCCAGCAAGCACGTCAAGCTCGACTGCGAGGGAAGCCGGGGTGTGGACGCGTCGCGCTCCACCTCACTGTGCTCGTCGCGTCTCGTGCTCTCGCTCACACCACTCGCTCTCTCCCGGCGAGGATGCAGACCGTGTCGCTGC
>Ga0308164_10001863_pt1 | contig 22638 bp, 20 predicted proteins | sample PhyTR2_FD_201031 | JGI IMG/M metagenome (GOLD analysis project Ga0308164, IMG submission 201031) | Phyllosphere microbial communities from UC Gill Tract Community Farm, Albany, California, United States - DLSLT.R2 | ecosystem: Host-associated > Plants > Phyllosphere > Unclassified | place: USA... | reverse complement strand
CGACGGCGGCCTGCGGTGTGAAGAGCGGGTCGGATGGTTCGCGCACCGGGGCGTCTGACGCACCGCCGTCCGACTCGCCACGGTCGCGGCGCGGCCCGGTCACGTCACCCGCTGCGTCGCTCGGCGTTGACGAAGCCTGCGTGTCGGCATCGTCCTCGCTCGACGTTTCACCGTCACGGCGACACCGGTCGCAGTTGCCGCAGGGCTCCGAGTGTTGCTCACCGAAATAGCCGAGCAGGAACAGGCGTCGGCAATCGGTCGTCTCGGCATACCCGCGCATCATCTCGAGGCGTGACGCCTCGATGCGTTCGCGTTCTTCGATGCGTTCTACCGCCCGCGCCGCGGCCTCCTCGGGCGTGATCTTGTCGAGAACGCGACTGCCTCGGCGGTCGGCGCTGATGACGCCCGCATCGGCCAGCGCGTTCACGTGGCCCGTGACGGCGCGCGTCGAGATTCCCAGTTCGGCCGCGACCTCGGCGGCTCCGACGGGTCTGCCGGCGGCCGTGATCGCGGCGTAGGTTCGCGCGAGGGCGCCTACGGCGGGACGGCGGGCGGCGAAGAATTTGCGCAGCCCCAGGTCCTCGCTGCGATAGTGCAGGTCGGCGGCGGCCGGTTCGCCGTCCCGCCCGGCCCGGCCGATCTCCTGGTAGTACGCGTCCACCGATTCGGGCACGGCGGCGTGCACCACGAAGCGGACGTTGGGCTTGTCGATACCCATGCCGAACGCCGACGTGGCGACCACGACATCCACCTCGTCCTCGTGGAAGTCACGGTGCACGGCGCGACGATCGGCCGCGCGCAAACCCCCGTGATAGGCGGCCGTGCGCAGGCCGCGTTCGGCGAGAAGGGCGGCATAGCGCTCGGTGTCGGCGCGCGTGGACACATAGAGCAAGCCCGGTTTCGCGAGTTCGACGACGCGTTCGACCACGGCGCGTTCCTTCTCGGCGTCGTCGATGTGGCGGGACACCTCGAGCCAGAGATTCGGCCGGTCGAACCCGCGCGTGAGCACGAGCGGGTCGTGCAGATGCAGCCGCTCGGCGATCTCGCGGCGCACGGGCGACGAACCCGTGGCCGTGAGCGCGACGGTGCGCGGGTGCCCGAGCTGCGAGATGACGTCGCCGAGCCGCAGGTAGTCTGGGCGAAAATCGTGGCCCCACGACGACACGCAGTGCGCCTCATCCACCGCGAACAGGGTGACGCCGAGCTCACGCAGCCGATCGACGGTCTCCTGCTTCGCCAATTGCTCGGGCGCCAGAAACACGATGCCGCCTCCCGGCCCGGCCACGCGCTGCCAGGATGCCTCGACCGAGGCCGCGCGCACGCTCGAGTTGATGGCGACCGCTGCCGGGGCATCCGGGGCATCGGCGAGGCCCGTCACCTGATCGGCCTGCAGCGCGATGAGCGGCGAGACCACGACGGTCACGCCACCCAGCGCGGCCGCGGTCAGCTGGTAGATGGCCGACTTGCCGTAACCGGTGGGCATGACGGCGAGCACGTCGCGGCCCCCGACGAGCGCCTCGACGGCCTCCAGCTGGCCGGCCTGCAGGTGCTCCCATCCGAAGCGCCGGGCGGCGATGCGCTGCAGGTCGCGGCGCGAGACTTGACGATCATTCACGTGATCAACCCAAACCCGAGACCCACGAGAGGCCAAGGGGCTTGCGCGATCCGCGTGCGTTTGCCAGAGGAGAAGTCTCAAGGGTTCACGCGGGAAGTGTCAACGGACTCGACACCCGGGGTCCTCTTCCGCTGAAATAGACGAACACGCAGAAAGGGACGCCGGTGAGATCCATGGCACGGCGCACGACCGGGGGTGGGGGCGCATTCGCGACCCCGAAAACGGTTACCCCGTCTCGGAGGATGACGCAGCGTGAGTGACGTGCCCGAGCGGGACGACTACGACGAGCCCCTCGGCATCTGCCAGCGTGGGCCGGACGGCATCGAGACGGTTGCGACCGGTCATGCCGGGTTTGCGGATGCCTTCGCGCACTTCGACCGGGCCGTTGAAATCCACGCCGTGGTCCTGCCGCATGTGGACGGCGGCGGCGGCGGCAGCGGCGGCGGCAGCGGCGGCGGCGGCGGCGGCGGCGACGACGATCTCAGAGAGACGCCGTCGACTCCCGCTCGATGAGCTCGGGCTCCACATCGGCGACCGTCACATCCGAGACGGCTCCCCCCGACATCCGCGCGAAGACCGCCTCGGCCGCGCGGCGACCCAGCTCGTAGAGCGGCATGCGCACGGTCGTGAGCGGCGGCCACGTGTTTTCGGCGGTCCAGGCATCGTGCAGGGCGACGACCGAGACGTCGTCGGGCACCGAGATGCCGAGCGACCGGGCCTCGGCGAGCGCCCCGATGGCCGCGTTGACGTTGGCGACCAAGATGGCGGTGGGGGCGTCATCCGCCGTCATGAGTGTGCGGAAGGCCTCGCGACCGGCGCGCGGCTCATAGCCCAACCGCGTGATGAGCGCCTCGTCGACGTCGATGGATGCCGCGGCCATCGCCTGGCGAAAACCGTCGGCGCGCCGCTGCCCGCTGAACGATTCGGGCACACCCGTGATCAGGCCGATGCGACGATGCCCGAGCTTCAGCAGGTGTTCGGTGCCGAGTCGCGCGGCACGCTCGTCGTCGAGCACGACCGAACCCGGATGCCCCGCCTCGACCGAGTTGATGAGCACGACGGGCGCGCGGCCCGCCATGAGCCGGTCGACATCGGCCGAGGTCACGTCTTCGGCGAGTTGCACGAGCATGCCATCCACGCGCCCCTCGCCGATCAGGCGCTCGATCATGGCACCACCCGGCTGCATGTCTTCGGCTCGGCCCAGCAACACCATGTAGTCGCGCGCGATGGCCGCATCTTCGACCCCGCGCATGAGCTCGGTGAAGATGGCGTTCGTCAGGTCGGGCACGACGAGCGCGATCACCTGAGAACGGGATGTCTTCAGCGCGCGCCCGGCGAAGTTGGGCCGGTAGTCGAGGGTTTTCGCCGCCGCGTGGATGCGCTCGCGGGTGTCGTCGCTCACGCGCGTGGCCGGAGCGTTCGAGAGCACGCGCGAGACCGCCGACACCGATACTCCGGCGAGCGCCGCCACGTCACTCAGTGTTGCCATGTGGTCAGTTTGGCTCAGCGCGAGCGGTTACGCCAGGCGCGCCACGCACCCGTGCACCACAGCGCCCACAGCACCAGCACGGGCTGGAAGATGAGGCGCAGACCGCGAGCCGCGTCGCTGTTCAGGCCGAACGCGTCGGTGCGGGTGACCAGCTGCGAGATGTTGCCGGGGAAGATGACGACGAAGAACGCCGCGACGATCCATCCCACGTGCACGCGTTTGCCCGGCAGCGCGAGCAGCGCACCGCCCAGCGTGATCTCGACGATGCCGGATGCCACCACGACCGTGTCCTTGTCGATGGGCAGCCACTCGGGCACCTGGGCGCGGAATTCCTCGCGCACGAACGTGAGGTGGCCGATGCCGGCGAACAGCAGGAAGGACCCCAGCACGATGCGGCCGAGCAGGCGCGGAACGGTGCGCGGAGGATTGGCGGTCGCGGCCTTCACCGTGGCGCCCAACGAACGGGTCGATTCGCGCGCGGCGACGGCCGCTTTCTTCGAGGTACGTGACATTCCTTCAGTCTCACACCGCGAAGCGTCTGGCGCGCGAGAAACTGGTGGAGTGGAACATATGCGCAACATCCTGATCACGGCCCCCGAACTCGCCGAGGCGCTCGACGCCGGCACCCTCGACGGCGCCCCCGTGCGCGTTCTCGACGTGCGCTGGCGGCTCGACCGGCCCGACGGCCGACCGGCTTTCGCGGCGGGGCACATTCCGGGTGCCGTCTATGTCGACCTCGAGAACGAGTTGGCCGCACATGTGCCCGCGGGCCAGGCACCCGTCGACGGTCGCCATCCGCTGCCGTCGGTCGAGGCGCTACAGGCATCGGCCCGCGCCTGGGGCGTGGATGACGGGGATGCGATCGTCGTCTATGACGACCTGAAGAACATGTCGTCGGCGCGCGCGTGGTGGTTGCTGCGCTGGGCCGGGGTGGCCGATGTGCGGCTGCTCGACGGGGCGCTGGATGCGTGGACTGCTGCCGGGCTTCCGCTCGAGACCGGCGCTTCAGGTGACGTTGACGTCGACGGGGCTGCCGCGCAGCCGGGCGCATCGCGCCGCGAGCCTTCGCGCCTGGGTGCCGTGACGCTCTCGCCCGGGCACCTGCCCACTATCGACATCGACGAGGCGGCACGCTGGCCGGCATCGGGCACGCTGCTCGACGCGCGCGCCGCCGAACGGTATCGCGGGGACGTGGAACCCGTCGACCCCCGCCCCGGCCACATTCCCGGGGCCCTCAGCACTCCCACCGCCGCCAACGTGGGCGCCGACGGCCGCTTCCTCTCGCCCGACGCGTTGCGCGAGCGCTTCGCGGCCGCCGGCATCGCCGAAGGCATCCCCGTGGCGACGTACTGCGGCTCGGGAGTCACCGCCGCCCACAATGCGATCGCCCTCACACTCGCGGGCTTCGAGCCCGCCCTCTACCCCGGCTCGTGGAGCGAATGGTCCAATCACCCGGACCGCACCGCCGCCACGGGTGACGCGCCCCGCTGACTAGTTCGCGGCGAGCGCGCGCTTGTTGCTGAGGTAGAGGTGCGTGAGCACGAGCACGGTGTCGCCCGTCTGGTTCACGACGCTCACCTGCTCGTGCACATAGCCGAGGGTGTCAGGGCGTTTCGTGTGGTCGGTCTTCTCGGTGATCTCGGCCGTCACCGTGATGGTGTCGCCGATGAAGACGGGCCGGATGAATCGCACGCGGTCGTAGCCATAACTCATTGCCTGCGGGTTGATGTCTCCCGCGGTCATACCCACGGCGACCGACATGATCAGCGTTCCGTGGGCGATGCGCTGGCCGAACGGTTGCGTCGCCGTCCACTCGGCGTCCATGTGGTGGGGGAAGAAGTCGCCCGTCTGGCCCGCGTGCAGCACGATGTCCGTCTCGGTGATCGTGCGGCCCACCGAGGTGCGCGTCTCGCCGATCTCGTAATCCTCGAAGTAGCGGTCGACGGTGTTCATCGGGATGCCTCCAGGGGCAGGTCAGGCAGGTCAGGCTGGTCGAGCACGCTCGGCGAGGCCGCGGCGACGTCGAGAAGTTCGGCGGCGGCCTCGTTGAGTCGACGGGCGAGGATGGCTTCCGGCATCCGACCGGCTATCGTTTCGGCGACCCACGGCGAGACGCGGTCTTGGAACTCGATATAGCCCGGCGTGCGCGGTCGCACGTAGGCGGCTTCGAGCGTGCGGCGCGTGCCGCGGAAGAACTCGAGCGTCTCGCGGTTGAGCCGGTCGTCGTCCCAGGCCGCGGCGTTGCCGGGTTGCCCGCCGCCATCGAAATAGACCGAGCGCTGGGCGTGGGCCGAGGCCACCCAGAACGCGTAGCGGCGGGCTTCGTCGGGGTGCGAGGTGTGCGCCGAGACGGCAATTCCCGCGCCGCCCAGCAGCGATCCGGCGACCGAGCGGTGTGCAGCACGGTGCTCCTGATCTGGCGACCCGGCCGTGCCCTCAAATCCCTGTCCCCCGCCGGCGCCGACGGCGCTCGAGGAATCAGGCGCGATCGTCGGGATGTCTCCGTACTGCAACCGATGCTGCCGAAACGTTATGCGCGAGTAGTTCGAGTAGCCGAACAGCAGCGGCGCATAGGCCGACGGGTCGTCGGAGACCAACATCTCGGCGACCTCGATGGGGTTCTGCCCGAGGTTCACGGCCGGCACGAGCTCGGCGAGCCGACGCATATCGGCGAGCGCCGCGAGCGTGTCCTCCTCGGCCAAGAAATGACCGGGCCGGGATGTCGGCGCCTCACCGTGTCCCGTCGACGCGCGGTTGCCGGCGATCGTGATGAGGCTCGAATAGGCGTCGATCGGTTTGAGCGGCCAGACGACCCGCCCGTCGGCGGCCAGCTCGAGCACCTCGTCCCAGGTCGTGGGCGGAGCGGCGAGCAGATCGGGCCGGTGAGCCGAGACCTGGGCCGCGGCATCCGAGGCCAGGCCGTATTGGTGCCCCTCGTGCGCATAGCTCTCGTGCGAACGACCCACGCTTTGGCCGGCGAGCGCGGCCAACTCGTCGTCGAACCCAGCGCCGTCGAGGCGCGCGAAGGCACCGGCTGCGGCCGCCAGCGGGATGTGCGGATGGTCGATCACCAGCAGGTCGTAGCGTTCGGCGAGGTCCTCGATGGGCGCGTCGGCGAAAGCCTGCAACGAGCGGTACTCCCAGCGCACGACGATGTCCGGGTGCAGCAGCCCGAAAGCCGTCGAGCAGGCGACCTGGCAGTCGTAGCCGCGCGGATGCTCCCACGTGATGCCGCGCAGGATGACCGTCATCGCGCAACCCCTGCCGGCTGCGGCTCGGCTGAACCCGGGGCGCCATCGCCAACGGCGGCTGCAGCGGCAGGGGCAGGGGCAGCGGCAGCAGAAGCGTCCGATGAAGCCGGGTTCGCAGCACGGCCGGCCCCACCGCTCGCGAACTCGGCGCGCACGGCCTCGTTGTGCTGCCCGAGCTTGGGGGCCGGCGTCTCGCTCGTCAGGATGCGCCCGTCGATGCGGATGGGGCTGCGCGTGGTGGCGAGCGAGAGGTCTGCGCCCGAGGCGGTGTGCGCGGCATCCCGCACCACGTTCTGCGTCATGCGCACGGCCGCGAACCCGTCGTGCTCGACCAGCTCGTCCAGGGTCAGCACGGGAGCGCACCAGACATCCGCCCGGTCGAGGATGTCGAGCCAATGCTCGGTCGTGTGCGTCGCGAAATGGGCCGCCAGCAGGGCTTCGATCTCCGTCTGCTGCGACCACCAGGCGTCGGGGTCGGTCAGCGCCACGAGCTCGTCGATGCCGAGGAGTTCTCCGATCACGGGGATCGGGTTCATGGCGAGCGCGAGATAGCCGTCGGCCGTGGGGTAGGTGCCGTAGGGCGCCGAGAGGAACGCGTGCGCCGAGTGCGCACCGCCCCGAGTCACGGTGACGGTCGGGTCGTTGAGCCGCGTCGACAGCAGCTCGAATTGCAGGTCGAGCATGGCCTCGAGCAGGCTGGTCTGGGCGTGGCCGCCGCGGCCCGTGCGCTCGCGTCGGAATAGCAGCGCCGTCACGCCCTGAGCGATGTGGCAGCTGGTGAGGTGGTCGGCGATCGAGAGGCCCACGGGCACGGGTCCGTCGTCGGCTGAGCCGGAGAGCCACGGCAGGCCCGACACCGATTGGGCGAGCAGGTCCTGGCCGGGGCGGTCCTTCCAGGGGCCGTCGTCGCCGTAGCCGCTGGCCGAGCCATAGACGATGCGCGGGTTGATGGCGGCGACCGAGTCGTAGTCGAGGCCGATGCGTTCCATCACGCCGGGGCGGAAGTTCTGGATGATGACGTCGGCCTGCGCGACCAGTTCTTTCACGCGCGCCAGGTCGTCGGGGTTCTTCAGGTCGGCCGTGATGCCCTCTTTGTTGCGGTTCATGGCGTGGAAGGAGATGGTGTCGCCGTCGGCCGTGCGACCGGCGAAGGCGAGGGTCCGGCCGATGTCGCCGCCCTTCGGCCGCTCGATCTTGATGACGCGCGCGCCCAGGTCGGCGAGGCGCATGGCGGCGACCGGCCCGGCCAGGAACTGGCTGAAGTCGAGCACGAGCACGCCCTCGAGCGGTTTGACGAAATCGTCGGACATGTTCTCTCTTTTCTCGCGACGCTGCGAGCGGTGGATGGCGGTGATCAAACGTTTGTTCACACAGTAGCGCGCACCCCGGCCCGGCGCAATCGGTGGTCACGCCGGGCGACTTCGCGGGCCGCTCCGCCGCCACGAGCGGTCGACTTCTAAGCTGAGGTCGGACCCTTGACGCTCGCAGGCCGGTCCGCGCTCGAGACCGATCCTCGAGCGAATCCCTTCGCACCGCACGCACCACAGCGCCGCACGCCCCGCCCCCAAGGAAGACATGACCAGCATCGTCTCGCTCATCCATACCGATCGCCTGTCCGACGTGGCCGAATACGCCTACGCGTCGACGGTCCCGGCCGACGCTCGGCTCATCTTCCTCGCCGGCTCCTGCCCGCTCGATGCGGCAGGTGCGACGGTGGCGCCCGGCGATTATGCGGCGCAGGCGGCCCGGGCCTTCGAGAACCTGGTCGTCGCGCTGGATGCAGCGGGCGCGACCCCCGCGGATGTCGTCAGCACCCGCGTGCTCGTCGCCTCGTCGCAGCAGGCCGACCTCGTGGCCGCGTGGCAGGTCGTGCGCGACGCCTTCGCGCCACACCAGCCGCCGAGCACACTCATGGGCGTCACCGTTCTGGGCTACGACGACCAACTGGTCGAGATCGAGGCGACGGCGGCGGTGGCGCGCTAGGCCTCGCATCCCTGCGGGCACGTCAGGCGTGAGGCGCCCGGCGTCGGGCATGCGACACGCCGTCACGGTGTGTCGCATCGGGTCGCGCGAGCGCGCAAGACCCCTCGTCGTGTTTGATGTAGCCATGAACGCCCACCCGTCCCCCGCCGCGGCCCGCCGGCTGCAGCTGCGTTCGCGCTGGCAGAATGCGGCGCGCTGGCCGCTCGTCGCACTCGGCCTCGCGTTCGTCGTCGGCTATTCGGTGTACGTGCTCGCCGAGGATCTCCCGCCCGAAACGCACGGCGCGATCTTCGCGATCCTCGCGCTCGCCTGGATCTGCTTCCTCGTCGACTACGTCGTGCGCCTCGCCCTCACACCCCTGGGCCACAAATGGATGTTCGTCCGCCACAACGTCGTCGACCTGCTGTCGGTTCTGCTGCCCGTGTTCCGGGCGTTGCGCGTGCTCGACCTGTTGCGCGACATCCCCTATCTGCAGCGCCGCAGCGGGGCCGCCGTGCGCACGCGGATCATCATCGTCGCGGCGGCCTACGCGGTTTTCTACGTGTACTTCCTGTCGCTGTCGACGCTGCAGGCCGAACGGGATGCGCCGGGCGCCCGCATCCAAGACTTCGGCGACGCGATCTGGTGGGCCTGCGAAACCCTCTCCACGGTCGGCTACGGGGATATGTACCCCGTGACGACGGCCGGTCGATTCAGCGCCGTGCTGCTCATGATCGGCGGCATCATCATCGTCGGCGTCGTCTCCGGCACGGTCGTGTCCTACCTGTCGGATCGCATCCGCCATGTGCCCGACCCGACGAATGAGGATGACTGAGCGTCGCTCCTGTCGAAAAGCGGGCTGCAGTTCTGGCACCGAGACGTCGGCTCGGCCCGGCAGAATCCGGTCAGGGCAGTTCGGGCGGCGTGCGCACCATGCGGTAGATGACGCTGCGGTTGACCTGAATCATCTGCTGCGGATAGAAGCCCAGCCGCTGCAACTCGGCAATGTCCTCGAGTGAGCGCCCCTCGCGTTCGACGGTCCAGACGGTGTCGTGTTCGAGCAACGCGGGGGCGGCCTCTGTCAGGGGGCGCACCACATCCCACAGCTGATCGCGCGCCGTAAAAGGCGTCACGAGGGCCACATCGCTCAGGCCCGCGAATCGCTCGGGGTAGAGGTCGATCGACAGCCGTGGTTTCTGCGACGGTTTGATGTCCTCTGCGAAAACGACGGCGTCGCCCGGGGATGCATTGCGCTGGATGGTGTCGGCCACCTGCCGCAGATCGCTGCCTCCGTCCTTGCCGTAGGGCCCGCGCTGGGCCAGATAGACGGGGGCGGCAAGCGCGGCGACGACCAGGATGGCGAGGGCGGGGAGCATCCGGCCCGCCGTGGCCGCGCGGCGAGACGTGGCGACCGACCGCGGAGACGCCCCCGAGACCGAAGCCGCCGCGCCTGCTGAATCTCGACGCCCGCGAGCGAAGGCCGCCAGCGCCGTGACGCCGAACCCCATGAGCAGCGCCACGGCCGGCGTGCAGAAGGCCACGTAACGCAGGTTGTACATGGGCGTGATCAGGGCATTGCCGAGGAAAAGTAGCGCGGTCGGCGCGATGACCCACACCCCGAGCACGAGCGCCGCGCGCCGACCCGAGCGGATGGCCGCCACGAGACCGACGACGATGAGCGCCCAGGCCGCAACGGCGAAGAGGGCCGATCCGAACCACTGGCCGACGAGCGCCGACTCGAGCGTGGCGTAGTTGCGGCGGGCGAGGAACCCGATCTGTCCGCGCTGCGCGAGGCCGAAGACGACGACGGGGGTGGCGAGCACCGCGGCGAGAACCAGCGAACGAGCCCAGGCACGCCACATCCGAGCCCCCGGTTTGAACGCCACGAACACGGCGACGTGCACAAGGGCGAGGAGTGCCAGGTAGAGGAACAGGTAGAGGCAGGCGGCGACGGCCACCCCGAAGAGTGCCCAGGTGCGGGGGCTGAGTTCGCGGCGGCGCACGAGGGCGACGAGCCAGTTGGTCAACCAGACGGCGGCGGCCATGCCGAAGGCGTAGGAGCGCGCCTCCTGCCCCATCATGGTGACCTGCGGGATGACGGCGAAGAGCAGACCTGCGACGATCGCCGCCCGGCCGCCGAGCAGCTGTCGGCCGAGCATGACGGTTCCCGCCGCCGCGACACCCACGGCCACGGCGCTCGGCAGTCGCACGGCGAATTCGCCCGTGCCCACGAGACCGGTCCAGAAGTGCAGGAACAGGTAGTAGCTGCCGTGCACGGCGTCGATGTTGCCGAGCAGGGCGAAGAGGTTGGGGATGCTGCGCTCGGCCGACATGACGCTCGCGGCCTCGTCACCCCAATACGACGCGTTGCCCGATCCGGCGGCCGAGACGACGGCGGCGAGGAGGCCGATCGCCCAGGGGATCAGGGTGCGGCGGGTGAGGACCTTGCGGACCCGAGCGGGTGTGCCGGGGTCGCGGAGGCCCAGGCGTCCGCTTGCCGAGCGGGTCGCCCCAGGCGCGTCAGCGGCGTCGAGCGGGCGAGCAGCGCTGGATGCACCCACCGTCGTGGTGGGTTCGGTGAGAGGCGACGTGCTCACGACAAACTCCTCCCGACGTTCCCACTGTGCCGGAGCCGGGTGAATCGGGCCGGCGTGCGCGGCAACCGCTCGGCGGATTGCCGGTGAACGTTCGGGGAACGACGCCGAGGATTACCGCTTCAGGCTCATGGGGATGTGCGGGATGCCGTCCTCGTCGTAGGGTTCTCCGTCGAGCGCGAACCCGAACCGGCCGTACCAGTCCTCGAGGTGCGATTGTGCGCCCAGCAACACGGTTTGGGCGTCGGCCGTGAGCTCGAGGCCGCGGCGCATCAGCACGGCCGCGAGACCCTGGCCCCGAGCATCCGCCGCCGTCGCCACCCGCCCGATGCGCTGCACCGGCGAACCCAGCCCCAGCACGCGGATGGTGGCGAGCACGTGCCCCTGCTCGTCTTCGGCCCACACGAGCAGGGTGTCGGATGCCGCATCCAGCCCGTCGAGGTCGGGGTAGGCACTCTGCTGCTCGACGATGAACACGTCAACCCGCAGTTTCAGGATCGCGTAGAGGGTGGGGGAATCGAGGTCGGCGAGCGCCGCTTCCTTCACGATGACGGTCATCCCTCGATCGTATGCGCCCGGCGCGCGCCTAAACTTCGAGGGTGACCGAGCATGACGACGAGAGGACCCTCGACGAGAGGGTGATCGACGAGCTGCGCGCGACGATCGCGGCCGCCGTCGAGCGTTTGAGCGCCGCCGACGCCCGCACCGAGGCGCTCGCGCAGTATGTGCCCGAGCACCGCACCCTGCTGATCAAACGCAACGCGGTCATGACACCCATCGGGCGGGTCTGGCGTCTGGGCGTCTTTTTGCTGGGCGAGGACGGCACGCTCTACCGCACGGGTTCGCTGACGCGCGCCGTCGAGCCGGGTCGGCCGGCCTACCAGTCGCTCTCGGCCGAGACGCGGCGCGAATACCGGGCGGCCGCCTCCCGCGGCAAGTTCACCGAGGGCGAGAGCGTGAACTACGACGCCGAGGTCATCGAGCTCACGGTCGAGGCCCTGCGCGACGCCGGCGGCCCGCTGTTCCTGCACGCTGGAGCCGCGCTTGTGCGCTGGAACCCGCGCGCCACGGCCGACACCGCCACCCCCTTCTCGGCCTACCTCGCCGACCGCGTCGAGCTGGCGGTCAACCCGCCGGCCGGCGCCAACTGAGCCGGTTCGCTCCGGCCCGGGCTCGTCTTGATCAGGCGCGGGCACGTCCCGGCCACGCCCCGCCAGAGCCCTCAGCAGGCCCGCGCACTCTCCGCAACCCTCAGCGTGATCGAGGCCACGCAACCTACCCTGGGTGGATGCTTCTGCCGCGCGTCCTCCGCCCCATCCACGCCCAGCGCCGCGCCCGGGTGCTGCCGGACTGGCTGCTGAGCCTCGACCGCACGATCGGTTCGCGCATCAATGCCCACGCGACACCCGCGGGCGTCGACTCAGCCCTCTCCCGCCTGTCACAGGCGGCCGACCACAGTAAGCTCTGGTTCGCCATCGGCGGCGTCCTGTTTCTCGTCGGCGGGCGTTCGCGCAGCGGTGCCGTGCGCGGTCTCGCGGGTCTCGCGGTGGCGAGCGCCGTGAGCAACCTCGTCGGCAAGAGCCTCTTCGGCGGCGACCGCCCCCTCCTCTCGGACGTGCCCGTCGGCCGACGCCTGCGCCGCACCCCCACGTCCCCGTCGTTCCCGTCGGGCCACTCGGCCAGCGCGGCCGCCTTCGCCACGGGGGTCGCCCTCGAGTCACCCGCCGCGGGCGCCGTGGTCGCGCCCCTGACGGCCGCCGTCGCCTATTCGCGCATCCACACGGGCGCCCACTGGGCCTCGGATGTCGTGGGCGGTCTCGCCATCGGCATCGGGGTCGCGCTCGTCGGCCGCGCCCTGGTGCCGACGCGTCACCAGCTGCGTCGCCGCGACCCGGGCCCGCGCGTCTCGCTGCCCGTGCTCGACGAGGGCGACGGTCTCTTCGTCGTCGTCAACCCGTCGTCCGGCTCCGGCCGCGCGTCGGCGGCGCTCGGCCCCGACCCCGAGCAGCAGATCCGGCGCGCACTCCCCCGCGCCGACATCCACGTGCTCGCGTCGGGCGACGACCTGGCCGGTCTCTTCCGCGAGGCGGCCGGGCGGCAGGGCGTGCTCGCGCTGGGCATGTCGGGCGGCGACGGTTCGGTCGCGGTGGCGGCGCATGCCGCGCGCACGGCCGACCTCCCCCTCGTGGTGTTCCCGGGCGGAACCCTCAACCACTTCGCGGGTGCCGCGGGAATCGACAGCTTCGCGGATTCCATCGAGGCCGTGCAGCGCGGCGAGGGCACCACGGTCGACGTCGCCGAGGCGCGCATCGACGGCGACGATCCGATCACGGTGCTCAACACCGCGTCGATCGGCGTCTACCCCGAACTCGTCGAGGAGCGAGAAAAGCTCGAGGACAAGATCGGCAAATGGCCGGCGGCACTCGTGGCCGGGCACAAGGTTCTGCGGCGCAGCGAGCCGGTCGAGTTCCGTCGCCAGGACGGGCCGGTCCGGTCGTGGACGCTGTTCGTGGGCGTCAACCGCTACCACCCGCGCAACATCATCCCGCTGTCGCGGCGGTCGCTCTCGGACAACCTGCTCGACATCCGGTCGATTCGAGCGGATGTCTCGGCCTCCCGCCTGCGCGTGTTCGCCAACCTCGCGCTCGGCAGCTATCTCTCGTCGTGGTTGCGCTCGGTCCCCGGCGTGGGAACACTGCTCGCCGTGCACACCGAGACGCGCACGACCATGGATTTCCGGGTGGACGCATCGGTGGCGTTCGCGCACGACGGCGAGGTGCGCGATGCTGCGCCCGCCGGTTTCCCCGTGTCGATCGTCACGGTTCCGGGCCAGCTGCGCATCTACCGCAGCGACCGCAAACGCCGCCGCACCGTGAAGTGACGGTGCGGCGGCGTTCAGCGTGCGGGCGGAATTAGACGGCCGACCAGCCGCCGTCCGACGGCAGGATCACGCCGTTCAGGTTCACGGCGTCGTCGCTCAGCAGGAACGTGATCGACGCGGCCAAGGCGTCGGGCTCCACGGCATCCGGCATCGCGGCCATGGCCAGGCGCACACGTTCGGCGCCGAGCTCCGAACCGAAACGCGCCTCGATGTTAGTGATGGTGGGCCCGGGGGCCACGGCGTTCACGCGGATGCCGGTGCCCGTGTACATGAAGGCGCTCGACTTCGTGAGTCCCGCCACCGCGTGCTTCGACGCCGTATAGGCGGCACCGGCGGCGGACCCGCGCAGGGCGGCCTCGGACGCGACGTTGACGATCGAACCCGTGCCGCGCGGCAGCATGACGGGCACGACGGCGCGCATGAGCTTCATGGTGCCCGTCACGTTGATGGCGAAGACGCGGTTCCAGATGTCGTCCGAGATCTCGTGCACGGGTGTCATGTCGTCCATGATTCCGGCGACGTTGGCGAGCGCGTCGATGCGGTCGCCCGCGGCCTCGACGATCGCAGCGATGGAAGCGTCGTCGGTGATGTCGCCGGCGACCGACACGATGTCGGCGTCGGGCAGGCTCGCGGCGAAATCATCCAGGCGCTCGGTCGAGATGTCGACGGCGACAACCCGGCCGCCTTCGCGCGCGACCCGCGAGGCCACGGCGCGCCCGATGCCCGAGCCGGCACCCGTGACGACGACGGTCTTGCCGGTGAAACGCCCCTCGGTGACCTTCTCGACCCAGTCGACGCGGGGCGCACGGGGGCGTGCGGGCTGAGCGGGCACGGGTGCGGCGGCCGCTGCCCCTTCGGTGCTGGGCAGATCGCCGGCCGCGGCGCGGGCCACGAGCACGTCGACCATCTCCTGCGGAAATGCGCCCTGGCTCATGGCCACGAGGCGACCGAGGGTGAGGTTGCGCACGGGTCGCAGCGAGTCGGGCGTCTGACCGCCCTGCGCGAGCAGCTCGGCGAAGAGCGCGCCGCCGATCGGGTCGTCGAGCCAGTCGGCGATTGTGGTCTCGGCGGTGAGGTGGGGGGCGTTCTGGGTCACGTTCATTCCTTCGTCTCGGTGGAGCGAGTCATACCGGACAACACTGTCCGGTTGTTATGCTACACCGATGCCCTCCACGCCGAAAGCGAATCGCGGTCCCAGCGCGGGCCCCGAAAATCGCCGCGCGCTCATCGCCGCGGCGCGCGAGGTTTTCGCCGAATCGGGCTTCGCCGCACCCCTCTCCGCCATCGCACGCCGGGCGGGCGTCGGGCAGGGCAGCCTCTACCGACACTTCCCCGACCGCCTGTCGCTCGCAGTCGCCGTCTTCGACGACAACATCGCCGAACTCGAGGTGCTCGTGGCCGACGACGACGCCACCGTCAGCACCCTGTTCGACGCCCTCACCGAGCAGGCCCTCGCGTCGACGGCCCTCGTCGAGGTGATGACCACGCATCGCCACGACCCGCTCGCCGAACCGCTGCGCACGCGCGCCACGGCCATCGTCGGGGCGCTCCTCGTGCGCGACCAGGCGGCCGGCCGCATCGCCGACCACGTCGAGACAGAGGATGTCCTCCTGGCCATCGCCATGCTGGCCGTGCTGCTCTCGCGCACCGACGAGCGCGACCGCCCCGAAGTTGCCACGCGCGGCCGCCGCCTGTTCCGCGCCGCCTTCGCGCTCCCGGCCTGATCGGCCCGCCGCGTGTGAGCGCTAACAGCGATAGAGCCCTCCCCAGCCCGCATCGGCCGCAGCGCCACATCACGAACAGGTAACTGCTCGAAACTCGCACTTGCCACACGCGTTTTGTGAGCGCTAACATCCGAAGCAGTCAGGATGAACTGGCCCCGGCTCCAAGAGTTCGCACAGCATTTGCGGCGCCGGCTCACTGAACAAGGAGGTTTGGTATGAAGAAAATCATCGGTCTTGCCGCAGCCGGAGCCCTACTGTTGGGCCTCGCCGGGTGCGCGGGCGGAGGCGGATCATCCGAGGGCGGCGCCAAAGACCCCGGCGACATCATCGTCGGCTTCTCGCAGGTCGGCGCCGAGTCGGGCTGGCGCACCGCCAACACGAAGGACATCCAGTCGGCCTTCAAGGATGCGGGCATCGAGCTGAAGTTCTCGGACGCTCAGCAGAAGCAGGAAAACCAGATCAAGGCGATCCGCTCCTACATCCAGCAGGGCGTCGACGTCATCGCCTTCTCGCCCGTCGTCGAATCGGGCTGGGACAGCGTTCTCAAAGAGGCCAAGGATGCGGGCATCCCCGTCGTACTGACCGACCGCGCGGTCGACTCGGCCGACGAATCGCTCTACGTATCGTTCCTCGGCTCGGACTTCGTCGAAGAGGGCAAGAAGGCCGGCGAATGGCTGACCGAGGAGTACAAGGACTCCTCCGACCCCGTGAAGATCTATCAGCTCGAAGGCACGACCGGTGCGGCTCCCGCCATCGACCGCGCCGAGGGTTTCGCGGACGTCATCAAGGCCGACGACAAGTTCGAGATCGTCGGTTCGCAGACCGGTGACTTCACACGCGCCGGCGGCAAGCAGGTCACCGAGGCCATGCTCAAGTCGAACCCCGACGTCGACGTGATCTATGCGCACAACGACGACATGGGTCTCGGCGCCATCGAGGCGATCGAAGCGGCCGGCCTCAAGCCGGGCGTGGACATCAAGATCATCACGGTCGACGCGGTCAAGGACGGCATGCAGGCCCTGGCCGACGGCAAGATCAACTACATCGTCGAGTGCTCGCCGCTCCTCGGTTCGCAGCTGGTCGACATCGTGAAGAGCGTGGTGGCCGGCGACGACGTCGAGAAGCGCATCATCACCGAAGAGACGACCTTCACCCAGGAAGAAGCCACAGAGGCCCTTCCCGACCGCAAGTACTAACACCCGAACGCGGCGAGCGGATGTTTCGACATCCGCTCGCCGCCTCACCCCGGCATCCACCCCTCGCGAGAGAATCAGACATGACAGAGCAGTCACCCGTCGTCGACATGCGCGGCATCTCGATCACCTTTCCCGGAGTCAAAGCCCTCGACGGCGTCGATTTCCGGATGCTTCCTGGCGAAGTCCACTCCCTCATGGGGGAGAACGGCGCCGGCAAGTCCACGCTCATCAAGGCGCTCACGGGCGTCTACCAGATCGACTCGGGCAGCATCCGGGTCGACGGCCGCGAGGTGTCGTTCGCCTCGACCGCCGAAGCCCAGGCGGGTGGCATCAGCACCGTCTATCAAGAGGTCAACCTGCTGCCCAACCTCACGGTCGCCGAGAACGTCATGCTGGGCCGTGAGCCCCGTCGTTTCGGCACCATCGACTGGCGGGCGACGCGGCGCCGCGCGGCCGAACTGCTCAAACGCGTCGGCCTCGACATCGACCCCACGTCCCTGCTCGGTTCGCACTCCCTCGCCGTGCAACAACTCGTCGCCATCTCCCGCGCCGTCGGTGTGGATGCCCGCGTCCTCATCCTCGACGAGCCCACCTCGAGCCTCGACGCCGACGAGGTGCAGGAGCTCTTCCGCATCATCCGTTCGCTGCGCGATTCGGGCACGGCCATCCTGTTCGTCTCGCATTTCCTCGACCAGGTCTACGAGATCTCGGACCGCCTGACGGTTCTGCGCAACGGCACGCTCATCGGCGAGTACCTGACCGAAGAGATCCTGCGCATCGACCTCGTGCAGAAGATGATCGGCAAAGAGCTCACGGTGCTCGACGACCTCGAGAAGCGCACCAAGGCGACGACGGATGACGAGGGCGACGACTCCCACCGCGGCGACGTGCCGTTCCTCGAGGCCATCGGTCTCGGCCGCAAGGGCACCATCGAACCCGTCGACCTGCGCATCTACGAGGGCGAGGTCGTTGGCCTCGCCGGGCTGCTGGGCTCGGGTCGCTCCGAACTCGCGCGCCTCATCTCGGGCGTCGATCGGCCCGATTCGGGCGAATACCGCCTGCGCGGCCAGAAGACCCGCTTCCGCACCCCGCGGCAGGCGCTCAAGAACCGGGTCGTCTACTCGAGCGAGAACCGCCGCACCGAGGGCATCGTCGACGAGCTGTCGGTGCGCGACAACATCGCTCTGGCGCTGCAGGCCGACCGCGGATGGTTCCGCCCCATCCCCAAGAAGCGGCAGGACGAGCTGGCCGAGAGCTACATCCAGGCACTCGGCATCCGGCCCGCCAACCCCGATGCGCTCGTGAAGAACCTGTCGGGCGGCAACCAGCAGAAGGTGCTGTTGGCCCGCTGGCTGGCCATCGCCCCGCGGCTGCTCATCCTCGACGAACCCACGCGCGGCATCGACATCGGCGCCAAAGCCGAGATCCAGAAGCTCGTCTCCGACCTGGCCGAGAACGGCATGAGCGTGGTGTTCATCTCGGCCGAACTCGACGAGGTGCTGCGCCTCAGCCACCGCATCGCCATCATGCGCGACCGCTCGCTCGTGGCCGATATCGAGAACGACGACCTCTCCACCGACAACCTCCTCGCCATCATCGCCGATGGCTCCCGGGAAGGAACCCCCGCATGACCAAGCTCATGTCGAACCGGCTGTTCTGGCCGATCGTGATGTTGGCGGCGTTGCTCGTCGTCAACCTGATCGCCTTCCCCGGCTTCTTCTCCATCCAGATCCGCGACGGCCACCTCTTCGGCAGCCTCGTCGACATTCTGCGCAACGGCGCGCCGACGCTCATCATCGCCGTGGGCATGACGCTCGTCATCGCCACGCGCGGCATCGACCTGTCGGTGGGTGCCGTGTGCGCCATCTCGGGGGCGGTCGCGTGCTCGATCATCCTGGGCTCGCCCGACCCCGGCAGCGTGGCGACGGTCGCCGTCGCCATCGGCACGGCCCTGCTCATCTCGCTCGTCCTGGGCGTGTGGAACGGGTTCCTCGTCTCGGTGCTCAAGATCCAGCCGATCATCGCGACGCTCATCCTCATGACCGCCGGCCGCGGCATCGCCATGCTCATCACCGAGGGCCAGATCCTCACGGTGCGCAGCGACCCGTTCAAGGTGCTCGGCTCGGGGTTCATCTTCGGCATCCCGGTCGCCGTGGTGCTCGCCGCCGTCATCCTGGGTCTCGCGGCCCTGCTCACGCGGCGCACGGCCCTCGGGCTGCTGATCGAATCGGTCGGCATCAACCCCGAGGCCAGCCGCCTGGCGGGTGTGCGGTCGAAGGGCCTCATCTTCGCGGTGTACGTCTTCACGGCCGTGTGCGCGGCGATCGCGGGCCTCATCCTCACGAGCAACCAGACGTCGGCGGATGCGAACAACACGGGCCTCTTCATCGAGCTCGACGCCATCCTCGCCGTCGTCATCGGCGGCACGTCGCTCGCGGGAGGCCGCTTCTCGCTCTTCGGCACCCTGATCGGGGCGCTCGTCATCCAGACCCTCGTCACCACGGTCTACACGGTCGGCATCCCGCCCATCGCGACCATGGTGTTCAAGGCAGCCGTCGTCACGGCCGTGTGCCTGCTGCAATCGCCCCGCTCGGCCGAGATGATCGCGGCCGCTCGCGCGCGGCGGGCCCGCAGAAAACGGCTCGTGGATGACGCAGCCTCGGGTTCAGGCACCGGTTCAGGACCCCTCACCCCCACCCGCTCCGACTCGAAAGAGGTGTCGGTCTGATGTCCACCCTCGACACCGCCCGGCCGTCCGCGCCCGCACCCGGCCGCCGTTCCACCCCCGCCCGCTTGGCCTCTGCACTCCGCGGCGGCCTCACGAACCCGAAGTACGGACCCGTCATCGTCACGGCCATCCTGCTCGTCGGCATGTTCATCTTCGGGGCGTCGCAGTACCGCGGCTTCACGAACCCGCAGATCATCTTCAACCTGTTGATCGACAACTCCTACCTCATCGTGTTGGCCGTCGGAATGACCTTCGTCATCCTGACGGGCGGCATCGACCTCTCCGTCGGCGCGGTGCTCGCCATGTCGACCATGATCACGGCGAGCCTGCTGCAGTCCGGCTGGTCCCCCGGCGTGATCATCCCCCTGATTCTGCTGATCACGTCGGGCCTCGGCCTGGCGGTGGGCGCGATGATCCACTTCTTCGACATCCAGCCCTTCATCGCCACGCTGGCGGCCATGTTCCTGGCCCGCGGCCTCTGCTACGTGATCAGCAGCAAAACCATCACCATCACCGACCCGTTCTTCGTGGCGCTGGCCGACGCGCGCATCCCGCTGGGCGGCCGCCTGAGCATCACGTGGAGCGTCGTCATCGCGGCCATCGTGGTCATCGCGGCGGTCGTCGTGCTGCACTACACGCGCCTCGGACGCACGGTCTACGGCATCGGCGGCAGCGAGGCGTCCGGCCGGCTCATGGGGTTGCCCGTGGCGCGCACCAAGGTGCTCGTCTACGTGATCTCGGGTTTCTGCTCGGGTCTCGCCGGCATCCTTTACACGTTCTACACACTGTCGGGTTATGCGCTCACGGCCATCGGCACCGAATTGGATGCCATCGCCGCCGTGGTCATCGGTGGCACCCTGCTCACGGGTGGCTACGGTTTCGTTCTCGGTTCGGTGCTCGGAGTCCTCGTGCTCGGCACCATCCAGACCCTCATCACGTTCGACGGCACGCTCACGTCGTGGTGGACGCGCATCTTCATCGGGGCCCTGCTGCTCGTGTTCATCATCCTGCAGAAGATCTTGACGGGCCGCCGAACCTAGCGGCGCGGGCGCGCTGCCGGCGTGCTGCGGGCGTGCTGCCGGCGTGCTGCGCGCGTGCTGCCGACCCCGGTCGCCGCGCGCCGGCGGCTCACACCCGCGATAATCGTTGCAGCACGTCAAACGCCGTCGCCCCTCTTCGAGCAGAAAGCACTGGTCCCAGATGTCCGACGACACCGAAGACAAGGCGCGGGCTGCCACGATCTTCGATGTCGCGCGACTCGCCGGGGTGTCGCATCAGACGGTCTCGCGCGTGGTCAACGAGTTGCCGAATGTGCGGCCCGCCACGCGTCAACGCGTGGAGCACGCCATCCAGCAGCTGCGTTATCGGCCGTCGCCGGCGGCGCGCGCGCTCGTGACGCGCCGGTCGCGCACGATCGGGTTGATCACATCGGGCGGCGCGGACTTCGGCCCCTCGAGCATCTCGCTCTCGTTCAACCGCGCGGCCCGCGAGGCGCGCTATGCCGTCAGCATCGCCAGCATCGTCGAGCACGATCCGACGTCGATGCGCTCGGCCCTCGAGTTGCTCGTGCGGCAGAACGTCGAGGCCATCGTGTTGATCGCCGCGCGCACCTCGATGATCGACGAAGCCCAGTCGATCGAGGTGGGTGTGCCGCTGGTGGCGACCGCATCGGCCGACCGATCGGGGCTGCACACGGTGTCGATCGACCACTACTCGGGGGCGCGGCTCGCCGTGCGGCACCTGATCGAGTTGGGCCACCGCGAGATCCGGCACCTGTCCGGCCCCGCCGACTCCATCGACGCCGCCGAACGCGTGCGCGGGTGGCGCGACGAGTTGGCGGCCCACCGGTTGCGCGTCGTCGAACCCGCGGTGGGCGACTGGACGCCGTCGAGCGGCTACCGCTTCGGCCTCGAGCTGGCGGCGGATATCGCGCGCGACGCCTCGGCATCCGGGCCCGGATCGGCGGCTGTCGTCGGCTCGACCGGCTTGCTCGGCCCGACCGCGCGTTCCGGCAGCTCGGCCCTCGACCGCGCGACGGGCGTCTTTTCGGGCAACGACCAGATGGCCCTGGGCCTCGTGCACGCCATCACCTCGGCCGGACTCGCGGCCCCGCGTGACCTCAGCATCGTCGGCTTCGACGACATCCCCGAGGCCGAGCATTTCCTGCCGCCGCTCACCACCCTGCGGCAGGACTTCACGGGTTTTGGCCGGGACCTCATGTCCACCGTACTGGCGGTCCTCGGCGACACGGATGCCAGCGACCCCGCGCCGCGCGTGCCCGAACTCGTCGTGCGTGACTCCACGGCGCGACCGCGCACCTGAGCCGCCCCACATCCGTGACACGACGAAGCCCCCTGCCGGAGAACCGGAGGGGGCTTCGTTCGAGCGGGCCTGATCAGCGAGCGAGAAAGCGAGCTAGCTAGCTCACGACCGTCAGCGTGTTGGTCACCGAGATGACCGTCACGACCGAGGCGATGATGAAACCGCCCAGGTAGGGGTTGTTCGTCGCGCGGTAGATCTTGCGCGAGATCACAGCCGCCGCGGCCAGGATCACGATCACGGGGAACAGCCAGATGCCGAAGATGCCGGCGAATCCGGGGATCAGGTCGCCCGTCACGAAGAACGTCCAGTACTGGGCGATGACCAGCACGAGCACGGGCAGCGCGTTGAACAGCGCCAGGATCGCCGTGTTCACCCACTCCTTCTTGCGAATCGTGAAGCGGTTGAAGCTGTTGATGGCCACCGAGTTCGCCACGTAGTAGACGAGGAACAGGGGCAGGTAGAGCACCGCGATCCATACCTTGTCTGGCGTGAACGCCTTGACCGCGAGCACCCAGATGCGGAAGTCCGTCTTGAAGAAGTAGTCCACGAGGAACACGATGCCGAAGGCCGCGACGACCACGACGAGCCCGAGACCGATCGACTGCAGGATGGCCTTCCACCCGGGCAGGATGCCGACCTCGCGCAGGTTCTGCCCGTTCTTGCGGCCGAACAGCAGGTAGGAGACGACCATGACGACGATGCTGAACACGCCGTTGATGGCAGCCCACAGCCCGATGAAGAACGGCGCACCCTGCACGATGAAGGTCGGGGCCGAGTTGTAGATGATGGGCGCCAGCGCGGTCGACTGGCTGAGGGCGATGTAGCTCCAGCCGGAGAACAGCGCCGAGACCACCAGCGCACCCCAGAACCAGTACA
>Ga0308164_10001861_pt1 | contig 22650 bp, 12 predicted proteins | sample PhyTR2_FD_201031 | JGI IMG/M metagenome (GOLD analysis project Ga0308164, IMG submission 201031) | Phyllosphere microbial communities from UC Gill Tract Community Farm, Albany, California, United States - DLSLT.R2 | ecosystem: Host-associated > Plants > Phyllosphere > Unclassified | place: USA... | reverse complement strand
TTTCGCGTCACCCGCAGCGTCCGTACACGATGGACTATGTGAACTCGATCTTCACCGATTTCCATGAACTGCACGGCGACCGCACCTTCGCCGACGACCAGTCGATCATTGGCGGCCTGGCCCGCTTTAATGGCCAGCCCTGCATGGTCATCGGCCACCAGAAGGGCCGCGACACCAAAGAGCGCGCGATGCGCAACTTCGGCATGCCCAAGCCCGAAGGTTACCGCAAGGCCATGCGCCTGATGAAGCTGGCCGAAAAATTCGGTCTGCCGATTTTTACCTTTGTCGACACGCCGGGCGCATTCCCTGGCATTGAAGCCGAAGAGCGCGGCCAGTCCGAAGCCATCGGTCACAACCTGTACGTGATGGCCGAACTGAAGGTGCCGCTGATCGCCACCATCATCGGTGAAGGCGGTTCCGGCGGCGCACTGGCCATCGCGGTCGGCGACGCTGTGCTGATCCTGCAATACGCGACCTACTCGGTGATTTCGCCGGAAGGCTGCGCATCGATCCTGTGGAAGACGTCCGAGCGCGCGGCCGATGCCGCCGACGCACTGGGCCTGACCGCGCACCGCCTGAAGGCGATGGGCCTGGTCGACAAGATCGTCAACGAGCCACTGGGCGGCGCGCACCGCGATCCGAAACAGATGGCGCAATTGCTCAAGCGCGCACTGGCCGACACGCTGCGCCAGTTCCAGGGCATGAAGACCAAGGACCTGCTCGAAGCGCGTCACGCCAAGCTGATGGCATACGGCAAGTTCAAGGAAACGCCGCCGCGCGAAGAGTAAGCCTGACCAGCGAGTTTTAATCAGCGAGTCCCAGCAGCGAGTCCCAGCAGCGAGTCCCTACAGTGAGCAGAACCAATCGCGGGACCGATCCAGCCGGATCGGTCCCGTCAGCATGCAATGAGGCGCTCGCGCGCCTGTCCACCACCTACACGCCCACCTCGATCGCGATCGCCTGCAGTGGCGGCCTCGATTCGATGGTTCTGCTGCACCTGGCCCACGCCTGGTGCACGCAGCAGGGCATCCCGCTGATTGCCTTTCACGTCCATCACGGCCTGAGCCCGAACGCCGATGCCTGGCTCGCGCATTGCGAACGCAGCTGCGAAGCGCTGGGTGTGCCGTTCGACCACCGTCGCGTGACGATCCCGGTCGACGGCTCCGGCGTGGAAGCGGCCGCACGCCGCCCACGTTATGCGGCGCTGGGAGCCATGTGCCGTGAGCATGGCGCGACCCTGCTGCTGACCGCTCACCACCTCGACGATCAGGCCGAAACCGTGTTGCTGCAATTGCTGCGCGGCTCGGGGCCGGCTGGCTTGTCCGGCATGGAAGCGGCCAACCGCTCGCCCGGCTTGCTGGGCGACGACGTCACCGTGATGGCGCGCCCGCTACTGACGCAACCGCGCGCGGCGCTCGAGGCCTACGCCGCGACGCATGCTTTGACCTGGGTCGAGGATGAATCCAACCAGGATGCGCGCTATGCACGCAACGCGCTGCGCCATCAGGTGATGCCGACGCTGGCCGCGAACTTCCCCGGCTTCCAGGCGCGCCTGGCGCGCGGCGCGGCCCACGTCGCGTCGGCCCAGCGCATGCTCGAAGAACTGGCAGCGCAAGACCTGGCCGCCTGTCTGGATAGCGATGCGGTCGACCTCGCGGTGCTCGGCGCGCTCAGTGCCGATCGCATCGACAATTGCCTGCGCCACCTGTTCGCCGTACGTGGGCTGGCGATGCCATCGACTGCGTGGCTCGCCGAAATGGTCTGGCAATTGTTCTCGGCGCGCGAGGATGCGCAGCTGAAGGTCACGCATCCCGATTGCCACATCCGCCGCCACCGCGGCAAGCTGTACCTGACGCCGCACTTGCCGGAACTGGAAGGCATGCGCGACCCGGACGATCTCGGCATCTTCGTCAAGGAAGGGCAGCGCTTCCGCTGGCAGGGCGAAGCGTCGATCGCGTTTCCGGCCTACGGCGGCATGTTGCACTTCGTGCCGGCCGCGCGCGGCTTCGACGCCGCCTGGCTGCGCGCACTGCCGTTGATGATCGATTTCCGCAAGGGCGGCGAGCGCCTCAAGACGGCGGCCAACCGGCCCACGCGCGGCCTGAAGGCGCATTTTCAGGCGCTGGGCGTGCCGGCCTGGGAGCGCGAGCGCCTGCCCACCGTCAGCCGTGGCCGCGAGCTCTTGTTCGCCGCAGGCATCGGGATGGATTGCGCCCATGTGCTGGAAGGCGGCGAGGACAGGATCGAATTGCGCTGGGAAGCCAACGCTGGCTAAAGGGACCTGCTGGCTTCGTTGCAAAACGCATTAGGTTATTTTCTTTTCGTATAGCTTTTACGCCAACGAGCCTTGTGATGCCGCGCTGCACCATGCTAGAGTGAGGGTCCCTTTTTGATCCTTACCCCTAGCTGGAACCCTTCCTGATATGGCTTTAATTGTCCACAAATATGGCGGTACGTCGATGGGATCGACGGACCGTATCAAGAATGTCGCGGCCCGTGTGGCCAAGTGGCACGACGCAGGTCACCAAATCGTCGTCGTGCCGTCCGCCATGTCGGGCGAAACCAATCGCCTGATCGGTCTGGCCAAGCAGATCATGGACCAGCCCGACCCACGCGAACTGGACATGATCGCCTCGACCGGCGAGCAAGTGTCCGTGGGCCTCCTGGCCATGGCGCTGCTGGCCATCGGCAAGGACGCGGTCTCGTACACCGGCTGGCAGGCGGGCATCCGCACCGACTCGTCGTTCACGAAGGCGCGCATCCAGTCGATCGACGACACGCGCGTGCTGCGCGACCTGGCCAACGGCAAGATCGTCATCATCACGGGTTTCCAGGGCATGGACGAGGACGGCAATATCTCGACCCTCGGCCGTGGCGGTTCGGACACCTCGGCAGTGGCGATTGCGGCCGCGCTGAAGGCCGACGAATGCCTGATCTACACCGACGTCGACGGTGTCTACACGACCGACCCGCGCGTGGTCGACGAGGCGCGCCGCCTGTCGAAGATCACCTTCGAAGAAATGCTCGAGCTGGCTTCGCTGGGCTCGAAAGTGCTGCAAACCCGCTCGGTGGAGTTTGCCGGCAACTACCAGGTGCCGACGCGTGTGCTGTCGTCGCTGACCGATCCCCTGATGCCCCTGGCCGAAGAAGCCAGCTCCGGCACCCTGATTTCGTTTGAGGAAGAAAGCAATATGGAACAAGCCGTCATCTCCGGCATCGCCTTCAATCGCGATGAAGCAAAGATCACCGTCCTGGGCGTGCCGGACAAGCCAGGTGTCGCGTTCCACATCCTGGGCCCGATCGCCGAAGCCAATATCGAAGTCGACATGATCATCCAGAACCAGTCGGTGGACGGCAAGACCGACTTCACCTTCACGGTCTCGCGCAACGACTATGTGCAGGCGATGAAAGTGCTGGAAGACCAGAAGGACATCCTGGGCGCGGCCAAGATCGTCGGCGACGCCAAGGTCTCGAAGGTCTCGGCCGTGGGCGTGGGCATGCGCAGCCACGTCGGCGTGGCCTCGGACATGTTCCGCACGCTGTCGGAAGAGGGCATCAACATCCAGATGATCTCGACGTCGGAGATCAAGATTTCGGTGCTGATCGACGAGAAGTACATGGAACTGGCCGTGCGCGCCCTGCACAAGTCGTTTAATCTCGAACAAAGTTAAGCCAGTTTGCAATTTTTTGGGTGTGTTTTCTTGACCAAATGAGCACCAACCCTTAAGATGCTTGCACTCAGCGCTGACGGAAACGTTGGTACTGATTGGAGACGTGGCCGAGTGGCCGAAGGCACATCCCTGCTAAGGATGCATACGGCTTATACCTGTATCGTGGGTTCGAATCCCACCGTCTCCGCCAGAAAAAAGCAAAAAGCTCCCGCAAGGGAGCTTTTTCCGTTAACACATGCCGGAGACGAGGGGGCCATCTGCATGGCCCCCGCGTGGGATTCGAAGGGCTGCCCATACTTGGGCAGCCCTCTCCGAATCGTCCATCTGCTGTGCGCAACGCGCACAGCGCAGCGCGCCGTGGGCGCGCTTCCCATTCACACTTCCGCAGTAAAGCATGCGTCCCAACGCCTCTGCAGTAAAGCATGCGCCCCAACGCCCCAGCTCGCGCAACGCGCGGCGTCCGTAGCCACCTGCCCAGGCGTTACCCGTGTCGCAATCCCACCGTCTCCGCCAAAAACGATGAAAAAAGCCACCGCAAGGTGGCTTTTTTCTTTAATGACGCGCCAGCATTAGTTGCTGGCATGTCTGGACATCGTGAAGCGCGACGACGTGCATCAAAAATATATTGACAGTGATAGTGTCATAATCTACTGTAGTTATATCGTTTGCTCGCAGAAAGACGTGATGCCCCAAGTTGCACAAGAATTCACGCTTGACGAACTCTGCTCGCTCACAGGGCAGAGCAAGCGCACCATCCGTTATTACATCCAGCTGGGATTGGTGGCACGGCCTGATGGCGAGACGCGTGCTGCCCGCTACGGCCAGGGCCACCTTGAGACACTGCTGACGATCCGGCGCTGGACCGAGGCCGGTCTATCCCTGGAGCGAGTGCGTGAACTCTTGTCGGGAATGGACGTGGCGGTACCACCTCGGCCACGCCGCTATGGTGAACTCGAGGTGTGGAGCAGGGTGGTGCTTGCCGACGGCGTCGAACTCAGTGTCAATCCTGAACGGGCAAATCTGACACCCGAACAAGTGCGCCAGTTTTTTGCAGACGTGACGTCTGTTTTCGATCAGATCCAACAACTGGAACAACAGCAATGAGCCTGACATCCCTCGTCCGCGACAATGGAAACATGCTGTCCAGGCAAGTGCACACTGGGCGCATGCCGCCCGCTCCCGTGCTCCAGTCGCTTCGCGCGGAGGGGACGGTGCACGGCCTGCTGCTGGAGATGCGCGTGGAGCATACCTACGTCAATCCTGGCACTGGCAACATCGAGGCGGTCTACACGTTTCCCTTGCCGGTCGACGCAGTCCTGCTCGGGCTGGAGTTCGAGCTGGGCGGACGCACCTTGCAGGGAAGGGTCGTGGCAAGCGGTGACGCGGAAGAGCAGTACGAGGTGACGCTGGAGAAGGGTGACAGCGCTGTCATGCTCGAGCGTGCCGCCGATGGCGTCTACACCGCCAGCGTCGGCAACCTTCTGGCGCGGGAACAAGCTGTCGTCCGGATCCGCTACGCCCAGCTCTTGTCATTTTGCTCGGGCCAGGTGCGCATTACCGTCCCCAACGTCATCGCGCCACGCTATGGCGACGCTTTAGCAGCGCGGCTGCGCTTGCACCAGGTACCCGCGCATGACCTCTGCATCGGCCATCCGTTTTCGGTGGCGGTGCAACTCCATGGCCCTCTGGCATGCGGCCGGATCAGTTCGCCTTCGCACGCGCTGGCCGTGCGGTATACCGGCGACCATTTCGACGTCGGGCTGGCACAGCCAGGTTCCGCCATGCTCGACCGCGACTTCGTATTGCTGTGCGACGGCCTCGAAGGGAAATCCATTGCCACCGCTGGCCGCGACGGTGACAGTGTGGTGGCCCTCGTCAGCTTCTGTCCAGCGCCCAAGGCCGAACGTCGGCATCGGCCACTCAATCTGAAGATCCTGGTGGACTGCTCGAGTTCCATGAACGGTGACAGCATCAAGGGTGGACGCAAGGCATTGCACGAGATCTTGGCGCAATTGTATCCAACGGACCGCTTCAGCTACAGCCGGTTCGGTGCAAAGGTGATCCACCACAGTAATTCCCTGATGGCGGCCAACGCCCGCGCCATCGTCGAAGCTGGCAACTGGATTTCCCAGAGCGTGGCCGACATGGGCAACACCGAAATTCGCCAGGCCCTGCTGTCGACCGTGGCACACGGACAATCGGGTGAGGCCGACATCTTTCTGATCACCGACGGCCATGTGTGGGATACCGATCCCCTGGTCGCAAGTGCAATGAGAGCGGGACAGCGCATCTTCGCCGTCGGGGTCGGGGCAGCGCCTGCGGCGAGCCTGCTGCAGCGATTGGCACAGGGTACTGGCGGGGCCTGTGAGCTGGTGGGCGTTAACGATGACGTCCATGCGGCCGTTCTGAGGATGTTTCAACGAATGCGCCAGGCATCGGCGCGAGACGTTTCCGTGACGTGGAGAGCGGCATGCGAATGGCAATCTGATGTCGGCGCGGTGGTGTTCAGCGGTGACACTGTCCATGCGTTCGCAGGATTCGCTGATGCTGTACCGAACACTGCGACGATGGCGTGGACAGACAGCGACGGCAACGTTCAAGAGCAGGTAGTGCCGATCGAAAACCAGCTTGTCGAGGGGACTACCCTCGCACGGATGGCCGCTGCGCTACGGCTGTGCACTCTACCAGCCGAGCAGAAGCATGCGTTGGCCCTGCAGCATCAGCTGGTCACTGAAACGACCAGCATGCTGGTCATTCACGAACGCGTGGGAGCGGAACGGTCTGCCACGCTTCCTTTACTGCGGGTCGTGCCGCAGATGCACGCCGCCGGGCACAGCGGCTTTGGTGCCGTCGGGACGGTCAAGGGACCTGCCGTATGGCGCCGTGAATCGACGTCTGAGCAAATCCACAACATGATGACGCGTAGCAGCGTCGAGGCGTACGATGCCCCTGCCTTCCTGCGCAAGCAGGATCGCGTGACGCCTTACCTGTACCGCGAACAGTTACGCGCGTTCCTGCGCGTACATGCTGCCGTATTGGGGGGAGGGGAGGGGCCGCTCTCATTTGCCCAAGTCGAAGACGAGCTGCCCGATACCGTGCTGCGGCAGTTGCAGGATATCGCGGAACTGGGCCATTCGCCCCAAGAGGTGCTGTACCGGTTCATCGTCGCCCTGCACGGTTGTCTCTGCCGCAGTTCTTTACCGGTGCGACTATTCGAGCGGCTGCGCAATGCCGGGCGGCGTTCTGGGCAGATGAGCCCGCTCGATCAACGGGTTCATGATGTTGCCTGCGAAGCGTGCAACGCAACAGGCCCGACTTTGCTCGACATTCCGGCATTTCTGCGCAAGCAAGCGGATTGATTGACAAAAGACCATCCCGAAAAACCGTCGCGAGCGGCATCCGCAGCATAGTGATACCGCTTTAATTGCGCGTAACTGAATCGAGCGAGATCCACCATGACCTTGTCCACGCTGCACATCCGCGACGCCGGCGCTGCCGACGAGGCATTCTTCGCCGACCTGTACCGGAGCACACGCGAGGACTTGCTGGCGCTGCCGGCCGATCCGTCGATGATCGATGGCCTGATCGCCATGCAGCACCAGTTGCAGGTGGCTGGCTACCGCAACAGCTACCCGCAGGCGGTGTATCAGGTGCTGGAACGGGAAGGCGTGGCGGTGGGACGCCTGGTCACGGCGGCCGTCGAAGGCGTCGTACGCGTGGTGGACATTGCCGTGTTGCCGCCTGCGCGTCGCGCGGGTGTGGCTGGCGAAGCCTTGCGCTGCCTGCAGGCGCAGGCGGCGGGGGCAGGGCATGTGGTGGCGCTGTCGGTGCGCCAGGATAATCTGGCCGCGCGCCATCTTTACGAAGCGTTGGGATTCGCCGTGGACAGCGAAGACACGAAGCGCCTCGAACTGCGCTGGCGCGCTCAGATCGGTGGCGGACCGTCGCCAGACAGCGGCTTGCCTGTCAGGTAGCAGGTGTGCTCAGGGCGCTGCCCGGCTCAGACCACCCACAGGCCAGCACCTGCAAACTGAGCGTCGACCACGCCGTCCTGGTTCAGCCAGGCGGCGATCAGCTCGGCCCGAGTGTGACCCGTCAGGTAGTTCTCCCAACTGGCCTGGCCGCCTGCCGCACCGGCGCTCAGGCCCGAGTTGTCGTACAGGGCCCGGACGAAAGCGGCATCGTTGACGCTGTCGTAACGCAGTCTGAATTCGGCGGTGGCGATGAAGTCCTGTACCAGCTGCGCCCCGCCGATGTCCCGCGCGAGCCACCACTGGAAGCCCCCTAGATCGCCGGCGCGGTCCAGCACTGTCTGGTACAACAGACCGAGTTGCTTCACCTTTGCCGGCCCGTCCTGCAGGAAGCCGAGGTCCAGCATGCTGTCGCTGAAGTCGCCGATATCGATGCCGCTCAGTTGGTCGAGAGTGCCGCTGGCCTTGTGCTCCACATTCAGGCGGCCATCCTCATCGATGATGAACTTGTAGTCAGCGGTCTTGCCGACATAGACCCCGATATCGGCGCCATCGTCGACAATCCAGTTCGTCTCGCGCACAACGGCGCCTGCACCGATCAGATAGCCGTCCGCCGTGTTCCAGGCACGCTCGTGTTCGGCGCTTTGCGCGATCGCCACCAGCACGTCGGCGCGGCTGATGGCGGGGGCGGTGGCGCTGCCGGTCAGCTGGCCGAGCCAGTAGGTGAGGCCCCCGCCATCGGGCGTGCGGCCAAAGGCGTTGCCATACACGGCGTCGATGAAGCCGGCATCGGACAAGGCGCTGCCGCTGGCGGCCAGCCATTCGGGCGATGCGAGGACGCGCGCGGCCACGGTGCCAAGCGTGACGCCGTCTTGCGCCCAGTAGGCCAGGCCGCCCAGGTCCGGGGCGCGGCCCAGGGCGGCGTGGTACAGCAGCGAGATTGACGGCAGCATCGGCTTGTCGGCGCCGAGAAAAGCCAGATCCGTGGCCGAGGCGTTCAATTCGGTCAACGTCAGCCGTTCTGTCTGGCCCGGTGCGAACAGGGCCGTCTCATGGCGCGCCGTTAGGGCGCCGCCGGCTGTGAGGTAGAACTCCCATGCGCCCTGCGTGCTGCGCCCGCCCTGGAGCACGTTGTTGCCGGCGCCGCCGGCGAGGCGGTCGTTGCCGATGCCGCCTGCCAGAATGTCGTTGCCCGAACCGCCATCGAGCAGATCATCGCCGCCCGCGCTGCCGATGATGTCGTTGCCACCGCCGCCCAGGAGCACGTCGTCGTCTGCGCCTGAAAAGATATTTTGGATGGCATCGTCGCCCGTCACGAAGTTGCGCCCGGCGCCGCCCCGCACGGTGACAGCGCCGACGATGGCGGCGAAGTCGACATTGTTCAGCTGCAGCGTGCTGCCTGCTGGCAGGCCCGTGGCGTCGATGACCAGGCCGATCGCGGCGGCGTTCTGGCCGCCGCCCAACGGCGTGGTCGAACTTCCGTTGATCAGGATGGTCGGCGGCGCGCTCAGGCCCGGTGCTGCGGACAACACGATGGTCTGGCTCTGCAGCAGCGTACCCGGCGCCAGGCTGTCGAGAAAGCCGGCGCCGTTGCCGGTCATGCCCGACTGGGCGCTGGAACCGTCTTCGGTCTGGTTCGCGATGCGGCGGATCAGGTCGAGCAGGGCTTGCTGGTTTGTGAGCAGGCTCGACGGCCCTTCGGCCCGCATGCCGGTGCCGACCGGCAGGCTGACCATCAGTTCGGTACGTGGACCCGTACCGGTGCCCAGGCCCAGCGGGATGTCGGCCAGGTTGCCATTCGGGGTAGCCGGATCGTCGCTGCGGGTGCCCGTAATGATGGGGACCGTCAGCGCCTTGCCGGGCACTCCGGTGACCGGATCGACCGGCAGTATGTCGGTCTGCACTGCCACCCCATCGATCGTGTCCGACGCGGGCGGGTTGGTCGGCGGAATGACCGGTGGGGTGGTCTGCACCGCGTAGTTGGGCGAGGACGCATTGCCCGCACCGGGATTGCCGGCCAGATCGGCCACGTTGGCCAGACTGACCGCTATGACGTTGGATGCTGCGCGGATGTTGGCATCCGGCGTGAAGGTCGCGCGCCAGGTCATGCCAGCGTCGAGCGTGGTGAACGCGCCCAGGACGCCGTTGGGGGCCGTGACCGCAGATGCGTCGAAGCCGCTGACGATCTCGTTGAATGCAATCGTCAGTTGCGCCGTCTCGCCAGCGCGCAGGTCGACGTCCGAGAGCGTGACCGTTGCCGTTGGCGCCAGCGTGTCGACCGCATAGTTGCCGCTGGTCGCGCTGCCGGTGCCGCTGTTGCCCACGGCGTTTTCGATCCCCGCATAGTCCAGCGTCAGCACGTTGCTGGCCGCATTGGCGCCCGGGTTCGGGGTCAGGGTCGCGGTCCAGGTGATGCCGTCGTTCGAGCTCAGCGACGCTAATGTCCCGTTGGGCACGGTGACGTTGGCAGCGGTGAAGCCCGTCACCGACTGGTCGAAGACGAAGGTGACGGTGGCGCTGTCGCCAATCCTGAGCGCGGTGTCGTCGATGGCGATGGGCTGGGCCAGCACAGGGCCCGCAGTGTCGACCGCGTAATTGCCGCTCTGGACGCTGCCTGCCCCGGCGTTGCCTGCCAGATCGATCAGGCCGGTATAGTCCAGCGTCAGCACGTTGCCGGGCGCGCTCGTGCCGGCGGCGGGAATCAGTGTCGCGGTCCAGGTGATGCCGCCGTCGGCCGACGCGAGCTGTTGCAGAACCCCATTGGGCACGGTCACGTCGGCCAGGCTGAAGCCGCTCACCGCCTCGGTGAACGTGAAGGTGACGTTGGCGGTGTTCCCGCTGGTGAGTGTCGTGTCCGAAATCGTGATGGTCGACGCCAGTGATGGCCGCACGGTATCGACGTCGTAGTTGCCACTGCTTGCGGTGCCGGTGCCGGCGTTGCCGGCCAGGTCCGTGAGGCCGGTGTACTGCAGCGTCAGCGTGTTGGTGGCGTCGCTGCTGGCACTGGCAGGCGTGAGGGTCGCGGTCCACGTGATGCCGCCGTCACTGCTCGTCAATGCCGACAGCGTGCCGTTGGGGACGGTGACGTCTGCGCTGTCGAAACCGGTCACGGCCTCGTCGAAAGTGAAGGTGACGGTGGCGCTCGAGCCGATCGCGAGCGTGGTGTCGGAGATCGTGATGGCGGACGCGAGGGTCGGGCCTGCCGTGTCGACTGCGTAGTTGGTGCTGGTGGCGGTGCCGGTGCCGGCATTGCCGGCCAGGTCGCTCACGCCGGCATAGTTCAGCGTCAGCGTATTGGTGGCATCGGTGACGTTGTCGAGCGGGGTCAGCGTGGCGGTCCAGATCTGGCCACCGTCGGCCGACATCAGGTTCGACAAGGCGCCGTTGGCGACCGTCACATCGGCTACGGTGAAGTCCTGCACGGCTTCGCTGAAGCGGAACGTGACGGTGGCCGTGTCGCCGGCCTTGAGCGCGGTGTCGGTCAGCTCGATGGCGCCCGACAGCGTTGGCGCGCTTTGGTCGAAGGTGTAGTTCTGGCCGGCGGTGTAGCCGCCCGCGATGGCCTGACCACTGCCACTCTGGATGCCGGTGCCGCTGGCGTTGAGGTCCAGGCGCAGCACACCGTCGCCGGTGATGTTGTTGACGGTGACGGTCCAGCTGGCGCCGCTGCCGGAGACCGCACCGATGCTGGCAGTGACGCCACCGCTCGCCACGAGCGTGAAGTCGGTCGTGTCGACGCCGGTGACGCTGTCCGAGAACGTGACCGCATACACAACGCTGGTGGCGTTGGTCAGTTCGCTACCCACGCGCACGATGCTCGTGACGGCAGGCGCGAGGGCGTCCACCAGGATGCCGGCAGTTGCCCCGACGGCGTTGAGCGTGGTGGCCGCCGCATTGCCAGCCGTGTCACGGATCGTGCCACCGTTGAACGACAGCGGCCCATTGATGGCGATACCGTCGGCGTCGGCGTTGCCGGCAACGACCGTGTAGCTGAAGATGAGGGCAGTGCCGCCCGAACCGCTCACGTAAACGGCCTGCACCGTGCCGCCATTGTCGAGGGTGAGGGGAAGCGACGGGGTGCCATTGGTGGTATCGACCGTCACCGCCTCATTGAAGTTGACGGTGAATTCCAGCGGATCGCCGGCGCCATAGGTGGCCGACGCCGGTACCAACACCGACGTGACGGCAGGGGATGTGTAGTCGAAGGTATAGCTCTGGCCATTCGTATAACCGGGTGCGGCATTGCCGGCGCTGTCGCCAATGCCGGTGCCAGCGTTCTTCAGATCCAGGCGCAGCGTGCCGTCGCCGCTGATGCTGTTGACGGTGACGGTATAGGTCGTGCCGCTGCCGGTGACGCTGGCGACGGTGCCGGTCGCGGCGCCCGTGCCGGTCAGCTGGAAGTCGCCAGCGCCGACCCCGGTGACGCTGCTGTCGAAGGTGACCGCGTACTGGACGCTGGTGGCATTGCTGGTCGCGGTGCCGATGCGGTTGATTGAGGTCACCGTGGGCGCCAGGGTGTCGTAGCTCAGCGCTGGCGTGACGCCGGCGCCGCCGCTGTTGCCGGCGGTGTCGGTCCAGGCAGCGCCGGCGACACTGATGCTGGCCGCGCCGCTATCCGTACTGGCGGTCGGCGTGAAGGTGGCGGTGCGGGTCGTACCACTGCCCGAGATGGCGCTCAGGGTGCCGCCGCTGACCTGCACGTCGCCAACGCTGCCATCCCAGGTGAACGTTGCGGCGGGGTCTTCGCTGAAGGTGAACGTGATCGTGGCTGTTTCACCGGCCTTGAGCGCCGCGCTGTTGCTGGTGATTGCCAGCGTGGGCGCGGTACGGTCCAGTGTGATGCCGAGGCCGGCGCTGCGCGCGCTGACCAGGCTGCCGCTGGCCGACGTGACCGTGGAATACACATTGTAATTGCCGTCGGCCAGGCTGGCGACATCGATGCCGTTGACCGTCCAGACGCCATTGTTGACCGTCGCCGTCCCTGTGGCGTCGGTGCCGGCGTCGTAGGTTGCATTGCCGTTGCTGTCGACGAATACCCGCACCGTGCTGCTGCTGTCGCCCGCGGCGCTGGTGCCGCTGAAGCTCAGCGTGCCGGCGTTGGTGATGTTGTCGCTCTGCGAGACGCCGGTGTCGACGGCGGCGTTGCCTGAGAGGTCGGGGGCGCCAGGCGTGGAGGGCGCGACGTTGACGGTGATGGTGCGGGTGGCCGTGGCGGCGCCGTCGCTGACCTGGATGGTGAAGGTGTCGTTGCCGGCGAAGCCGGCATTCGGCTGGTAGGTCAGAGTGCCGCCCGGCGTGATGCTGGCGCCGCCGCTCGCTTGCGTGCCCGGTGTAAAGACCAGTGTCCCGTTCGTGGGGCCGCTGGTCTGGGTCCAGGTCAGCGTCTGGGCGCTGTCGGTATCGCTCACGCGTAGCAGGCTGGAGAAATCGGTGGCGCCTGCGTTCGTCGTCAGCGCCAGCGGGGTATTCGCGCCCACGAAGGATGGCGCGGTATTCGGGGGCGGCGCGGTGCTGACATTGGCCACGGTGATGCTGTTGAAGTTGAGGTTGGCCGGCTCATTGATCTGCGTATCGGGCCCGGTGGCGACGATTTTCCAGGTGATGGTGATCGATGCGACCGCATTGTCCGCAAACGAGGTCCCGCCGTTCAGGATGGAACTCGCCGAAAACACATTGGTATTGCCGGGAATGTACGATCCACTCAAGACATGGCTGCCGTTGGTCTGGCCGCCAACATCCTTGGTGATGATCGACAACGCGCTGAAGCCCTGGAAATTTTCAAAGAACGAGAACGCCAGGTCCTTGAAGGTCAATGTGCTGACGCCCGCGCTGCCGCCGACCTTGATCGTGATGCTGCCGCTGGTATCGGGCGTGATCTGGTCGGCGGCGTACATGAGGGTGCCGTCGACGCCAATACCGTTGCTGATATCGAATTTGTCGGAGAATCTGACGAAACCGGCGCCGCCCGAATTGGCGGGGCCAGCGGCGCCGCCAAAATCGTAGGTGCCGTCAGCCAGGCCGTTGACGGCCAGGATGCCGGAATAGCTGGCCAGCGATAGCGTCGACAGCGGATTACCGGCAGCGATTGCACCGATCGAGCGTTCGAGCGTCCAGTTGCCGCCCAGCGCGGTGGCGCCCGTCAGAACGGTAGACGCGGCAACGTCGGCGCCCGTGGCGCCCGCCAGTGCATCGACGAATGCGGCGCCGGCCGTGCCCGCGCCGACCGAGCAGCCATACAGCAGGATGTCAGCGTCGGCATGCAGGGCCTGCCGGATCGTTGCGAGGTCATCGGCGTGGCCGGACAGGTTGTCGCGGCGCAGTTGCAGCGCGCCGAGCGAGACAGAGCCTGCCCCGCCATGCGACACGATATGGAGCGCGTCGATCCCGCTGCGGCCTTTCAGGATGGCCGCCATGCCCGCCAGACCGTCCTGTCCAGGATCGAGCACATGCACCTCGGCGCCGGGCGCCAGGCCGGCCAGCAGCAACTGGTAGTCGGCAACGTCGGCCTCGACGAAGACGATCACCGTGGGCGCCAGCGGCGACGCGGCGTCGGACGGGGGTGGCAAGAAAGCGTCTGGATGGTTCATGGCGTGGACATGAGAAACATCGAAAGGGAAGCGCCGCGGCCCGAAACGCCGCAGGCCAATGCCGGGGTTACTGTCTCGGGGGGTACACGCCTACCAAAGCGATGATGCATCGCAGCGGCAGATACGGCTGCATATTGTTGTGCGGTTGGCCGCCGCCAGTAGCCGACAGCGCCATCGGGTGCATGGCGACGTCGGGCGTTGGCGCAAACCCCCTGGTGTCCACCGGATTGCGGCCCGCTTTTGGCGTTTTGGTCCAGACGGCGCCGGTCGGGTCGCTCAACGTTCCCTGATTGTCGAGCGCCTGTGGAATGTGCGTGTGGGACGGCATCTGGGCTGCGAGCAACGTCACGGCCGCCTCGCCACCTTGCGTGCCCAACGGCCTTGGCGTCAGGCCGGGGCCGGCGCCCTGGTGCATCGGCACGCGCCCGCTCAGGTTGGGCAGGGCGAACGTCGTGCGGCCATCTCCGCCATACGCCACCCCGATCACGCTGAACAGCACGGAGTTCTGCTGGATGGCCATGAGCTGACCATTGCAGTCAGCCCAGCCGTCAGGCGCGTAAGTGCCGCTGAAAATGCGTACTTCCCCGATGTAGGGATCCATGGATGTCTCCTTATGGGCGCGGTGGGTAGATACCCTGTATCGCGATGCAGAAACTGATCGTCAGGTAGGGCTGCATATTGTCGTGTGCCTGCGAGCCGCCTGCCGTGCTCACGGCACGCGCGCCCATCGCGACGTCGGGGGCGCTCGCCGCATAGGTATCGGCGCTTTGAGGCCAGACATTGCCCTGTGGTGGGATCAGCGTCGCTGTCTCTCCGGATGCCTGTACCGCATGGGCATGCATGGGCATTTCGTTGACTGTGAGGGTATGGCTGGCCTCACCGGCCGCCGCGCCGAGTGGATAAGCCGACGAAAGGTGCAAGGGGACCCGCCCGCGCAGGTCGGGCAAACCGAACACGGTGACACCATTGCCGCCATAGTTGACGCCGAGCAGCGAGAAAAGGGCCTGATTCTGTTGGACCGGCAACATCTGGCCCTGGCAGGCAAGCCAGCCGCGGGGGATCAGGCCGAATGAAAATGACCTGATTTCGCCCAGGAAGGGTTCAGCCATGAGTGATTCTCCTGTTGTGTGCCGTGACGATCAGGCCGGGGACGGGAACATCCCCTGGATCGCAATGATGAATGTCAGCGCCATACACGGCATGAGGTTATCGTGGGACTGGTTGCCGCCCGCGGAGAGGACGGCGGCGGAGGACATTGCAACAAGGGGGGGGGCGGCGGCCGGTTTCTCGAACACCTGCTTTGCTGCCCATACATTGTTGGTGGGCAGAGACTGATTTCCTGGCGCCGACTGGGCAGCGGGAAGATGGCCATGCGCCGGCATCTGTGAGGCCAGCAAGGTCACGCTTTCGGCGCCGCTTTTCTGGCCCAGCATGTAATTGCTCCCACGACTGTTTCCCATGCTGATTGGCACCCGGCCGCGCATGTCGGGCACCCCGAACGTGGTCGCGCCGTCGCCGCCATACGTCGTGCCGAGCAAGCTGAACAATGCTGGGTTATCCGATATCTGCAGCAGTTGGCCATTGCACATTGCCCAACCCTGAGGCGCATAGCCCCCGGCAAACATCCGGATCTCGCCCATATATTGATCGGACATCGTGTCTCCTTGTTGTGGAAATGAATTCGCAATACAAGAAATACTACGGCGGCGCATGCAATGCGGCGCATTCGGCTTGGCTTTGGAAAATTCTACATGAAGGTTAGTTGCCATTACGCGGTCAATTTTAATTGTTGCGTCTGCGCGAAATTATCTGTAATCGGTCATTTTTTTAATGTGCCGCAAATGGCGATTTTAAATTGGTGGTATGTGGAAATGATTGGGAATTGAATATCAATTCCCCATCCACTATAAAAAAAATGTTGATATAGATTTAAATCAAGATTGCGTGCATATCTTAATGAAGAGAGCATAACTTTTCGCTCGACAATTTGTTATGGCTTTGGACCGTCTGCGATCGGTTTTGCAAATGACGTGCAGTTTCCGGCATCGGTGCGTACCCGGATTTCATGGCAGCGCGCAGCAGGATCAGCGTGACGCCGTTAAAATGCCGGATGCAGCAATTGCTGGTCCAATAGTTTTAGGGAGTCCTCGCATGACCGTTTCAGCCACTCCCGCAGTGTCCGTCAACAAAATCCGCGTCGGCATCGTCGGCGCCGGTACCTGGGCCGAATATGGCCACATCCCCTCGCTCGCCTTGCTGCCCGAGTTCGAACTGACGGCCGTCTACAGCCGCAGTGCCGACAAGGCCCAGGCACTGGCCGCGCGCCATGGCATTGCCCATCCCGTCACCTCGCTGCAGGCGCTCGTCGAGCACCCTGAGGTCGACCTGGTGCTGGTGCTGAACCAGGCGCCGCAGCACGAGGCGGCCATCCGCGCCGCCATCGCGGCCGGCAAGGACGTGTATTCGGAATGGCCGCTGACCACCAGCACCGCCGTGTCGGCCGAGCTCGCAGCATTGGCCGAGCAGGCCGGTGTGCGCCACGTCGTGGGCCTGCAGCGCCGCCTGTCGCCGGGCTACCGCTACATGAGCGATCTGCTGGCCGAAGGCTATATCGGCGAACTGCGTTCGGTGCGGATGCATGTCAGCGTCGACGCGTTCGGCGCGCGCCGCATGGGGTATCTGGCCTATACGGTACCAGCCGAGAATTTTTCGGATCTGCTGCCGATCTTCGGCGGCCATTTCCTCGATATCCTGTTCAGGCATTTCGGTTTCCCTTGCACGCTGAATGCGTTGACGGCCAACCAGATCAAGCAGGTAACGATCGTCGATACCGGCGAGACGCTGCCGCGTACCAATCCCGACCAGGTGCTCGTGACCGGCACCTTCGCCAACGGCGCCGTGCTGACGGTGCAGCTCGAAGCGGGCAAGCGCAATAACGCCGGCGTGCAGATCGATCTGACAGGGACTGAAGGCGACCTGCGCATCACCAACGCGACCAGCTTCGGGCCCTCGGTCAATCTCATTGAAGGCGCGCGGGGCGACGCCCAGCCGCTGCAGGCGTTGCCCGTGCCGGCGCAGTACGACTGGTTGCCGGCGCATGCCCTCGGCGGCAGCGTCGCCGAGCTGGCCCATCTGTATGCGGCCTATGCGCGCGACGTGCAGGACGGCACGCAGTTGGCGCCGACCTTCCTTGATGCCGTCAAGATGCATGCGGTGATCGACGCGATCATCGCGTCCGACCGCAGCGGCAGCCGGGTCGATCTGAACGTCTGATCCGCCAGCCTGCACCTTTTCACTTATTTCAACGTTCGCAGCAGCGGTGCATGGGTCAACCATGCGTCGCCGCTGCGGCGTTCGCCATTGCAATACCCATGACACCAGATACCTTAACGCACCCCGACGAACTCCGCGATTCACCCGCCGTCCCGAAGCTGCCACTGACCTCACTGCTGGCGCTGACGATGGTCAGCTTTGTCGTCATCCTCACCGAAGTCCTGCCCGCCGGCCTGCTGCCGCAGCTTGCTGCCAGCCTGGACAGTTCGCAGTCCGTGATGGGACAGCTGATCAGCATCTACGCGCTGGGTTCGGTATTGGCCGCGATCCCGCTGGCGGCCGCCACACAAGGCGTTGGTCGCCGCACCTTGCTGCTCACGTCGCTGGCTGGCTTCGTGATTGCCAACACGATCACCGCGCTGTCCACCAGCTTGGTACTCATCTTTGTCGCCCGGTTCCTGGGCGGTGTAGCGGCGGGCCTGGCCTGGGCCATGCTGGTCGGCTACGCAGCGCGGATGGTCGCGCCGCAGCACAAGGGCAGGGCGATCGCCATTGCGATGGCAGGCACGCCGCTGGCGCTGACGGTCGGTATCCCGCTCGGCACCTATGTCGGCAACCTGGTTGGCTGGCGCATCGCGTTCGGCGCGCTCAGTGCGCTGGCCGCACTGCTGATGCTGTGGATCGTGCTGCGGCTGCCGGCGCTGCGCGCCATTCCCGGCCAACAACGCCAGAGCGTGGCGCAGGTGTTCGCGCTGCCCGGCGTGCGCACTGTGCTGGCGGTGCTGCTCTTGTACGTCGTCACGCACAACCTGCTGTACACGTATATCGCGCCGCTCGTGACGCTGGCCGGGCTGGCGCCGCGCGTGGATTTCCTGCTCGCGCTGTTCGGCGGCGCCGCGTTACTGAGCCTGCTGCTGGTGGGGACGCTGGTCGACCGCTGGCTGCGCCAGCTGGTCATGGCCAGCACGGGTCTGTTCCTGCTGGCGTGCGTCATGCTGGCGCTGTGGCCCGGCGTGCAGGCGGTGGTGTACGTGGCGATTGCGGTATGGGGGCTGGCGTTCGGCGGGGCGGCGACCTTGTTCGTGACGTCGCTGTCCAATGCATCGGGGCCGGGCCAGGACGTGGCGCAGTCGATGATGACGACGGTCTGGAATCTCGCGATCTTCGCCGGCAGCGTGGTGGGCGGCATGTTGCTGGGCCACTTCGGCGCAGGGTCGTTTGCCTGGGCTGCCACGGCAACGCTGTGCGCAACCCTGCTGATCATCTGGCGCAGCCGTGCGCAGTTCTACTGGCGGGGCGCCGCGTCGCGCGCCCCTGGTGGGTCCCAGTAATTTCTTGCTGGCCTATTTGCCCACGCCGTTCTTGATTTCGGGATCCGTGGTGGCAATCAGCTCGAATACGGGCGTGGGCGATTTGCCGGTCGACTGCTTGCTGAACACGAGAATCACGCCGCGTGTGGTGTGGGGAACCACCGGAATGACCATGAACCGGTTGGCGTCAAACAGGCAGGCGCTCGGCAGGGGATCGGCGCTCACCGACAGCGTACGCGCCACGCCCGCGTACAGCGTGACACTGCGGTCGAGCCGGTCCCCCGTCAGGTGCGTGTGCTGCAGAATGGCCTCGATATCAGGCTGGAACAGCATGACGCCATTCGCATCGCCCCCGCCACGCCTGGCGTCGAGATCCTTGGGCGAGATCTTTTCCCAATATTGGTCGCTGCCAGCCTGCGCGTAATAGAACACGTTTTCCACACTGCCGTCGTCGGGAATGACGGGCACCACGAAGAAGATGGGGGCACTGCCTGGCACGGATGCGGCGATGGAGACCGGTGCTGCTGTTGTCATGGTGCGATCCTGGTTGATACTACGTTAAGAAATGCCAGCGATTGCGGTCGGTAGCCGCCTTGCGTCAGCGTTTGCACATCGGCGCCGGTGACGGCGCCTTCCCCTGCACATGCTCGTGCTACCAGCCAGGCTTCGCGCACGAAGCCCGCCTGGCCGGTGTCGATGGCCGGCTGCAAGGCGCTGCGCGCCGCCTTGCACTGCGCGGCCGGGTAGGGCCCGCTCAAGGCACCGGCGCCGGCCCCGGCCTGCAACAGCAGCATGGCGGCCCGTGCCTGCAGCTCCCGGCCCTGCCACAGATACGGGTATTGCGCCATCAGGCCGCGGATGTCCTGGGCCGCCCCGCTGGCCTCGGCGCGCGCTTTGGCCCAGTCGCGTGCCCGCAGCGCTTGCCCGGCGAGCACGAGGCGCGCCTGCACGGCACTCTGGCGCCACTCGCGCATGGCCTGGCTGGCCTGGTCGTGACGGGCCATGCGGCGCTCCAATGCGGCCAGCCCGGCGATGATGGGCATGCCGGCATCCGCCTGCGCCAGCAGAAGGGCGCTGTCAGCCAGCAGGCTTTCGGCTTGCCAGAAGGCGTTGCTGGCGCCACCGACCAGCGCCTGGCGCATCCAGTGCACCCCAGCCTGTCTGGCCGCGATGGCGTCAAGGGGTCGGCCCAATGCCTGCAAGGCTTCGGCGCGCCGGCTCTCGATGACGCCCAGGTCGCGCAGCCGCACCGCTTCGCCGGGGCGTGCCTGTTGCAGTCGCTGCTGGACGCCGCGCGCGGTGTCGTACAGCGCCAGCGCGCGCCGGCTGTCACCTTTCAGATGCGCCAGCTGACCCAGCCAGGCGCGCGCGCTGGCAACCGCGTCCTGCGCATCGATATCATCCGGATGGTCGGCCAGCACCGCCAGCTTGAGCGCGAGCGATTGCTCGAAGCCGCGCTGCGCGTCAGCCCAGCGGCCACGCCGCATCGCGATCGAACTCAGGCTACCGAGCGCATAGCCGAGCTCGGCCCTGGCCTGGGGATGCGCCGGCGCTGCGACCAGCCAGGCCTGGCTGGCCGCGCGATAGCGCTTCATGTGCACCGTGGCGTCATCCAGGCGGCCGGCGTCATAGGCGATCTGGCCCAGCCAGAACGCGCTGGCGCCCAGCGTCTTGTAGTACTCGCCAGGATCGATGCCCGGCGCCGGCCCCATGGCCGCGAGCAGGGCGTAGGCGCGCGTCAGCGCCGTGCCGGCCAGCGCGAGCTGCTGCGTTCCCCGGCTGCTGTTGACTTCGCCGATCACGACGAGCGCTTTGGCACGCTGCAGGGTGTCGGCCGGCAGCTCGTCCCGGACATCCTGCGGGATGAGCACCTGCAAACCTTGTTCACCGATGCTGCCCAGCAGATCGAGCTTGCCGATCGGTCGCAGCTGGTCGGCAAGTTCACCCAGCATGAAGGTGGCCAGGCGCCGGCTCTGGTGCTCGCGTGCAGTCACGGTGTCGGCCAGCCGCGCGTTGTGCACGGCGGCCAGTCCGGCGGTCAACGCCAGCGCCAGTGCGCCGACCAGCGCGGCCACGCGCCAGCGCGCCAGCGCCGTGAGCCGTGCCTGGGAGCGCGTCACGAAGTCGTGCTCGTCACGCCCGAACAGTTGTGGTGCGGCGCGCACCGCATCCCGCGATTGCCACAGCAACGGCACCCGCGGCAACAGGCATGCCCTGGCGCGGCCACTGTCCAGCCAGCGGCGCACCCATGGACCCAGCTCGGCGCGGGCGGTCAGCGTTGCCCGGTGCTGCGCAATCCAGGCAGTGACCCGTGGCCAGCGGCGCAGCAACGCTTCGTGCGCCACGCGAAAGCCGATCTCGCCGCCGCCGAGGCGGTCGGCCACCAGCAGGCGCGCCTCGATCAGCGCATCGACCAATGCCCGCTCATGCACGTCGGCCAGGCTGGCGCCGGTGACCGAGCGGCTGCTGGGCGACGCGTCGTCGGTCGACACGGTGACCAGACGCGGCAGCAGGCGCGACAGCGCCGCTTGCTGGGCGACTGGCAAGGCCGCCAGGATCGCCTCGGCCCGGCTGCCGATGGCGCCTTCCAGGCCGCCCAGCGCATCGTAGGCGGCCCAGGTCAGTTCGTCACCCGGTGCACGTGCCAGGTACAGGGCCTGCAGCGTGTATTGCAGCAGCGGCAAGGCGTCGCCAGCCTGCATCGCATCGGCGCACAGGCGGTCGTCGAGCCGGTTCAGGCTGCTCGCATCGCTGCCGTAGGTCAGGTTGGCCGCGCGCGCGGGCAGGCGGATCATCTGCATGATCGCCTGCGCGTCAGGCGGTGCCAGGTCCATGTGCGCGCCGTGCTCCTTGTCGTGCATGAACAGGCGATGGGACGACAGGCTGGGATAGACATCGTTGCGGCACACCGCCAGCACCAGCACCAGGCTGCTGCGTACCAGCCGCTCGATACAGTCGACAAAATCCTGCAGGCCCGCTGCGATGGCCGGGCCGAACAGGCCTTCCAGGCGGTCCAGTACCAGCAGCGGCGCGCCCTGGGTGCCAGCGCGCCGCGCCTGCAAACCGATCCGCAGCAGCCGCAGCACCTCGTCCGGCTCGGCGCGCAGCAGCGCCGCCAGCGAGGCAATGCTGTGGCCCGACAGCAGCGCGACATTGCCGATCTCCCAATCGAGCAGGGCGCCGGCCAGCGCCTGCCAGGGGCCGGTCTCGTCGAGCGCGCCCAGGTCCAGTACCGTCGCCGTACAGGCACGCACGCGCGTATCGCCGGGCACGCAAGCGGCGAGCATGGCGGGGATGAGGCCGGCCCGTACCAGCGATGTTTTGCCGGAGCCGCTGGGACCCAGCAGCACGACCAGCGCATGGCCCCGCGCCTGCTGCTCACCGAGACGCCGATGCAATTGCCTGATTGCGTCGTCACGGCCGAAATACACGGCCGCATGTTCCGTGCCGAACGGTTCCAGTCCCCGAAACGGCGACGCGCCGCGCCATGCGCCGCTCAGGCTGCGCGGTCCGCCGTCGGACAATACGCGGATCGGGGCGATCATCCGGTAGCCCTGCTTGCGGATCGTCTCGATGTAGCGAGGGCTGGCGGCTGCATCCTGCAGCGCCCGGCGCAGGCCGGCAATCGCCTTGTGCACCTGGTTGTCGCCCTGCACCTGGCCGGGCCAGCAGGCATCGAGCAGGGTATCGGCCGTCACGACCTCGCCACTCCGACGGCACAGTTCTGCCAGGACGGCCATCGGCCGTGGCTCCAGTGCGACCATGTCGTCGCCGCGTACGATCCGGTGCGCCGTCACGTCGATCGTCCAGTCGCCAAGCAGGAAGCGGCCGCCGTCGA
>Ga0308164_10001860_pt1 | contig 22680 bp, 19 predicted proteins | sample PhyTR2_FD_201031 | JGI IMG/M metagenome (GOLD analysis project Ga0308164, IMG submission 201031) | Phyllosphere microbial communities from UC Gill Tract Community Farm, Albany, California, United States - DLSLT.R2 | ecosystem: Host-associated > Plants > Phyllosphere > Unclassified | place: USA... | reverse complement strand
GGACTGGTTCGCGTTGCTGGCATTCTGGTGTTGGCCGCTGCCACCGCTTCGCCCGTGGCATCCGCCGCGAAAGAGCGCGGGATCTGGGTTCGGGCATACAACTCGAGTCCGGCTTCGTACTCGCTGAAACCGCGTGAGCCGCTGCCGGAACCGCTTCGCACGGTGTTTGCGGAAAAACCCGTGGTGATCGGCACCGTTCGACAGGCGCTGGCGGTATCGGTTGGCGGCGACAGGTTGAGGGTTCGGTTTTCGAATGAGGAGGGACGCGTTCCGTTGCGGCTCGACGCTGCAAGCGTTGCAATCGCCACGGAAGGTCTGACCGCGAAACGAGGGACGATGCGACCGATAACCTTCGGCGGCAAGAGGATGGTAGTCATCCCGCCAGGCGCACCCATGCTCAGCGATCCGATTGACCTCACGGTGTCGCCTCTCACCGAATTGATCGTCAGCGCCGTGTTGCCGGACGGGCTTAAACCGGCCGTGTTCGGGGGAGCGGGATTAGCGATCCTTCCAGGCGATCACACCCTCGATACGGCGATGGACGGTGCCGCGATCGTTGTCGGTCGGCCAGTCGCTAGTGGGGTCCTCGTGGAGACACGGACGGCTCCGACGCTGATCGTCGCGTTTGGCGACTCGATCACGGACGGAAATCGAAGCAAGCCGAGCGAACTTCGCGGCTGGCCCGAGCGGCTCGAACAACGGCTCGTTGCCGGAGGCTCGGCCAACCGACTGGCGGTAGTGAACGCGGGGATCGGTGCGAACCGCGTGCTGCAGCCCGGTGCCGGGAGCCCCGCACTGGCCCGCCTCGATCGCGACGCCCTCTCCTTGGGCAGGGTATCGCATATCGTCTTCCTCGAGGGGATCAACGATATCGGCATGGCCGGTCATACCGCGTTCTTCGGTGACTGGCCCACGTTAGACGAAGCCGAACTGATCGCCGGTTATCGACAGGTCATCGCGCGTGCCCATCTCAACGGTGTGAAGGTCATCATGGGTACGATCCTCCCGTTCAAGGGCGCGTTCTACTACACCGATGCGAAGGAACGACAGCGCGCGCTGGTGAACGAGTGGATTCGAACATCGGGCGAACCCGACGCGATCATCGACTTCGCCACGCGCATGGCGGATCCCGCGGATACGAATCGGCTCAATACCGAATATGACTCGGGTGATCACCTGCATCCGAACGAACTCGGCTACCGGGCGATGGGCGACTTCGTCGATCTCTCACTTTTCAACCGTTAAGCAGGAACAGGAGCGTGCCGTGCACGACGATATCGATCACCTGACCGTAGGTCACTCCGACGAGCGACGCCGATTTCTGCGCCAGGCCGCGATAGCCGGAACAGCTCTCAGCGTCCCCGATGCTCTGATGGCCGCTCGCCCGGAGGGCCGGTCGGGTGCGGCTCGTGACACGAACTTCAACAGCGGTTGGAGATTTCATCGAGGCGACTTGAAAGGTGGAGAGGCACCGTTCCTCGACGACCGTTCATGGCGTGGGCTCGATCTGCCACACGATTGGAGCGTTGAAGACGCGCCGGGAGCATCAGCAGGCGATGCCGGATGGCAGCCCCCTGCTGCGATATGGCAGGAGCAACCGCGACGCGATGCCAAGCCGGGCGAGTTCCTCGTGATTCCCGAAGTGCCGACGCCGACGCCCGGTGGCGCTCCTCGCAGGGTCGGTCCCTTCGACGCGGATGGCAAGGACGGCAGTTGGGCTGCCGGATGGACGGTCGGCGGCATCGGCTGGTATCGTAAGCGATTCCGCATCGATCGCGAGGCGGCCGGGCAAGTCGAGATGCGCTTCGACGGCGTCTACCAGAACACCGAGGTCTGGCTGAACGGAAAACCCGTCGGATCCCATGACCACGGGCATTCCGGGTTCGTCGTCGATCTCACTCCCCATCTTACCGCCGAGGGCGAGAACGTCATCGCGGTGCGGGTACGCAACGAAGGTATGACCAGCCGCTGGTACAACGGCTCCGGTATCTATCGCCACGTCTGGCTGACCCGCACCCCCGCGGTACGCATTCCCGACAACGGCGTGTTCGTCACTACGCCGAGAGTAGCGCGCGACGCTGCGACGGTGAGGCTTGCCGTGGACGTGCAGAACCGCTCCGGGACCACTACCCAAGCCACCGTCCGGGCCGTCCTGCGCGACGGGACCGGTCGGCAGAGCGGTGTGGCGACACAGACTGTCACGGTCGCGGCTGGTCAGACCATCGTTGCGAAACTGGAGACGCAGGTCGGTAGCCCACGCCTGTGGTCGCCCGCCGATCCAGCTCTCTACGCCGCCGACGTGACGGTGACCGGGCCGGGTCAGGCGATCGACCGGATCACGGTGCCATTCGGGATTCGCGCGATCGCGGTCGACGCGAAGCGCGGGCTGACGATCAACGGAACGCCGGTCAAGCTCAAGGGGGCCTGCATCCATCACGACCACGGTCTGATCGGCACGGCATCGTTCGACCATTCGGAACGGCGCAAGGTCGCCTTGCTGAAGGAGAACGGCTACAACGCGATCCGCAGCTCCCACAACCTGTTCGCGCCGTCCTTCTATGACGAATGCGACCGGTTGGGCATGATCGTGATCGACGAGATGTTCGACGTTTGGGGCGAAGGCAAGTTCGGCGCCGATCTAGGCGGGAAGCGGTTCAACACGAGCTGGCGGCGCGATGTAGAGGCGATGGTGCGGCGCGACCGCAACCATCCCAGCATCGTCTTCTGGAGCATCGGCAACGAGATACCGGAGCGTAACAAGCCCGAGGGCGTGGAGATCGCCGCCAAACTCCGCGCCGCGGTGTTGCGACTCGACGATACGAGATTGATCACGGCCGCACTCGCCCCATTGGTCAGTGGCAAAGCCGCGGAGCCCTCGCGCCGAAGCCTCGACGTGGTCGGCTACAACTACATGCAGGGAGCGTATGAGGCGGACCATGCCGAGAATCCCAACACCGTCTTCATGGGTACGGAACAGTTCGCACAGGACATCCACGATGCCTGGCGGAAGGTCGAGCGGTATCCCTGGCTGATCGGCGACTTCGTCTGGACTGCGATGGACTATATCGGTGAAGTCGGCGCGGGCGGGCAGTATCTGGTCGACAAGGCCAAACCCGCAGTCAAACCAGTGCTCCCGTTCAGTATCTTCATGTGGGACTACCCTTTCTACCAAAGCGGTTGCGGCGAGATGGATCTGATCGGCCTGAAGAAGCCGCAGTCCTGGTATCGCGACGTTCTGTGGGGACGATCCAGGATCGAGATGCTTGTGCGACGCCCTGCCCCGGACGGTTTCTACGAGAAGATTGGCAGCTGGGCGTTTCCGGACGAACTCAAGAGCTGGACATGGCCCGGAGCTGGCGAAGTCGTCGTCAGGGTCTATACCATCGGCGATGAGGTGCTACTGCTGCTCGATGGTCGAGAGGTTGGGCGCCGACAGGTTCGTCCCGACGACAAGCTGATCGCTGAAATGCCTGTCGCATACCGCGCTGGCACGCTCACGGCGGTAGCGTACCGCAACGGCGCCGAGATCGGTCGACAGACCCTTGATACAGTCGGCAACCCGGCGAAGGTTAGGGTCAGGGCGGAGCGAACGAGAGTGCCTGCGGATTTGAACGAAGTCGCCTTCGTGTACGCCGAAATCTGCGATGCTGCGGGCAACATCGTACCGGATGCCCAGTCGCAACTTTCGTTCGCTGTATCCGGGCCGGCAAGGATACTGGCGGCCGGATCGGCTAACCCCCGTGGAATCGAGAGCTTTACGAATCCAGCCACCACGACGTTCCACGGGGTGGCACAGACGATCCTACGACCAACAGGCCGACGCGGCGAAGCGCGCATATCCGTGACCTCCCCCGGCCTCGTCACGGGCCGTGCCTCGATCGACTTTGGGTGAGCCTCGACAGCGCACTGGGACCGCTCGTTTGCCGGGCCCTTCATCAAGTTCGGCAAACCATCCATCGGTCGCGTTTGGAACACAATGATCAGTTCGCTGACCAGGATCTTAAACTTCCGACTGATCCTGCGCCGATAGGGCGATCTGCGCAGGTTTGGTCAGCTCACGGCCTTTTAGACGAACGTATGCCCGGCTCCACTACCGAAATCAGCCGGCTTGCGGCATTCGTACGTTGCTCGGGTATGTCAGAGCGCCTAGCCGTAGTCGTTCCTTGTTCAGTGACGAGCCGGTGGACGACATAGTCACGCATTTAATACCGGCACCACCCTTCACCTCCGAGGACACTCCGGTGTACTGGCGGATCAAATTGAACGGGCGTGTTCCGGCGGTTTTGGTCGATGTACCAGGCGCGACGATTCCCCGTTGCGCACCGTAAACTATATCAATGCGATCAGGCCTGAGCGCCGACGTCGCGCGGGAGCAGATGGTGTCCAGTGCTTACAAACAGAAGACGGTCCGCTCGAAGGCGAGCAAGCTACACGACCGGGTAGCGGACGAACTGGGCATCGCGATCGTCTCAGGACGATACCCGCCCGGCACCTCGCTTGCTACGGAAGTGGAAGCCAGCGAAAACATGAACGTGTCGCGAACCGCCTATCGTGAGGCAATGCGCGTGCTGCTCAGCAAGGGCCTGGTCACCAGCCGTCCAAGATCTGGAACGCGGGTCAATCCTCGCAAGGACTGGGTCATTCTCGACCCTGCGGTGCTAGGTTGGATCTTCGCCAGCCGCCCTGATGAAGCGTTCGTCAGAAGCATATTCGAGCTTCGACGTATCGTTGAACCGGCCGCCGCGGCACTCGCTGCTCAGAGGCGCAGCTCTCAGCAGCTATCCTTGCTGGGCCACGCCCTCGAGGAGATGGATCGGCACGGACTCGACACTCCGACGGGTGCAAATGCGGATCAGGCATTTCATGAGTACATCCTGGACGCAGCAGGAAACGAAGCACTCAAGGGGCTTACCGACTCGATCACGTTTGCGATCCGGATGACGACGATTTTCTCATATCGAGCAGAGAAGCGTCCGCCGGATCCGATACCCGCCCACCGGGCATTGTATGCCGCCATTGCGGAGGGCGATACGGACCGTGCGCACGCGCGAGCAGCGGAGCTGATCGACGCGGCCTTTGCTGACACGATGAGATCGCTCGCTTCGATGCATTCGGCCAAGAAGGTAGACTAAAACGTATCGACGTTCGGTCATGAGGCAGCCGGATACCGTCATCGCTTACGTAGCGGCTGCGCCGCCGCCGAATGCTTCGGCGAGCTTTCGCTACGCTGCTAACGGCCGGCCTCGCCGTGACGTTTCTCCGGTCAGCGACGACGGTTCGCGGGAAGCGCTCTCAAGGCGGGCGGCGCCTCTCGATCATCGGACTCGCGCTGTCCGACCAAGGCCGGAGACTGGACTTCATGTTTCCTCGGACGATCAAGGGCGGATGATCCGAGTCGCTGACTAAGTAAAGTGCAGATTGGGATCGCCCTGTTTCTTTCGTCGGGCGTACCCCGTATCTGCACGGCCACGATAACTGAATGGATGCACGATGGCAGTTGACGACGGTACGGCGGGTGGCGTGGAACGCGTCCTCGGCGTCGGTGCGACGCTTGGCGAAGGGCCGTTGTGGCTTGGCGATGCGCTTTGGTTCGTCGACATAAAGCAGCACCTCGTCCACCGGTTCACCCCTGCGACCGGCGATCACAGTACCTGGACGGCACCGGCGCAGATCGGCTGGGTCCAGCCGATCGCGGATGGCGGCATGCTCGCGGGTTTGCAGACTGGACTTCACCGCTTCGACCCGGCTACCGGAGGCTTCATGCATTTGCGCGCCGTCGAGCCGCATGCGCCGGGCAATCGCCTGAACGATTCGACCGTCGATGCCGCGGGAAGACTCTGGTTCGGATCGATGGACGATGGTGAGAGCGCCGCATCGGGGCTAATCTACCGCTGGGGCTCGGACGGCATCGTACCGGTGGTCGAGGGAATCGTCATCACCAACGGCCCCGCGGTCTCGCCCGATGGGACAACCCTCTACCACTGTGATACGCTTGGCGGTACGATCCACGCCTGCACCATCGGCGTCGACGGTAGCCTCCTGGACAGCCGCGTCTTCGTGGTGGTCGATGTCGTAACGCATGGCTATCCCGATGGCCCGATAGTCGACGCTGACGGATATGTCTGGGTGTCGTTCTATGGCGGCTGGTCCGTTCGGCGCTACTCCCCTGATGGCGCGCAGGTTGCCGAGATCAGGCTGCCCGTTTCGAACGTCACCAAGATCGCGATCGGTGGCGCCGACGGCCACACCGCCTATGCTACGACTGCCGCCAAGGGCCTGTCGCGCGAAGCCCGCGCGCTTCAGCCCTTCGCGGGCGACGTCTTCGCATTTGATGCCGGCGTAGCCGGACAACGCGCGCACCGCGTGGCGATGATTGCAGGATAACCCTCCTCCTGATCCAAGCAAACGCCTCAGACGTACGAGAGGGCAATGAGGATCAATCCCCTTTCCGACCGACGATGCCTCCAGATCCTACTGACCAATGGCCGATTGAGACCGACCGACTCTCCGCTCCAGTGAGTCGACAGCGATCGGGATCGTCAGGCATGGATACGCCCTGATGATCTCGTCACGTCCGCGGGCCGTTCGATGGCCGGTCCGCCATGACGGCGTTCGCTGAGTCGCTGGTACCCGGTCAAGGCCGGGCTAATGAAGAAACCTACAGACCGCTCTTCCATTTGCCGTGGTGCAATCGCATGAGCCGGCGGCTGCCGTTCCCGATCGGATGGACGACGGGCCGGATCCGACAGGGCACGCCGCCGTGGCATCGGTCCCTGCGGTCATCCGGAGCGGACGCCACGCTGGCCATCTGGCCGGACCATCGGCATCAGGCCCTCGATCTGGCTAAGAACCCTCGGGCGGTCCGAGCGGATACGATCAACCGCGCAAAGACAACCGCTGCGGGTACGTTTTGCGGACCGTCGCAGAGACCTACGAGCGCGGCTTAATGATTTGTCCGGGGTGTTGCCAATGCCCGACGTACAGCCGCCTCGGCCAGGGGGGTCATAACATCATATCCCTTCTGGTTGGGATGCAGGCCCTCGTTGGAATAGTCGGAACGAATACCCAAGGCGGCGTCGACGAGCGGCTTGTGATAATCGACCCAAGCGACCCCCCTCTGCGCAGCCATCGTCTTCAACCGGCGGTTCAGCTCGACGATCTGAGGACCGGGTATAACTGACGGGTTCGTCCAGAAGCGCGCCGAGGGGGTGATGGATGCCAGGATCACACTAATCCCGTGTGCCTGAGCGAGTTCGATCATCGAGGTTATGTTCGAGACTGTCAGCGGCGTTCCGGCCGGTGCGTTGAGGTCGTTCACACCAGCCATGATATGGACGACGCGCGGCTTCAGATCCAACACGTCCGCACGGAAGCGCAGCAGCATCTGGTTCGTGTCCTGGCCGGCGATTCCGCGGTCGATCACTCCATCGTTGAACAGACCGGGTGCCGCTCGCTTCCAACCTTCGGTAATGGAATCGCCCATGAAGATCACCCGATCACCGCGCGGCGAGGGCAGCAAGCGATTCTCTTCCCGATACCGGCAGAGCTGGGCCGGATCACCTTCAAGAATCTTCTTGAAAGGCGCAAGCATCTCCGGCGTGACGGTGAATGTGGGTACCTTGGCGCCTGGCTTCAGCATCGCGTCTTCCATGCCCGGTAACGTAAACGGCTTGGGGCAGACGATCTCGTTTATCGTGCGGGGTACCGCAGGCGCGGCTGGCGGCGTTTTGGCGGCCGCGGCCGTCGCTAGGCCGCATATCATCGGCGTGACGCAGATCGTTCTCGCAAACCACAAGCAGGCCTGAGCGTAGGGCGTGGCTGGTTCTCGCGAAAGATGCGAGAAAGGCATGGAAATGATCATCTGGCACCTGTTTCAGTAAGGAGGACCGGCCCGATGAGGCCTGAAGGACGCAGCGGCGCATCCGGGCGATAGGTGGGCAGATAGGTCGTGGTGATCTTCGCGGCCTTTGGCTGCGCATCGCCAATGAGGCGGTTCACCCATAAGTTCGTAACCTTGACGGTCAATGTGTTGCGGCCGCGCCGCAACGCATCCGTGACATCGAGCCGGTAAGGGGGCATCCACAGGGTACGCAACGTCCGTCCGTTGAGGGAGACTTCCGCGATCTCGCGCACGTCGCCCAAATCGAGGACCGTGCGGCGTCCCTTGGCGATCGATGGCACCGAGATGGTCCGCGTATATGTTGCCGTGCCGGAAAAGTAGCGGGTTCCCGGATCCTGACTGTTCGTGAACGAGCCGAGTTGCACTGGAGCGACGCCTGGCGGCGCACCGCGTCCTGGCTGGAACTGCACGGTCCATCCATCAGCTAGGCTCTGAATCCGCCCATCGACAGGCGGTGGAGACGCATGTTGCTGATCGTCCGTCTCCCGTCGGAAGACGACCAGTGCGGACCCGTGCTTCGCGAGGTCCAATGTAACGACCGTCCGCCCCCCCTCGACGCGATAGGCCAGAGGTGTGACGTTGCCGCTCTGGGCATCGTAGAGATCGGGTGCCCGTCCGGTAACCCTGAACGATATCCTGCTTGCAACCGAAGTCGCCCCAGAATTGCTCACGAACCACAGATCGCCGTCCGCCAGCGTTCGGTGCACGAACGCGAGCGACCGATCCGTTACACCGGCCGCATCGTGATCGGGTGCGACGCCCATGTCCGCGAGCACGACCTCGATCGGTCGTCCGGTGAGCACGCGGCCCCGCCCGACCCGGCCTCCCCAGACCTCGTCCGCCATACGCGCGAATGCTGCCGGTTCATCGGCGAGGCTAGGCGATCCCACCGGCTTCTCACCAAGGATCGTCGCGCCATCGGCTACCAGCGCCCGCAGCTTACGCAACGTCTTGAGCGTCATATGTCGGCTGCTTCCACCGAGTTGCAGAACTCGATAGCGCGCTCCGCCGGGCGTCACCACGACGCCGTCGGCAGCCACGCTCATGCGATTGAGCAGCGTATCGTTATCGACGTAGTCATAGCCGTATCGCGTCGGAGCGTCGGTGTTCGGCTTGCTGCCATACAGGGATATGAGCGGCGCATCCTCCCCGTAGACGAAGCCGACATCGGCCACGAAGCGACCTTGTTGCAGCATGAAGCTGTTACGCGCCAGATAGTCGTTCCAGGCGCGCGTCTGCTCGGCCCAGCTATCGTTGCGGTTGTAGTACTGGCCGAAGATCGCCAACGGCAGCCCGGGCACCTTGTCGGTCAGCGGCTGATGCACTGACGAGTGCACGATGATCCGGTTTACGCCCTGCGCGAAGATCGCGTCCGCCACCGGCTTCAGATCCCGGGGGGCCTGCGCCCAATACCGGAATGCAGCCGTCATGGATTCGGCCGCAACGAGAGGTTTGCCAGCGAGGTGAGCGACCGACGCTGCGCCGCGCAGATCGGCGATGGCCGTGAGCCGCGGCCCCTCGTCACCGAACTGCCACATCGCGCCGGTCGGCACGTCGGCGTGACTGCGCATCGTGATGTCGTCGCCGAGCGACACGCGCGCACTCTCCAGCGATTCCGCATAGGACGTCATGCCGCGCTGCCGCGTCACGGCGGCCAGCGCGCCGTATTGGGCCTCGGATACCAGCTCCGAGATGGTCCGCCGGTAGTCGTACAAGAACCTATCGCTCGCCTCCGCATCCCCGACGATGTAGCCTGCGAGGGCGGGCATGTAGCGCACCGGATCATAGCCGCGCCGGGTCCTAAACTGGTCGAGCAAATCCTCCGTCCAGTTCGAGAAACCGCTTTCGACGCTGTCGGCTATCATCGACGACAGACCGCCCTCAGGCAGGCTTCCGCCGCCTACGACACTCTTGAACTGATCGAGATAGGTGTTGGCGTATGCTGCGACGCGGCGGGCATTTAACTTATCCACCTCAAGCCCCGTCGCCTCCGGATTGGCGGGCCCGTTGGTCTTGCCCGTCAGCGACCAGCCGAAGCGAACGATTCGCCATCGACCTGCGGGTGGCGTCCAGTCGAGCCGTCCGTCGGCCTGCAAACGCGACGTAAGGTCGAATACGTCGTCGGGGGCCACTACGGCGTTCCGAGCCGCAGGTGGCGTTGCCGACCCGTAATAGTCATCCAGCGCGGAATAGCCCGCCTTCTCCTCGGCACGTTCGACGCGGGGTGCCGAATGGAGCGAAAGTTGCGAGATGGGCAGGTTCTTGGCGTTGCTGGCAAAGAAATTCAGCGCGAGGACGCCCGGTGCCGGCTCGTTCCATGGCTGTACGCCCTTGGAGGCCGGAGAGATGGCGATCCGGAACGACCGTCCCGAGACCGCTGGAAAGGTGGCGGTACGCCGAACGAAATTGCCCATGTCGAGCTTCGCCACCTGCCGGAACGTCTTGCCGTCGTCGCTGGCTTCAATGATTACCGGATAGGTGGGGTTGAGCCACAACTGGTACTTCGGTGCCAATGCGATCGTCGCTGACGAGACCGTGATCGGGTGCGGGTAATCCAAGCGCACCCAGGCCGGGGCTGCGGAGGTCGGCAGCGGGAGTTGAAGTTTCTCGGCCAGCCGACCATCATCGAGGACCCCGGCGAATGGACCCGCCGCGGTGGTAACGCGTGGCGGCGGCAACACGATGTCGGCAGCGGGTACACGGTACGCGAGCACTCGCACGTCTCCGTACATCGTCGCTACCTCGTGCTTCGCACCGGTGGGCTCCGCTTCCACCCCGATGTCCTGGAAGGGGCCACTTACGCTCGGCGGATGCGGCAGGGGATCGGCGAGAGGCCGGCCACCCGCGACGATGGTGTCGCTCCATACCAGCTTCTTCATCGCGTCCCGGGGCTGGACGAACGGCGCGCCAGTGTGACTCCAGCCGGGCGAGCTCGCCAGGCCAATCTCGATTTCCGCACCCTTCGCCAGCTGAAGCGAATAGCTCAAGGCGTCGCGCCACTCCTGCGACATGTATTCGACGCGTTTCGGGACGATGGTCGTATGCATCAGCGCCCCGTCGAACAACAGAAGCCCACCGACACCAGCGCGACGCATCCACTCGAAATCGAGCTTTAGCCCTTCCTTGGTCACGTTGCCGTCGAGCCAGTGCCAATAGGCGTAAGGGCGGGCTGTCTGCGGGGGAGTACGGAAGGACGCCTCGATCGATTGCTGCCGCACGATAGGGGTCTTGTCCGGTTTGACTGAAGTGTTCTGAGCGGGGGATGAGACCGCAGCGGCAGCGAGAACCGTGCCAACCATAAACCTCGAGATGCGCCGGGAACGCGATGTGCCGGCCTTCCCACCCGCGGATTGCGAGGCCGGGAACGCAAGGACGGCATCCTTACCGTCCAGCGAGTTACTGGAGTTCATGCAGATTTTCGCCTCATACAACGCACCTACGAACGATGCCCAATCGTATGAGTTTTTGCAAATCAGTTTTCTACGACCGTTTGCCGTAGCTGCAGCTTGGTTGTAAAACCCCAAGACATTTCGTCATCATCTCCCCCGAACCTCCCACGGCATACAAGTCGTTCCTGCCATCCGTTAAGAAAAACAACGAACGCCTCAGATAACATTATTTGATATCTCAATAATGGTAATGATACGGCGGCGCGTTATCGATTGCATCACTCACGCTTGTAGGTAGCCCCCTCATGGGTCCGATCATGTTTAGGCAATGGGGGCAACCGGCGCTCCTTACAACCCGTCAGACGGTTGGCTCTTGGCCGCCGCCATCTAGCCCCCCCCTCCCGCCGGTAACAAACTTGCTTCCATCGATGGTTCAGATCACAAGCAACGGATCCGAGCTTACGATGCCCAGTCCTTCCAACCATTTGGACGCTTGCTTACCCACGATGACGTTGATCGTGGATCGCCTTCCAGTGCATTTTGCGCGGGGCTTGCTTGCAGCATCACAGACGGCAGTGGGTGCCTCGGTGGGGCGCGCAACAGCGTTTCGAAAGGTATCTTCTGGGAGGCCACAACGGGGGGGGGGGTAAAGTTGAGGCGAACAAGGTCAATAGCGGCATATGGTCGTCGGAGAACGTCAAGCCCGCGGTGTCGCCCAAACACCCCCGGAGACGCGACCGCCTTGAACTGTTGGCTGAAGACCCAAGCTCGGTCAATCGGCGCGGTCTCAATACGCATCGTTCAGCTTCAAGTGGTCCCGGATCGGGCCCGAGCCCAGCATGTTCGATAATGCGCGACCATTAAATAAACTAAACGTCCTCATACCAAGTTACGATTGTGATCAAAGCCAACAACTCAACCCGGAGTAGGTAAGTAATTGCAGATCGCCGATGTGCATTGCCCTCTCAACCACCACTCTCCGCTCATTTGACCGGAAAAGACTGCACGGCACCGTCATGAACTCGCAATCCCCGACGCCATATTTCGATCCGGAATGTGGCAACGAGAACGGCATCATACGTTAAAAAAGCTAGTCCTGTATAACTCGGGTCGGCATGCCGCGCACGTTCTCGCTTGCAACACACGGCTTTTTGTCGCAATCCTCATACAATAGCATCGAGACGCGAAAATTGGTGGCATCCCTTAAATGAACCTTGACTTTTCGCTTAGTGGCCCCGCCAGGCAACTCGAGAATTTCGTCCCCTCAGATTGAAGTGCCCACTCGTGAGGGGCGCCGAACGCGAACCTACCCAAGTCTCCAGTGCATAATCGTTCCAACCTTCAAACAGATGGCTTAGCACAAGATGACGTTGATAATAGATCGTCGCACAATGATCGGTGCAGGACTTGCACTTGCCGCTTCACAGACGGCCATTGCTCGACCGGCGAGGCGTACAACATCGTTCCCGAAAGGTTTTTTGTGGGGCGCGGCGACAGCGGGGCACCAAATTGAGGGAAATAACGTAAATAGTGACACCTGGCTGCTAGAGAACGTTAAGCCTACGATATATTCCGAGCGCTCTGGAGACGCCACCAATAGCTTTGAACTTTGGCCTGAAGATCTAGACCTTTTGAAGAAAAGCGGCCTCAATACGTACCGGTTCAGTCTTGAATGGTCTCGAATCGAGCCCGAAGCCAACATGTTTTCAATAGCGATGTTGGATCACTACAAGGCCATAATCGCGGGATGTCACAAAAGGGGCATAACGCCATTCGTTACGTTTAATCACTTCACGACGCCACGTTGGTTCGCTGAACTTGGCGCCTGGACGAACGCCGATTCAGCTTCACTTTTTGCCCGTTTTTGTGACCGCGCAGCTCGTCACATCGCAAGCGATATTGGCTACGCCTCGACGCTTAATGAGCCAAACCTTGCCGCAGTCCTGCGCAATGTGCTTCCCCCTCAACTAATAGCAGGAATGAGGCCCGTTATAGCGCAAATGAACGACGCCGCGAGGCGTGCCACGGGAAGCGAGCGTTTCGTGGCTGGCAATTCTATCGGAGCCGACGTTGACGAGGCTGCTACCCGTAACATGATCGCTGCACACCACGCCGGACGGGCTGCAATTAAAGCTATTCGAGGCACCCTCCCCGTAGGCGTTACACTGTCAATGCTGGACGACCAGGCCGTTGGCAGCAACAGCATTCGCGACCACATTCGTGCTTCGACGTACGGCCCTTGGCTTGAAGCGGCACAGGGAGACGATTTCCTGGGTGTCCAAAACTATGATCGTTCCGTTTGGGATGACAAAGGCAAAGTGATTCCGAAAAATGTAGGTGGTGACCACAATGCGTCTGGGCAGCCCGTCTACGCCGACAGTTTGGCGAACGCGGTTCGCTACGCCCACTCAATTGCAGGGGTTCCTATCATCGTTACAGAGCATGGCGTCGATACTGGGGATGATGCAGTGCGCTCTCGGCTTATTCCAGCGGCACTTCGAGAGCTTCGCAAGGCGATGGCCGAGGGTATTCCCGTTAAAGGTTACATACATTGGTCGCTTCTCGACAATTTCGAATGGGTCTCTGGCTTCAAGCCTCGGTACGGCTTAATTTCAGTCGATCGAAAAACCTTCAGTAGAACTCCGAAGTCGAGTCTTGCAGTTTTAGGTGCAATCGCTCACGCAAATAGCATTTAGAAATTCTGGCTTTCGACCATTGCCGCCGATAGTTACTTGGAGAATGAGAATGAAGTTTCGCTCCGGCCGATCCACAGCATTCCAGCACTTTGGATCGGGCATGATCTCATCTTTAGTCGCAGTCGCAATCTATAGCGGCGAAGCCATGGCTCAAGGCGAAGCGCCGGCTGTGAAGGCGGCTGTTACATGTTCGGTTGAGATGGTGGCGATGCGCGACGGCATTAAACTGGCGTCTGATGTTTACCGTCCCGCCGCGCCCGACAAGTATCCCATCGTGTTACAGCGATCACCGTACAATAATTTTGGCAAAAGTGCCTATGCGGATACACCGATCGCTCCATTTTTCCCGAGGGCTTGTGGAAACCCAAGTCTGTCGGCAATTGCTGCGCGCGGATATGTCGTAATCAACCAAGACGTTCGCGGCACTAACCGCTCCGAAGGCAAATTCATCCCGATATTCAACGACGGCGATGATGGCTATGACAGCATCGAATGGGCTGCTGTTCAGCCTTGGTCGAACGGCAAGGTCGCTATGACGGGTGGCTCCTATTCAGGCATGGTGCAATGGCAAGCGGCAATTAAGCGCCCTCCCCACCTTGTGACGATCGTACCGGTCGAAGCCCCGGTCAGCTTCGACAACGGGTGGCCCTACCTAGCCTCTGGTGTAATTCATCAGATTGGAGCTCAAGGCTGGACGATCACGATGCGACAAGATCAAATTCATCGCAGAATGATGGCTGACAATGCCCCGCCCTCAGAAATAAAGAATAGTATCAAGACATATGGCGAGGCAGCCGAGCGTGAGTTGTTCGCTCCTGGCAAAGACAGCTTGCCGATGGCAAACAATCCTAATTTCGTAAGTGAAGATTCATTGTGGTATGCCGACTGGCTGGCCCATCCGACGCTTGACGCTTATTGGCGACGTGCGAGCGTGACCGACAAGTTCCAAACAATCGATATACCGGTCCTGGCACTTGGCGCACTGTATGATATGTCGGCGAAAGGTACGGTGCAGGGTTTTGCTGGCATGAAACAGCAGGCTGCCACGAAAGGCACCCGAGTTGCTTCACGGATGATACTGGCTGGAGGCGGACATGTCATCATGGAGGAAGGTCGTATCGGAAGCATCTCTTTCGGCACAGAGAACGCGATTCCTGCCGACATAACAATGCGATGGCTCGACTACTGGCTGAAAGGCATCGATACCGGCGTTGTTAAGGAGCCGGCGGTTGCCATCTACGTCATGTCTCCGCCCGACCGGGGAACGCAGGGGAGTGGGTTTTGGGCAAAGGGCGAGACCTTCCCCTTAGAAGGGACTAGAACGGTCAGATATTATATAAGTGGTGGACACGCCAACACCTTGGCTGGCAACGGATCCCTGATGACGAAGCCATCTGGTGAAGGCGTAGACCGGTATCGCTTTGACCCCAGCAGTCCCGTCCAAACAATAGGCGGTAACGGCTGCTGCACATTCTTGATCCCCGGCGGCGCGATGGATCAGCGACCCGTAGAAATGCGCCCTGACGTATTGGTGTACACGGGTGCGACTTTGACCGAGCCGATGCCTGTAATCGGCGAGCCTACCGTAATCCTGAGGGCATCGTCTTCCGCGTCCAGCACCATATACACTGCGAAGCTGGTCGATGTTCATCCTGACGGTGTTGCGCATAACGTCTCGGAGGGCGTGTTCGCCGCCACCGGCACCCCAAGCGGAAAGGAAGGCACCTACACTATTCGCCTGAATCCGACTGCCACCGTATTCAAGACCGGTCACAAGGTCCGCCTTGAAATTTCGTCGTCGAATTACCCCCGAGTTCCTGTAACACCTGACTATGAAGCCAAGAAGAATGTTGTAAAGATTGCAACACAGACAACTTATTGGAAGGGCACGTCACTTGACTTGCCTGTCGCTCCGCTGACTGTCATACCATCGACCAAATAGGCGGCTTTATGCGTGTTGCACGATGCGATTCCGAATACACTCGCACGCCTTAATTCTTCGATATTGTAGGTGAGGTCAGACTCAGGAAAACGAATATTACTTTTCATGAAATAGATGTCACCTGCATATGGATTGTGTCATAAATTCTTGGAACTCAAACGCCATAGGGCTTCTAAAATAACGAAACCTCCTTTGATGAGGGGTAGTATCGTACGCACCGAGGCGCGATCGGCTCCCGCTGCCGACACGGCCGTCATTGACGGAATCGCCGCCTTCCCGCCGCGGCGACTCCCCTCGACCCGTATGAGCTAATCGGGACCTTGACCTCCGCCCTCGCCTAGCCCTTCTCCCGCACGCAGTTCGCCGTGTTGAGCCTCGTGCGGGCCTTCTGTGCAACCCGCTCTGGCTCGCACGTCGCCGTCCTGTGTTGCGTGGCAACGACATCATTTCAGCCGAAGGCGACATGCGATGGCCGAGACTGTCCAATAGGCCAGCGCGAACGTGACCCTGGCTCGTGCCCCGTGCGGCTGTCACCGGTTCGGCGACCTTCCCGACAGCACCGGTAGCCCGACGCGGACGACCGTCTCGGAAGCCGACTCCAGAACCTCGACCTTGCGCTATAGTTTCACTCAAATAAGGGTAAAGCGATGAAGACGTCTGAACAGCCCGTTACTCCATCGCTACACGGGACACGGTTTGTTCAACTACGCACAGCGAGTGCCCTAATCGCTGCGGCCGTGGCCACGATCGTTGTGCTGCTCGCTGCCGCGAGTTTCTTTCCAGCTTCGTCGAACTTCCTTACCCTTGGAAGCGCTCTAGCCTGGACGAGCTTCGCGCCGCATCTTGTGCTCGTCAGCTCTATCGCTGCCCTATTATGCATCCCGCTCTGGCGCTCAAAGCGGCGGCACGTGCTTCGGGGTGCCACCTTAAGCCTTACAGTGGTCGCTCTGGTAGCCTCCACATCCATCACCGCGAGGCTGGTGAACAGCGCCACGACGAATGGCGGGTCCGTCGACCTAGTCCGCTCACTGGTGCTGACGAGACATACCGAAAGTCCGACGAAGATAACGAACTACGTCACCGTCGACGGGGCAACTCAAGAAGCGCGCATCTACGAGCCCGCAGGCGGACCCGGGGACGCTCCCGTGATGATGTACATACATGGAGGCGGTTGGTACATCGGTTCGGCGGAGGAGTCCGAGAGCATGGCCCAACGCTGGGCCGATGAGGGTTGGTACGTAGTCAGCGTTAACTACCGCCTTGCCGATGTCGAGCATGCGACGTGGGACAAAGCCCCGGCAGACGTCGCATGCGCGCTTACCTGGACTGTTAAGCGCGCCTCAGAGGCGGGAGCCGACACTAGCAGACTGACCGTCATTGGCGACTCAGCCGGTGGCCATTTGGCCATGCTCCTCGGCTGGTCCGCCGCTGCAGGTGCAGTTGCTTCCTCATGCCCGGAAGCTGGCGCCGTGCCCGTCGCCCAGGCCGTGGTGGCTGGCTACCCCGTCAGCAATATCGACTACACGTACGATCATGGCGCGGCGCCACGTCCCGCGTTTAACCCACGGGAGTTCATCCGCTTATTCCTAGGCGGAGCGCCTGCTGACGTCCGCAACCGCGTACTCGCTGTGTCGCCGTCGACCTACCTCTCGAAGGCGACCCCACCGACGCTCGTCGTCCAGCCCGAAGGGGACGACTTCATCCCGGCGAAGGGTAACGTCAAAGTGATGGAGGAGGCGCAGAAGGCAGGCGTCGACGCGACGATCGTTTCGGTGCCATTCTCTTGGCACGGATTCGACTCCAACCGCGACAGCATAGGCGGCCAGATCAAGAACAGCGTCGTCAAGACTTGGCTGGAGAAGCGCGACCTAGCACCCCACGACAAAGGCGGCCTGCGTCCACGACCACGTCTTCGGATATTCGGGTGATGTGGCAAGGGGCGTCTATCGTTACTCCATGATGAATACCGCCTCGATCCCCGAAGGCGAACGCACCGGATCAATTGAACGAGGTGCGCATGTCACGGCTTTCAATCAATTGACGGAACGGCGGTCGCGCCATGCAATCACCGCAAGATACTTCTGCCGCCGTTTCGGCGTCGGATCGTGCCGCCATGCTCCTATCGCATGGCGGCGCCTGCACGGCCACCGCATGGTGGGCGCGGCTGTCGATGATAGTCTATACCGCGAACGTTGCCAGCGTTCTGCTGTTCGCCCCGGAAGGGACAAGCTCGCATAACGGCCATTCGCGGCACAAGAAAAAGCCTGCCCTTCCCTTCGATTGTCGTCGGTGCCGATGATGAAGCGCAGCTCCGTGGCGTGAAATGGGGCAGTCGCCTCATCAATGGTGACTTTCGAACGCCGCAACGGCACCGACCAACCGCCTGAGCAGTAGGCATTCGAGCGCTAGGGGTTTAGTCCCGGAACCTGGTGAATCAGGCCGCCGCCCCCCCAATCTTTCGGACAGCCTCCGCTCTACAGTACTGGATCGTGACCTTCACGCCGGTTTCGTTCAGAGCGCTTAGGTCGAACAGGAGGTCGCTCGTCGTGCGAGCCTGGCTACCGTCGTCAGCCGGCTGCATCCTCACCCGGCGTGTCCATGAATTGTTGTCGCGCGCTTCCAGAAGTGCGGCTCCGGATGGTTCCGAATGGCGGCCCAGTTGGCGATCTGTGCAGCGAGGATGTCGCGAGCGGCCTTTGCGGATGGTGCATCTCAGATCTTGATGGTTATATCGAAACTTGTTCGGTCCCTCGCACTCGACCGGTTCAGGACGGTAGAGGAGATGAAGGCGGAATTTGGAATGATTGCGACGGTGCCGTCATCGTCGACGACCTCGGTCGCCCGAACCCGCATACGTTGCACGGGACCTTCGGAGCCGGACACGGACACCCAGTCGCCGAGCTTGATCGGGCGCTCGAACAGGAGGAATACGCCTCATACGAAGATCTGAATGATCGCCTGAAGTCCGAACCCGATCCCAACTGTAAGCGCGCTGGCGATGAGCGTGATCTTTTCCAGCGGAAAACCGAGGGTTGAGGAGGTGGCAACGAGCGCGGTGATGACGCCCAGATAGCCAAGCCCGGTCGACGGCGAATTGCATGCGCCGGCGTCAAGGTTCGTGGATGGAAGAAAGCGCCGGTCCAACCATCCCTTTGCGAAATGAGCCGCAACACTGAGCTTTATTGCTGGGCACCCTCGGGTTCGGCGAACCGCATTTCGTACTGCCGGGCTGCGATCAGGACAGCCTCTTCATAGGGGGCATTGTTCTTTGTCGGTTTGCGAACGGATTTCCACCGACAAAAGTCAGCTTCGCCGACAATTTAGACCAGATCGTCATTCTACTTGTCCGCTAAAGAGTCCGAGCAACGCCAAAAAGACCGAAACGACGAGCCTCATGCGACTCGTCGTTCCGTCTGCCGGCTAGCGTCTGCATTCAAAACGTTACTGTTGATTGACGTCCAGCCCCGCATCGCGTGCCGCGATCATGGCGGCATGCAGCTCGGCACGCGAAATCGTCTTATCACCACTGGTGTCGACCGCAGAGAAATATCGGGCCAGCAGCGGATTTGCTTTGGCTTCGATCGCCGTCACCTTGCTGTCCCGGTTCACATCCAGCGAATTGAAGGCGGCCTCAAACTCGCGATCCTGCTGAGCTGCCCGCTCCTGAGCGTAGGGGCCAAACTCAGCCCGACTGATGTTTCCGTCACGGTTCGTATCGAGCGCCGCAAATTGCTTGTCGATCTGCGCCGTCAGCGCGGGTGAAATGACAGGAGGCGTCTGCGCCAAGGCGGTCGAGCCGCCGGCGGTTGCCAGCAGGGCGATAACGAATAATTTGTTCATCTGAACTATCCTAACGATTTGACTGATCTCGCGGCGGCTGATTGCGGCCGCGGCGAAATCTCAGCGCGGGTAATACGGGTCGCGCGCCCGCTGTGGGACGCCATAGGGGTCCTGCGACTGATAATAGTCCTTCTCGCGCAGGCGCTCTTCATACGCCCGGCGACGGTTGTCATTTTCGACCGAAGACGCGATCGCGGCACCGATACCGAGGGCAAGAATGCCGCCTACGACGGCACCTGCTACTCTGGACTCGTTATTCCGACGACGGTCGCGATTCCATCGGTTCCAATTGACCCCGTTCCGCTGGTTCCACCCGTCCCGCCGTTGCGCCTGCGCTGGAACGGTGCTGGACAGGGTCATCGTGGCGAGCGCGACGCCTAGGCCGACCTTCTTACCAAAATTGGCTAGCATTACGATTACCTCATTCGAAATTCCGGCAACAGAGTGCCTGACCATACAACCCTAACGCAACTGCTTAGTTGCGTTTAACGCTGTTTTTATCGGTTCGCTCTTCCCTTGCCTAAGCGGAACAGCGTCCCTTTACACGTGCACGGCCGGCCTGATCGGTACCCGTCGTATCCATCACCGGCCAGGCAAGGCCCCGCAAGTCAGTTGCCGGAACATTCAGGGCTTTCTTCGATGGTTAGGCGTCCGTATTCGAACCTGCCTCGTTCGTACGACGCATATGCAGGTGCATTTTGGCATGATCGATAAAGAGATAGCGAAAGGAAGCGGTGCTTTGGGGGGGCGACCGACCGCCGAGCGCGCTGCGGAGATCGGGCGAGCGGTTATCTCTGCAGCCCAGATGGTTCTAGGCAAACATGGCGCCGATTTCAGTATGGATCAGGTGGCCGCGCTAGCGGGCGTTAGCAAGCAAGCTATCTATCGTCGCTGGAAAAGTAAAGCTGACCTTATAGTCGACACGATCGACACCATATTAGCTGAAACTTTGATCGAGCTAAATTATAATGATGATCCTGTAGCCGCTCTGCGTGAGACCGCTTGGAGATTGTTTGATGGCGATCAAGCCGGTAGGTATAGCATACAGGTATTTCTTCGAGCTGAAGGCCTTTTTGACGCAGATCTTAAACACAGGCTTATCATTTTTCAAAAGAAATATCTGGAAGCGTATCTAGTTCATTTGGTCATAATCGAGAAGAATGATCTTTTAGCGAAAGGTGAGGCGCTCTATTTTGGAGAGATTCTCCTCGATCTTCTCGATGGGGCCTCATCTAGGTTGGCGACACTCGGGACAGGATCGAAGGAAGAAACCCGAAAAGCGTTCGAGCTAAGGTGGCAGGCATTTTGCAGGATAGCAATAAATCCTGCAAAATGTTTGCTGTAATCCGACATTATCAGATCAGGAAGGTGGGACCAGAAATTATGCAGATGTCACCCGTGATGAATAGATTTCTGACCGGGTGGGTTATTGATCGAGCGCAGTATTCTGTAAGGCCTTTCGCGTCGGCACTCAGAAGCCTCTAATCAGATGTTTAGTCCCGGCATCTGGTGGATCGGATTGACGATGAACCTATCTGCTCTGACGTTCAAATTTTGGCGATGTATTCGTAGGGTGTGAGTCCGCTGAACGTCTTGAGCCGGCCAGCAGAGTTATAGGCAGCCATAAAGTCGGCGGGGTGCGTCCGTAGCTGCTCATGGCTCTCGTAGTGGAAGCGTTTGACGGTCCCCTCCTTGATGGTGCGGTTCATCCGCTCGGCCTGACCATTGGTCCAACGGGTGGTTCGGCTTAATGAGCCGTTGCTCGATTTCGTTCGCTTCGCAGATCATATCGAAGCGTATCTGACGCGACCAAGCGGTGTTACGGTTGCGCGGCTGATTGGCGAACTGGATGCCATTGTCGGTCAGGATCGTGTGGATGCGGTAGGGCGCCGCTTTCAGCAGGTGTTCGAGAAACTTCTACGCCGTTCGCCGATCAGCCGCGTGGACCAACTGGGTGACGGCGAATTTGCTGGTGCGGTCGATGCCGGCGAACAGGTAGAGCTTGCCTTCAGCGGTCTGCACCCCGGCAATATCCATGTGGAAGAAGCCGGTCGGGTAGCGCTTGAAGCGCTGTCGCTTCGGCTTGTCCCCCTCAATGTCCGGCAAACGGGATATGCCATGACGCTGGAGGCGGCGGTGCAGCGCTGAGAGCGTAAGCTGCGGGATCGGGGGCTGCAACGCGGAGAGGCAATCGTCGAGCGGCATTAATGTGTGACGCCGGAATGCAACGACCGCCGTCTCCTCGGCTTCGCTAAGGGTTGTCGAATGAGGGGCCTTTGGCCCGGTCTTTTGATCCTCGACCGTCGCCCGCTTACGCCACTTCGCTACCGTCTTCGGGTTGATCCCAAGCTCTCGGCTCAGCGCCGAGAGCTTGGGATCGCTGTATTGCTGCTCTGACGGCGTGCGTGGTCGCGGAAGACCGTCGCCTCAAGCTGACTCCAGAACCGACCTTGCGCCCTGGGTGCACTCGAATAAGGAGAAAGTGATGAAGACGCCTGAACAGCCCCTCACTCCTCCGCTTCACAGGACGCGGTTTGTCCGGCTACGGACAGCGGTCGCCCTGATCGCCGCGGTCGCGGCCACGATCATCGTGCTGTTGGCTGCCGCGAATTTCTTTCCGGCTTCGTTGAACATCGTCACGGTGGCGGGCACCTATGTGTGGGCCAGCTTCGCCCCGCACCTGCTCCTCGCCAGTGTTGCCGCCGCACTGCTGACCGTCCCGCTGTGGCGGGCGAAACGTCGTCCCGTACTTCGCGGGATCGCCTCCGGGTCCGCAACACTAGCCGTCGTCGCGTCCACCATCATCACCGCATCACTGGTCAACGCCGCCAGCACCAACGGCGGGTCAGTCGATCTCTTGCAGGCAGTGACGCTGTCGACGCCGACCGGACCGGCAACCGAGATCACCAGCTA
>Ga0308164_10001859_pt1 | contig 22695 bp, 23 predicted proteins | sample PhyTR2_FD_201031 | JGI IMG/M metagenome (GOLD analysis project Ga0308164, IMG submission 201031) | Phyllosphere microbial communities from UC Gill Tract Community Farm, Albany, California, United States - DLSLT.R2 | ecosystem: Host-associated > Plants > Phyllosphere > Unclassified | place: USA... | reverse complement strand
CGACGGCTTGTTTGTCGGGCATGATGGAAGGCGAAGCACAGGTTTCGCCGCTGTAGCTCAGTCGGTAGAGCAGCGCATTCGTAATGCGAAGGTCACCAGTTCGATTCCGGTCAGCGGCACCAAAATTCAGTAGTTAGATCAAGGGGTTACATGATTTTTCATGTAACCCTTTTTTCTTTCGTGGCACTGTAAGCGAGTTGTGTAACCGCTGTGTAACCCGGCTTACTCAACATTAGCCTTGCAGGTTGGGTGCTCGCATCCTATCCCATGGGGTGCCTACTTGCTGTGTGAACGCGCTGGAGGCGGTCGTAGATTCATCACAGCAGGCAGCATGCTACGGCGCTTCCTGGACGTTCCCAGGCTCTGATAGGAGCCGCTCGACCTCGCCGATAACACCTTGTCTCTCATGCGCGGGGATGCGGTGCAAGTAAATGAGAATCAAGGCCACGTCATCTTCCTTGCAATAGAAGTAGCATTCCGGGACATTCAATACTTGGGCGACTCGCTCGACCAATGAGAAGTCCGGCACATGCTTCCCCCGCTCGTACTGGTTCATACGCGCGCTCGAAGACATCTCGTCGATCCCTGCCAGGACGCCAAGTTTTTCCTGAGATAGGCCGGCCCGTAAGCGGGCCTCCTTCATTCGCTTTCCAAACAAAGACATCCATAGCCCCTAAAGGCTAAGATATTCTTAGTATTTTATTGACGTCACACTAAGGAATCCTTAGGATTGCTGAGCTAAAAATAGGAGGCAATCAATGATTCACACCCGTATTCCACCTGCATCAACCCAGGACGATCGCATCGATGATTTTTTGGCCAAGACGGAACGCGACTTGTTCATCTTGGAGGAGGCGGCGACACGCCGGGTACTTTTTGATGGCTTGAACAAGCGGCAGCTCACGGAGGTCGTGTGGACGCTCCAGGGGCGTGACTACCGCATCGAGCGCCGCATGGGCACCGCACTCGACGACATCGGTAGGGATACGGGAGCAACTTACCAGCTCGGCGACCTTTTCGGCCTTGAGTGGGATGTCTACTTCAAGAACGGCACAGAGCAACCGTGGCGGAAATCCCGCCTTACCGCGTTCGGAGCGAACGAGCGCGAGGCAATCCTGAATCTGTTGGACGACGGCTTTCGGCGTGCCGCGTGGGACGACTACTTCTACGTCCGGCTACAAGGCGTGACCGACCTGCGCGGAATGGGCACGACGTGTTTGAACACCAGAAGCCGGCTGGGCTTCTATTAAAGAAGAAAAGAAAATGAAACTTGAAAAAATTTGGCTGGTGGTGGTTTTAGCTGGTTGCGCTTCTACGACGGGCGTGATCTCGACGGGTAGTAATCAGTACATGGTTTCGCGAGAAGACAACAGTCCGGCTGCTTCACTGGGCCATCTCAAGGCCGCGACAATGAAGGACGCAGGCGCGCACTGCGCCGGTCAAGGGAAAACGATGCAGATCCTCAGGGAGACGGATACGCCGCGCTCGCTCGGCCAGTTCCCACAGACCACTCTGCACTTTACTTGCATTTGAGTGGTGGTCTTGCTCGCGGCATAGCCTCCATCCACGCTACATGCTTAAGTGCTCGTAGTTTGTCGATTTGATGTCGCGGCGCTACGATACCTGCCATGACCAGTTTCCAAACGCCCACCGTTCACGAATGTCCTGGCTGCGCTTCCTTTTTTCTTCGCAGGCGCCTGCGCAGTGCCAATTCATTCGGTGCTCAAGACTGGTCCGACGGCAAGCCAACGATGTGGTGGCGCCAGGAGCCGCTGGTCCGGTGTAAGGCCTGTGCTGCACTGTTTTGGCTGGACGATGTCGAGCCGCTCGCTGTCATGCCTCCGAAGCCAAAGGAAATTGGTCGCTTCACGCAGGCGTGGTTGCGGTGGCGCGGTGATCCTAAGGGCAAGCTCCAGGGGCATGAAGAATGGTCCAAGGCGATGGGGTCATGGGGGCATGCGCAGTATATTGGCAGCGCCAATTTCGATGACGTGACTTATGTGGTGGCGCGGTCCAAAGGCGTGAGCGAAGATCGACTTCTCTGGCTGAGGAGCCGCATCTGGTGGCGCTTGAATGACCGCTATCGCAGCCGATTCGATGGTACGCCCCTGCCTGACTTGCCTACGTGGCCCTTGGCGGTCGAGCGCAGCAACATGGAGGCGATCCTCGACATGCTGCGAGATGGCGAAGTGAAGCCATGGCGCATGATCCAGCAAGGGGAATTGCTCCGCTTGCTGGGTCGTTTTGATGAAGCCGTAGGCGTTCTCCGGGCCGTTCCGCCTGATGGGTTTAGTGAGCTTCGAGCACTGAAGATAGAGAAATTGGCATTTAGTGGCGACACACAGGTACGGCAATTAAGCCCCGGCACGTGGTGACCTTGGCTTCGCGTTCATCGCCTAGGCCTATAGAAGAGCAATTCCAAATCTCTTTACGACAAGTGCAAACAAGCCAAAACATGCCACAGTGATCAGGGTGCATATCCCGAGGGTCCACCAGAACCCACAGCGTGGGAGTAGCCACGGGAAAGCCAGAAACATGGGCAAAGTCGGCACCACGTACCAGAACGTGTACCAGGCGTGATTTGCGAGCTTTGCCTCTGGTTGGTTTTCGAGATGCAGCCACACCAGGGTGAGCAGTGTAATGAGTGGTAGGGCTGCGATGAACCCACCGAAGCGATCACTGCGCTTTGCACCTTCAGACACCAATACGACAACGGCCGCAGTAATCAGGTATTTGGTGATGAGCCATTTCATCGACGATCCTCGGTTGAGCTGAGTGTTCCGGTGACCACCGTAGCGGCCACCGGACCGGTCTTACTTGACCGAGAAGCGGACGCTGACGGTCTTTTTGTCCGCAAACGTCACGGCCGCAACGGCCTTGCTGCCCGGTTCCAGCTTTGCATTCCCTTTGGCGACCAGCGTGTTGCCGCCGCCCGACTCGAGTGCCACTTCGGTCTTCTCCGTACCTTTCAGCACGGTCAGGGTACCGGTGGCGCCGACAGTCGGCAGATCCTTGCCGTGATCGTCGACATAGATCGTCGCGCCGCCATCCTTGGACACCAGTTCAAATGCCAGGTCGCCTGCGCTCTGCACGATCCCACCATGCTTCGGCTTGGCTCCATGCGCAAGGGCGCTACCCGACAGGATGACGCCGGCCGCGAAGGCTGCTACCGCAAAATACTTTTTCATGTTCAAACTCCATTAGGTGTGGCGGCTCAGGATGGGCGCCGCCACTAGGCCCATATTCGTCAATACGATTCCTTGCTTTCGTCGGCCAGCAGCCGCTCCAGTGGACGGCGTCCGACCTTCCAGAAGATGAGCGGCGTGAGCAGCGAGTCGAGCAAGGTCGAACTGATCAAGCCGCCGAAGATGACGACCGCGACCGGATGCAGTATTTCTTTGCCCGGCGCGTCCGCTGCAAGCAGCAGCGGTGTCAATGCGAAGGCTGCGACGAGTGCCGTCATCAGGACTGGTGTCAGGCGTTCGATCGAACCGCGCACGATCATCGGCCAGTCGAATGTCTCGCCCTCGAACTTGCAAAGGTTGATGTAATGGCTCACCTTGAGAATGCCGTTGCGGGTCGCGATGCCGGCGAGCGTAATGAAGCCGACCATCGATGCAACCGACAGCGACACACCGGCGATCCACATGGCGATCACGCTGCCCACCAGGGCGAACGGAATATTCCCCATGATGACGAGTGCCAGCGTCGACGAGCGATAACGCGAATAGAGCACTAGGAAAATCAGCACGAGGGAGGCCAGCGACAGGCCGACGATCAGTTGCTGCGCCTGCTCCTGCGCCTGGAACTGCCCTTCCACGCTGACGAAGTAGCCACCCGGGAGCTGGCTGGAGGCAACCGCCTTGCGCACGTCGTCGATAATGCGCGACATATTGGAGCCGTCAGTATTCGCGTAGACGACAATCCGGCGGCGTCCGTTCTCGCGACCGATCTGGTTCGGGCCGTCGCCTTCCTCGACGGTGGCGACACTTGACAGTGGGATCTGTCCGGCAGGGCTGGTGAGCATCACCCGGGCCAGGTCCTGCGGCGAGCGGTCTACGTCGGCCAGGCGCACAACCAGGTCGAACCGGCGCGGGCCGTCGATGACCTGGGTGACGCGCGTGCCTTCGGCAAGGGCCTGTAGCGCCTGCAGCACATCGCCCGCCGCCAGTCCGTACTGGGCGGCCTTGCGGTAGTCGATGCGCACCTTGATCTGCGGGATCAATACCTGCCGCTCCACCGACAGGTCCACCAGGCCCGGCACGGCGCGCAGGCGGCCCTGCAGGCCGTCGGCAAGGCCGCGCAGCGTATCGATGTCGTCGCCGTAGATCTTCAGGGCGATCTGGGCGCGCACGCCGGAGAGCAGGTGGTCAAGCCGGTGCGAGATCGGCTGCCCGATCGCGACCGAAGCGGGAATAACCGACAGCTGGTTGCGGATGCTCGCCATAATTTGTTCGCGCGAGCGCTCGGACGGTTTCAGGTCGACATCGATCTCTGCCGAGTGCACGCCCTCGGCGTGCTCATCCAGTTCAGCGCGACCGGTACGGCGTCCGACCTTGGTTACTTCCGGCACCTGGGCGACCAGGGTCTCGGCAAGAGAACCCATGCGGTTAGCTTCCGCCAGCGAAGTACCCGGCGTAAAGGTCATGCCCATGACCAGCGAGCCTTCGTTAAATGCTGGCAGGAAGGCGCGTGGAAAGAACGGGACCGATGCCGCTGCCGCCAGCACTACGATAAGTGCCACCGCCAGCATCATGCGAATGCGCGGGAATGACCAGTTCAGTGCGGCCGTATCCCACTGCTTCATGCGCCGCACGATAGGGCTGTCGCCGCGGTGCAGTCGCTTCATTTTCGGCAACAGGTAGTAGGCCAGGACCGGAGTCACGGTCATCGAAACCAGCATCGATGCCAGGATCGAGGCGATGTAGGCGATTCCGAGCGGCGCAAACAGCCTGCCCTCGATGCCGGGCAGGGCGAACAGCGGCACGAACACGAGCACCACGATCACGGTGGCGTAGACGATGCCCGAACGGACTTCGACCGAGGCATGCCAGATCGTTTCCAGCACCGACTGGCCGGTCTCGCCGCGCTGTTTCAGCCTGCGCACGATGTTCTCGACGTCGACAACCGCATCGTCGACCAGCTCGCCGATCGCAATAGCCAGGCCGCCCAGCGTCATCACGTTGATCGACTGGCCGAGGAGGTGGAAGGCGAGCGCCGTCACCGCGAGCGATAGGGGAATGGCGATCAGCGAAATCAGAGTCGTGCGCACGCTCAGCAGGAACGCGAACAGGACGATTGCGACCAGGATCGCTCCGTCGCGCAAGGCCTCGACCACGTTGCTGATCGAAGCATCAATGAAATTCGCTTGCCTGAACAGGACGACCGGCTGTGAGATACCGGCCGGGAGTCCCTGTTTCAGCTCGGCCAGCGCAGTCTCGATGTCGCGCGTCAGACGTACGGTGTCACCGGCGGGCTGTTTCTGCACGCTCACGATCACCGCCGGCTTGCTATTCAGCCCGGCGTCTCCACGCTTGAAAGCAGGAGCATAGGTCACATTGGCGACCTGTTCGAGCAACACAGGCGTGCCGTTGCGGTAGGCGATCGCCAAGCCCTTGACGTCGTCCAGGCGGTTGGTGCGGCCCAGGTTGCGGATCAGGTACTCGCGGTTGTTCAGGTCCACGAAGCCGCCGCTCGTGTTGGCCGCGAAGCCACGCAGCGCCGTCGTTACCTGTTCCAGGGACACACTAAATTGCGCCATGCGCGCCGTATCCGGCTCGACACGCAACTGGCGAACCTCGCCACCGATCGGAATGACCTGCGACACTCCCGGGATCGAGAGCAAGCGAGGCCGCAATACGAAATCGGCATACTCGCGCGCCTTCATCGGGTCGGTCTTCGCGACATCTATCGGCAGTGCGATCAGCATAATCTCGCCCATGATCGAGGACACCGGCCCCATCACTGGCGAGATGTTCCCAGGCAGCTGTTCCTTGACCAGCGTAATCCGCTCGGACACGAGCTGCCGGTTGCGGTAGATGTCGGTTCCCCAGTCGAACTCGGCATACACGATGGATAGGCCGACGCCCGACACCGAGCGCACGCGCGTGACGCCGGGCATGCCGTTGAGCGAAGTCTCGATCGGGAACGATACCAGCTGCTCGACCTCCTCCGGGGCCATGCCGCCGGCTTCGGTCAGCACGGTCACGACTGGCTTGTTCAGGTCGGGGAAAACATCCACCGGGGTACGCCATGCGGTCATGGCGCCATAGACCATCAGCATCAGCGCCGCCGCCAAGACGAAGAGGCGGTTGCGCAGGCTGAAGCGAACTATCGAATTAAACATGGATGGTCACCTGATCTGGTTGATCAGGGAGGTACCGATGACCACCACCCTGTTATCGGGGCTAAGCCCCTTGGTAACGATGACTGTACGCGAATCCAGCGGGGTTGCCTCCACGGGCAGGGCAATGAAGCGCTGGGCGCCGGACTTGATCCAGACTACGGTTTCATTGGCAGGGTTCCGGGCCAGTGCTGCGGCCGGCAGGGCAATACCCTTGACCTTCGTGTCGAGCTTGGCCAGGACCGTCACCGGCTGGCCGACGGCCAGGTCAAGGGTCGCGCTGCGTGCACGGAAATTGATCGGCACGGCGCCGTCGCGCAAGGTGCGCGCGCCGCCCAGCAACGTCAGCTCGACATCCGGCACGTTCACGAGGGTTGCAGCGCTGATCTTGCGGGCGATGGCCGCGTCGGCTGACATGGCCTCGATGACCATGCGCTGCGGATCGACGATCTCGAACAGCACGTCGCGCGACTCGACGATCTGGCCGTTAAGCACCGATGCGCTGGCAATGATGCCGCTGGCAGGGGCGATGATTGTCTCGACGCCGCTGATCGAACGGGCGACCGCGTGCTCCTGGCCGATGGTTGCAGTTAATTCGGCCTCGGCGGCTTCGATCTCTTTCGCCGGCACCACGCCTTCGAGGGATTTCAGGCGTTCTACCCGTTTCGCCAGCAGGCCCCGGTTGGCTCGCAGCTCAGCCACCTGGGCTGCCTGATTGCCCCGCTCGATGGCGGCCCCTGTTGGACGAAGGCGTGCCAGCACCTGGCCCTTGACGACGCGCTGGCCGGCAACAGGCAGGCCGTTTGGCCCCGGCGCGATCTGGCCAGCGAACGGCGCTTGCACCCGTCCACCGGCGTTCGGATCGATACTTGCACGGCCATTCAATTCCACAGTGCGGGCAAATTCTCCTTCCTTGACCATCAGCGTGCGCACGCCCATGCGGCGTTGCGCCAATTTTGGGACGTTGACGCTGCCATCGGGAAGGCGCGCCAGTCCACCGACGGTGGCAGTGGCTTGGCCGTCCAGGTGCTCGCCATTCGGGCCGTGCGCGCCGGGCGACGCCAGCAGAGGACTTGCAAACAAGCCGGCGATCAGGCCAGCGAGAAGGCGTTGTGTCATTTTCATATTAGATTTCCTTTGCATGGTGCCGGCGTCGTACAACGAAAATTGCGGCAGCAGCCAGGACAAGCGCTGCGGTCGCTGCCAGCAGCCAGCGGCGGTTGAAACCGTGCTCGTGTCCGTGGTCATTGGCCGCTTCGGTAACCGTCAGCGTGCCTTCGAGTAGATCGCTTTCCTCGCCTGCGAGCAGGGTGAACAGCAGTGCATGAGTGCCCGGCTTGGAGATTGCGGCAAGAAATTTGGGATCGTCGATTGCGTAGTCACCGAGGTCGGCGTGGAATTTGGCTTTTGCCTTGATGTCCTTGTACTGGACCTCAAGGACGCCGCCCAGTACCGGTTCGTTCGTTTCGTAGCGGTCGATCATGATCGACAGCTCGCCGCCGGAAAGATGGCCGAGCAGCTCGAACGTTTCCGTAAAGGTTTCGATGCGGGGGACGGCCGAGGTCGTGCCAGAGGCAGCCGCTTGGCCATCGAGGTGTTCGCCGTTGGGTCCGTGGGCGCCAGGGCTTGCGAATGCCGGCGACATGACGAGCATGGCGGCAAACAACAGGTGCAGGTATTTCATGGAAGGATTCCTAAGGCTTGATTGAGTTGGGCATGAGCGAGCCCGAGGGCGACTTTTTGCTGTGCGACGGCGACGTCGGCTTCGTGGGTGAGGGCGCGTGAGCGGAGCAAGTCGGCAAGACCCTTTTCACCCTGGCGAAAGGCCTTCTCGAACAGCGCAGTGTGTTCGTGCAGGGCGATTGCGCGTGCGGTCGCGGTCTCCAGTGCAGCACGTGCATTCGCGAGCCGTTCCTTCGCGATCTCGACATCGGCCTCGGCATTTGCCTGGACCTCGGCCGCCTCTGCAGCAGCAGTCGCGATCACGGTTTGTGCCTGGGCTTCAACCGTGCGATTGCGTGCGGCGGTGCCGATCGGGATCTGCAGCGCCACACCGATGCTGTTGACAGGTTTTTGTAGCAGCCTCTCGTCCTCCCGGCGAAGCGACAGGGCAATGGTCGGCGGCGCGGCGCGGGAAGCCATGGCCAGGCGTAGTGCCGCGCGCGCGCGTTGTTCGGAGGCCTGTGCGGCTGCCAGGCGTGGATTGGCGGGAACCTTATTATCAGAAAGCTGCTCGGGTTCGAGCGCCGGCAGGTTGGGCAGACCGGTTACGACGCGATAGCGTGCCAGCGCCTCAAGCGCGGCAGTGCGGGCATCCGACACGGCGATCCGGGCAGCAAGGACTTCCTGCTCGGCGAGCAGTCCGTCGCTGCGTGCCAGGTCGCCGGCCTTCACCCGTTGCTGCACTTCGTCAAGGAGTCCTTCAAGATGCTCCAGGTGATCATGCTTTTCTTCCAGTCGGACTTGTGCGGCTGCAGCTTCCCACATGCGATTGCGCACCAGGCCAGCGATCGTCAGGCGCGTGGAGCCAAGATGGGCGGCGACCTCCTCGGTGCTGCGTGCGGCCAACGCTTCGCGAGCGCTCTTCTGGCCCGGCAGGAAGAATGAAGACGAGACCGAGATCTCGGATTCCCGCTGGTCACGCTCGGACGAACCTTGGTCCGCGCGCTGGGACAAGCCGAGCGTCGGGTTGGAAGCAATCCAGGAACGGGCAATGTCCCGTGCCGCAGAGGCTTCAGCCTGGCGGGCGTCCAGCGTGTGGGCGGCGGGCGCGCGTTGCCATGCGCTCTCGACAGCTTGTTTTAATGTGGTGCCGATTATGGCCGGCGCGGGCGGTGCTGCGATGACCTGACATGGCAGGACGATGGCTGCACCGATAAGGTAAAGGGACAGGCGGCAGGTGCGCATGTGTTCTCCATCAGGTGAAATTCAGATTCACCGAGGGCGAGCACGTCAGCGCAACCTGAGTTGCGCCTGCATCTTTCGACTATGCGTGCAGCGATCCCCCGGCAGTGTGGCCGAGGGAGAAGGCAGGGGGTCTATGGGGTCCGTCGAGGAACGGTTCAGGAACTGCCTGTGCGACATATGGCCCCAGCTCGGCCACAGGCTGTTCCGCAGGGAGTACCAGACGCGAAAGACCGAAGCCTACCGGTTGTGAAGGCGAGGAATGTTCGTGCGCGTGATCGAGGGACTCATCCGACTCGTCGTAGTGAACCGAGCCGTCGTCCTCGTGATGATGGTGATGGATGCCCTCATCGTGCTCCAGCTCGTGGACGAGCGAGACCGCATCCGCAACAGGCGGCAAGCTGCCCTGCATGGCGAAACCATACAGGGGCAAGCAGAACAGCAGGAGGATGTGGACGATTCGGTGCACGGGAATCACTAAGCAAATTTCAAAAAATTATAGCAGCTGACTGTCCTACCTTGGGCAGAGATATGTTTCAATTCGTTCGGGTTGACTATTTGCTATGTGCGGAGCAACAGGGTATTTCATGGATAAAGCAACAAACGACAACTACGAGCCAAGCTACATGTCACGCAGTAACTCGGCGTCGGTCATCGGTTTGATCTCACTACGCTGCTCACGTTGTTCGTGCTAATTTCCCTCCACTTGCGCGTACTAAGCCGAAGCCTGTTTTAATGCAAAAAATTTACGAGTCCGCGGCCAAATAATCGATTTTCTGTACGCCATCCGAAAAAATTTTTGACGATCTGACCGGCATATACATGCAAGGCCGGGGGGCGGCCTTTTGACCCCCCCGGGGGGAGGGGGCGGTATTCGTGCCGAACCTTGTTAGCACGACAGTACGCCACTGGACCAGACTAAAGAGCAGCGGACGATCTTGGTAGCGCCTAACGGCGCAGTACTTGGAGCCGAAGCAGGGAGCAGTGCCAGTCGTCGGCCGGCGCATGACGTGTCGCGCCGTCTGTTATTTTGGTTTGACTAAACAACGAGCCAGTGCCCAGCCTTCACCTCCAGCAAGTCCAAGAGAAACATAGGCTAGACCGTCGCGCTCAAGGAGTACAAAGCCGAAGGCCGCCGCAAGGGTAAGTATCAAGATAAGGACGAGCGCAAATAACCCGTGAGCATGCATGGTTACAGCAGGGTCTAGTTTTGGCTTAGGTTTGCGCCTTGCGGCACGAGAAGGGCTGCGTGATGGTAGACCGGGGAACGGGGAAGTGGGACGAGGGGTGTGGATAGGCCTAAGTGGACGTCGGGGCCCATCGCCGTCACCATCACCATCGCCATCATCATCGTCGTCTGATCCTCCGCTGGCGTCTGCACCTGGCGCTACCGTCCCGTCACCGTTGCTGGCAGCAGCGGATGCTTCCGCTTTTTTCTTTGACGGTAACCCCGCATGCGCTGGCTTCTTCTGCCCGTCGCGCGCTATTGCTCGACTCACACAATAATCGGAGTAGATTGACGAGACGACATCGCGATGAGGCATGTAGCGGACTTCAGAATCTCGGCCTAGATTGCCCACAAGAATCACTTTATTGACTGACATAACTTTCCTTTCGGTCGGATTTGTCAATCAATTTTACTGGCCAACGGTCGCGTTATCCTTAGTTTCGCAAAAATCATTCACTGCACGACGCCAACGAAGTGCAGTAAGCGTCATCTGGTGCTAACTCGGGGATTCAATTGGCCTGACAATAGTCAAGACGGTCGCCCGAGAAACGCCGTAGAGCTTCGCCAACGCGCTCACGCTTTGTTTGTTCGCATAGCCCTGTGCCATGGCTTGGCGCTGCTCAGGTGTCGTTTTAGACGGTCTGCCGAGGGTCTTGCCGTCAGCCTTTGCCCGTGCGAGTCCGGCCTGGGTTCGCTCAACAATCAAGTCGCGCTCCATCTCTGCGACCGCAGCTAACATCGCCAGCATGAGCTTGCCGGCTGGCGACGTCAGGTCGAGCTTGCCGAGCTGGAGCACCACGACTTCAACACCGAGATCGCCCAGGGTTTTAATTGTTGCAAGCACGTCCGGCGCATCTCTACCAAGCCGATCCAATTTGGCGACCACCAAGGTGTCCTTTTTTCTTACTTTGGACAGCATCTCGCTGAATTTTTTACGCTGGGTTGCATGGGCCTTTCCACTCACTACGTCAGCGAACCAGTACTCAACCGCATATCCTGCGCGTTCGATCTCAAACCGCTGGTTGTCGGCTGTTTGCTCCGCCGTGGAGACACGTCCATACCCGAATACCGCCATATACCACTCCGATAGATGTTGGAAAACGGTATCAATATAAACCAGCATGTTGATATATGCAAAGGCTATTTTTCCAACATCGCAATACTGTCGTGTTGATTGGTGTTGATAAACGATCGTTTTGTGACGCGTGAATGCTTTAAACGACGTTGTTTCTTGGTATTGCGACTTGAAGTATCATGGGTGATACCTTGTCACAGTGAATGCATCATGCATATTAAGAGCGTGTCGGTCTCGCGATTCAAGCAGTTTAAAAAATCGACGATCGAGTTGAAACCGGGCCTGAGTTTGGTTGTCGGAGGAAATAACTCGGGCAAGTCTTCGCTACTTCAAGCCTTGGGAACTTGGCAGTTTTGCAAGACGATCTTGGAAATTGAGAAGGGGCGCAGGGCATGGATTTCGAGCACGGGAATCCAGGGGGTTGGGATGGGCATTGTTGACTTTACTCCGATGAATGTTCCATCTCTCGCACACCTATGGACCAATCTCAAGACCCAGAAAGTTGATGAAGATGATGGGTATACGTTGAGGATAAAAGTAACTTGGGTGACGCCTAATAACGAGGAGAAGTTTTTAGAGGTTGGCATGTCGCTCGCCAACGATCGGCTCTTTGTTAAAAATACTGGCACCAACTTGGTTCTCGCCGATGTACAAGATGAGGATGGAAATCCGGTCGACACCAACATGTTAAACGTCGCCTATCTTCCTCCGTTCGCTGGAGTCACTGACCGCGAGTCGCGTTTAACCCCAGCAATGCGTGGCCGGTTGATTGGTCAAGGATTGTCAGGCGGGGTGATACGAAATGCACTCTTTGACCTTCATGAAGTGAATCGACTGGAGCGGTCAAAGTTGAGGATCGGCCGCACAAAAATCAAAGATTCTGACCTTAAAGTCTTGCGTGAAACAGATCCGTGGGAGCTACTTCAAAAGACTATGCAGGAGGTATTCGCAACGGAGCTCAAGATCATTCCATTTAATGAGCGTTATCATAGCTATCTTCGCGTCGAATGCACAAAGGGAAAATTTACTGCTGAGGATGGGCGGTTTGAAAAGTACCCGAACTTTTCTTCACGTGATTTGATGGTTGAAGGAAGTGGATTTTTGCAGTGGCTAAGTGTATACGCTCTCGCGTTATCGCCAGAATTTGATGTTATTTTGCTCGATGAACCTGATGCTCATCTGCACCCGTCCCTCCAGCAGCAATTGGTCGCTCAGCTCGATAAAATTGCGCAAAGCAAAGGCAAGCAAATTCTCCTAGCTACGCACTCGACCGAACTTATAAGGTCGTACGAATACAGTATGATCCTGTCGTTAAAAGATCGACGTGGAAAATACTTGGCGGGCGAAGATGCGAAGATTAGCGTTTTAGCAGGAATTGGCGCTGCTCATACAGCTACACTACATGCACTAATTCAACATAAAAAGTTGCTTATTGTGGAAGGGCTAAGCGATGAGCGGTTTCTTCGCGTGCTCGCCGCACGGGCAGGGGTGGAGTGGCCAAAGAATTTAGTAGTCTGGATTTGGACAGGGAAGCACTCCGAACGCTACCAGTTATATACTCAGTTAAAATGTGACATCTCGGGCTTGCGGGCCATTAGTATTCGCGACCGAGACGATGAGTCAGATCTCTCAGTGGACGCTCGTCTTGTTGACAAGACATTTACCCATCAGTCAGGATTCTTAGCTCTCAAGTGGCGCAGGCGGAATATCGAGAACTATCTCCTTGGCATCGAACCCATCGCACGTGCAGCAGGCGTTGAGATTGACGATGTGAACGCATTATTCGCTGAACATGCTCTCGCTATACCAACAGACATAACTGCTACTGATGTCCCCATTGTAATTCGTGATGTTCGAGGCAAGGAATTGATGAACGAAGGGGAGAACTCTATTCGTTCTCGATTTGGCATTACTCGTGATGACGTTGCGCAGCAACTTAGTAAAGATGAGGTTGCGGAAGATATTTACACCTTCTTTTCGATGCTTTCCGAAATGTGTCAAACTTCTGATTCAGACGGGTGGGGCCTGAAGTTGCCGAGTGCGCCAATTTCGATAAAACCTAAAGACGACGGCCTGATTGGAAGCATCAAAATTTCCAATGCTGAGGTTCAAGCTGTTGCAGCGGTAGTGGCAATAGATGATCCGGTGAATCCAGGGGCATAAAGGACTTCCTCTCTTTTGCTAGAGGTAACGTCTCCCCTCCGCTATTAGGTGAATAACCATTTTTGGCAATCAATCGTGATTACGTTCAAGCCAAGAACGAATGTCTTTATAGTAAATACTCGCGAAGCGGGCTGCATTCGCAACCATACGCAGGTGCTTTTTTCGCCATTTGTACGGCTGGCGCACTACATCCGCGCAGCTTGGCCCCGCGCCAAGTGAAATCAACAGTTTCGATCGCGCTAGCCTTGCACGTTCCGCTGCGGTAGCTGCGGTGTTGGTGCGGTACCTCAGAGTATGACAATGCCTACACGCCAGTTCGCCGTTCCGATAGTACAAAGATTGAAAATTCCCCTCGTGCGCGCGAGGGCACTTCAGGAGGGGCCTCAACCGGCCATTTAGGCAATGGACCGGCACGATGTCCGCTGCCCATGGCTGGCCGCCTAGGAAGACTGCTAAGCGTGTCTTCGAGAGAATGGCAACTGTCCGCACATCTCCATCGTTGAGAATGACCCGCGCATCTCCTGTGGTCCTCGCTGCCCGCATCAGTTTCGGCAAGTTTACCTCAAACGCATTTTCAAGGATGGGTACTCGTGGTGCCTTTGCTCTTTTCACTCGGTCTACCTAAAACAAAAGCGAACCAGGCACATGCATGCCGGGTTCGCGTGTGAAACGCCCAATTGTAGTTATTGTGCTGCTGCTTGTGGCTCGATCACGAAGGGCCACCCTCGCAGGCGAACAGCGATGTAGCCGTTGAGTGGGCCGAGATATTGCTCCAGGTGGCCCTTGATCTCGCGTGCTTCGTCGTCGTCATCGCAGCGAATGTTTACGGTATCGATGATTACTTCCAGCGCCTGGTGCAAGTCCAGCGCGTCGAAGCCCGCTGGGCTAATCCACGAGAGCTGCCGGAAATTTCCGCGTTCGAGCAAGGGGCCCGTGCCATACACAGCAATGAACTTCTCGATCAGCTGCACGATCATTTCGCGAGAAACGTCCAGGTAATCCGCTTTGAGTGGCCAGCGGCGGTGGGACTCCAAGAGAGCGGTGTTGTGGACCGCGAGTTTCTTAATTTTCATTGTCGTCAACCTTTTATGTAGATTGCTTTCATTGTCGAGGTAGGAGATTTATTCGAGCGGCTTTTTGCAAGTGCGCAGGGGTGCAGGGATTGCAGGGGTAAAACCCCACGTCCTTCTGCTAACAGCATGTTCTGAAACTCAAACTGACTTAGAGTAAAAACATCCCTGCAGATCCCTGCATACCCTGCGCGATCGCTTACTAGACCTCGCTGATACCCCACAGCACCGTCTTGGTGCGGTTGAGGCCTGCGCGCTTGATGCTCAAGCGGTTGCTGATTCGCCCTTCACGCTTCAGCAACCACTGACCGAGACGGCGCGCATCGACACCCCTTTGGTCGCCAGCGATATCCTTCAGCAGCTCGGCCCAGCCCTCAGTTCCTGCCGAGCGTTTGATCAGCTCGGCGACAGTGAACTTTCCGTTGCGGCCGAACGTGGCCTTCACCATTTCGAGCACGCCTGCCAACGCCGCAGCTTCCGGGTCGTTCGCGCTGTCACGCAGCAAGGCAACCTTAGGATCGACGAAGCCTTCAGTGACACCCTGTTGGGCCAGCCATACGATGGTGGAGCGGACCAGCTTGTTCCAGTCATCCATCGACGCCAGCCCGTCGCAAACAGCAGGGAAGCCTGCATTGACGTACCCCTGGATCAGCGTCAGTGCCGCGGTGATCATCGCCAGCCGGTTCTGGAGGCAGTAGCCGAGTGGTTCCAGATCGAACTGGCGGCCAGCCACCTTGGACGAATCGACCTGTGCATCGAGCCGGCAAGTGAAGAATCGGCGATTCAAGTCACCAACCAGTTGCAGGCCATTCCCGGTCGCCAGAACCAGCATGCGGTGTTCAGCCTCAGCTTCGCGCGACTCACCGAGAACTCGCCCTTTGATAGCCGGCGCCGTAGTGACGGCGCACAGGCTGGCCGATTCGATTGCGTGCTCGGCATTGTCAAACAGCAGGGTCCCAGCGCCCGCCAAGGCGGAGCTGAACAGGCTCTTAGCCCATTCTTCTTCATGCGTGATCGGTGCGCTCACTGCTGGTACGGTGCCGTCATACAAGGAGCCGATGCATTGCGCCAGCAACGTCTTTCCGGTACCCGGCGCAGTGGCGCTGAAACCGAAACCAGGCGCGGTTCGCAGGCAGCAACGAACCGCTGCAGTCAGCACCGCTGCCAGAACTACGGATTTGTCTGCAGCGGACACGTACGGGAACTGCTGGAACGGCTTCCACAGGGTTTGCAGCGCTGACTTCAGGTCGCTGGCCGAAGGTGCCTTACGGATTGCCGGCCATTTGGAGAATTGTTCGCTGATGAGCAGGAGACCCGACTGCTCATCGTAACCTGGCGTTGCAATGACGCGACCGCTCGCGTCCATGGTCGGGACGTCGCGGACAGCAGTCAGGCGCGGCATGCGAGTTTGCGCGGCATTAGCCAGGAGGCCATTGATAACACCCTGCGGGCACTCAGCGACAATCATGTCCTGCTTTTTGGCGTTGTATTGCTCGAAGCGGCAGTGGCGGTGCACAAAGACCTTCATCCACGTCGCGATTGCCTGGACAATTTTGCCATCGTCGTTCACGTAAACCATGACACCTGCGCGCTCGTACATCTGGCCCGTTTTCTTCAGCAGCAGGGCCATGGAATCCACCATCCGAGGCAATTCGCCGGCGGTCACTTCAATGAGTGCCGGTGCGCGGTCCAGACGGTATTTGGTACCGTGGTGCAGGTGCGAGTACAGGTACGGTCTCCCCCCGCTGCGCAGGTTAACCCATGCGACACGGCCATCGACCTCCGGTTCCAGCGGGTCCGCGAATCGCGTACCGTGCCATTTGTCCGGGTTGTCCAATACGGCGCCTACGGTGACCCATTTGCGCTCAGCGGTGAGCAATGGGAAGTCGCCCATCAAGGTGCGCTGCGCCGTAGCACGGTCGAGCATCACGCTGATTGCCGCCGAATCGGCATCGACGTTCAGGCGCTTTAGCTGCTCGGCCATCATTGGAGCAACCTCCTTGATGTACTCCTCTTTTGCCGTCTGAACGTGGGGAGTCATAGCCGCGCGAGCTGCCGATTTGATCGCCTTCAACTCGATGATCTCGGCCGCCGTCAGCTCTTGCATCTGAGCCGCATCCAACGGGCCACCCCCTGTAACCTCGCCCTCGTAGCAAGTGCGCGCAATGCCATGGTTCAGCACAGGCATGGCGGCGAAGTCGAGGCCTTCCGGTTTCCACACCGACGGATCGATCGGCGCGCGCTCCAGCAACTGACCGGACTTGCTGAGTGCGTAGTAGCCGAAGCCGGCCAGCCACAGGCGATCGAAGATCACCTTGCCGATGCGCGGGATCTCGCTTGCCTTGCTGACGATGAGGTAGATGCGCTGGCCAGTAATGCCCCGACCGTTGACACCGGAAGACGCGCTCGCCCGCCACAGCATGGCAACCTTGTTGAGCACCCCATAGCAGCCACGGACAGTCTGCAGCAGTTCCGATGGGGAGAATGCAACCTGATCTTTGGGCGGGTCATAGTCCAGCATCAGGACGCCGGCATCGTCACCGAACTGGAAATTCTCTCGGGTGCGCGTGATAGCACCGGCAGCGGGGCCTTTCACGCTTTGAGCCACCACCACGCCTTCGGCGGCCACGGGGCGGCCGTACGTCACAGCTTGGGTGGGCACCAGGGAGTCGAGGATGGTGTTCAGTGCATCGAGGTCGGGAGCGTGGCGCACTTGGTAGCGGCCGTAGACCAACTTTGCTGCAGCCTGCTTTTGTACGGTGCCACCCTCATCCAGGAAGAAGGTTTTCGTCAGGTTGCCGTTGTCATTGGTCAGGATCGTTACTGCTGCTGCACGCTGTTCGACGACCGTGCTAGTGGGCGCCACATCAGTCGACACTTCCACTACCTCGGTCGCCATCGAGGCACCGTCGATGACTTCGGGGGGCGTACTCTCAACCACGGCGCTGGGGGATTCAATGGTCCACATCGTGACTACGCCTCCAGCTCAGCCAGCGACTCGCACGTCGGTGCCGTCCACTTGCCGCCGCCTTCGATGCTGATGGCAGCAACGTTCGACAGGAAGACGCCGTCGAGCTTGTAGCGATTGATAACGTTCAGCACCACGTGCTGGCCGATCCAGTCTGCCGCATCACTGGTCGTGGACACGCTCTGGCCTTGGAACTTGATCGCGTGGACGGGCAACTCGAACACGCCCTTGAAATAGCCGTGCTGGTGGAAGGCAACCTCGATGGCGACGATGCTGCCTTCCATCGCGACGCTGCTGACGTAGCCGGCAACCACACCCTTGGTTGGCTGGTGGCCGTAGACAGTGCGGAGGAAGGCGACTTGGGCCGCATAGCGTGCCGCAGCGTGCTTCGTTTTAGTGCGCGGGTTTGCTTTGCACACAATGACGGGTGCGCAGTTATCGTCTTGGAACAGGAGGGACGTGATCATGCGTCCCCCTTGTTCAGCAGTTGCTTGATCTGTGCCACCGGCCACGCGAGGCGGCCATTGATGCGGACCGGGCGGATCGGGCCGTCCTCGAAGCATGCCCACTTGCGCAGGGTTTGCGGCTTACGGCCGAGATGGAAGGCAGCTTCCGCCGTGGGCACAGCGATGCGCACCTGAGCGTCGAGTGCGGGATACTTTTTGTTCGTGACGTCCGGGCGCTCGCTGAGTGCCATGGGATCGGGGTGGACTGCCGTATGTGGCGTGTGCATCTGAAGCTCCTTTATGTTGATGCGTGTTTAGGAGCGCTCAGATTCAATTGCCACTGTTTTCAAGCTCGGGGGAATGGCATTTCCCTGACGGTTTTATGCGGGTTACAAGCCAAGTGTGTGGCAGGTGTGTGGCAGGTTGCTATGGCAGGTGCAGCGGGTCAGGGCTGCCTACCTGCCGTATTCAGGTAAGCGTTACCCTAAGCCGAAGAGTCAGCTTTTTAGGGCAGATCCTCCGCCACCTCGTTCCACTTTTCCCGCCACGGCGCCAAAAACTGATGTTCCATGAACATCCTGTTCAGTTTTGATCTCGGGGCGCGATATTTTTCATAAAATCCGGCAGCGAGAATGACGGGGTCCCAAAGTGCAGCGTGGCGACTCCCGGGAGTGCCGCTCACCACCTTTGCCTGGTCCTTGCTGTAAAGCCCCTTACCGTTAGCAAGCGCTTTTGCAAGGTCGATGCTGGCGAGACCGGAAAACGCTGTCAGAACCTGAGTTTTCGTAATGCCCAAAGGGGTGGCTTTATCCACTCGGCTACGATTCGTGCTGTTTCCTGCTGACACCGGCGCATGGGCCAGCGGAGCTGGCTGGGCACGTTCGCTGCTGGAGGCCCCTACCAACTGTGCGCGACGCAAATCGTCATCCTTTATCAGTTCGGCAATAGTATGACGTGGCACGACAAAGGTGGACTGCGCGGTGACCTGTACTGGCTTCGAGAAGAAGTACTCGTTCGATTCGCCCATCCATTCCCCCTGATCGGTTTCCCAATGGCCTAGCACACGATGGTTGCCATGACGAAATACGGAGATGCTACTCCATGGCTGGTGCGGTTTGTCTCCGAAGAGCCAAGCTGGTCGATCCGTGATGACCTGAGGCCCAGTGCTATAGGCGAGTTCCTCGATCTCGGCTTGCCGCAGGGTAACGTATTGGGCTCTGAGCAAAGGCTCGTCAGCGACAATCAAGCGATCGTCAACATATCGCTTGGACACGATCGACGCATCATATGGCGCAGCCGCGTAGACCGGAAGACGAAGACGAATTACTGCACGGATGACTTCGTCCTCGGTCCAAACGCGCTTAGTCAAAGCACTTAGGATCTGGACGGCCTCGATAATTGAACAAACTTCGCTAATATGCATCTCCACCTCGCGCAACGGGATCAGCACCCTAGCAGTAGCCGAGCAGAGCGTCAACGTTACAACGAGGGTCGCAGCGAAAGGTGGTGGCAGTAGGGGGGCAACGATTTATCGGTTGCTCCTGTACCTATGCGGCAGATGCTTCCTCATCCTTCCGGAACTCGACGTCGGTCTGCTCCAGCATCCATACCTCAATCTTCGTGTGCCACATGCGCAGCAAATCGATCGGCCGGCGAATGTAGTGCTTTTCTGCGATGGCGCTAGGCTTGTGGCCCATGATCTGCGCCACGACGCCGGCCGGGCACTCCACCCACTCGCTCAGCGTGCCAAACGAGCGGCGCAGGCCGTGGATTGAGACATGCGGCAGCTCGCCTGCTTCCAGTGCATTGTTATGGGCCTTGCGCGGCTCCTGGATGCGTCCGCTGGCAGCGGTGCGGCTGCTGAATACCCACTCATTGGTGCGCGGCAGGGCATCCAGCAGCGCGGATACGTAGGGGGTCAACGGAATCGTCCGGTTGGCCTCCACCTTGTCTTGCAAAACCATCGTGCCCCACTTGAAGTCTACATCTGTCCAGCGCAGCCCAGCCATTTCCTCGCGACGCGCGCCTGTCAGCAGGAGGGCTTGCAGGTAGGCGCTGGCGACAGGGTTCTGGATTTCTCGGACTTGTTCAAACCACGGTGCCAATTGTTCGCGCTGGAGGCAATCCGACTTCGCCGCAGGCTTGGGAAGTTCATCTTTGGCCACGCTCGAAGCGCATGCGTTGGGGCTGATTTCGGTCTTATACTCGGCGCGCATGGCGCACCAGTTCAGGAACCCACGTAAGCGAACGAAAGCGTTCATCGCTACGGTAGACCTGTGTGTTTCACCATTCAGCCATTTCCGCACATGTTCGGCGTCGATGTCACGCAGAGGGCGAGCGAGCACCGAGACCAGCACGCCGGGCAAGGTGGTTTCTCCTTCCCCTTTTTTACGCCCACGGGTCTTTTGACGACCACCCGGATCGACCAGCCTTTGGTGGTCCAGCAGGGTACGGGCGCTCCACCGAGTCTTCCGGGCCGTCATATAGACGTCCCATGCTTCGCGTGCGGGCGTCTCGGCGCGGCGGCTGGCGTCGCGCTTTGCGGCCTGCTCAGCGACAAGCTCGGCTTTCTGCACCCTCGGGTCGTGCCCGCTGTCGACAAGCACTTTGAGGCGACGCGCCTCCGCTTGGGCACTGGCGATATCCCATGTCGACGGCGAGCCGATCGTCATGCGAATGGTTTGATTGTTGAGCTTGGCCTGGAAAACGTAGGCCTTCGCCCCACTGGAGACCACGCGTAGACCAAGGCATGGCGCGGTAGCGTCCCACATGAACGCTTGCTTGTTGCTGGGAGGACAAGTGAAGCCCTCGACGCGCGCTGCAGTGAATTTGATTTTTGCCATATAGCCGAGTGCTGTGTAACCACTGTGTAACCCAGCTATGAGTATAGTTGTGTAACGCAATCAACACAAGGCTGATGGGAAAATCATATAAGCTACTGAATTCTATAGTATTTTCAATTTTCTGATATGCTGATCAACACATCGATATGCACTGAACTTCTCATTCGTAATGCGAAGGTCACCAGTTCGATTCCGGTCAGCGGCACCAAAATTAGTTAGTCAGATCAAAGGGTTACAGGCTTCGGCCGGTAACCCTTTTTTCTTTTTGGCGTGGCCGTTGCCCGATGTGACCGCTGCCCCAGTGGCTTGCCTCGTCAACTTCCCCGTTGCGCCTGAGCATCCGCACCCCCGCCATGTCGAGCCCAGTCCCTGGAAAGACGATGCACGGCGAATCCCTGGAATATGGGCGTTCTGGCTGCCTGGTGTCTGGCTTTATCACCGTATGTCGGTATTGACGCAGCGGCAGGCGCTCATCCTGTTCGTCGTCAGCGCGCTTGCCGCCTTTGCATTTTTCTGGACTGGCACGTCGCAGGCAATCCGTACCGCTCTCAACGGCGAGAATGGTGGCAATTCTTCAGCCGGGACTGCACATGACCGCTACGCCGCTACTGATGGTGTAGGAAGCCATGACCAGTTTGCCTGCGGCATCCACGCTCAGTTCGACATGGCTCTGGTCGGCATATTTGGCACCATATTGCAAGGAGCTGTCATCCGCCTCGACGCTGATCGATTCCTGGACCACGTTGGCATCGAACCCAAGCTGATGCTCTCCAAAAGCGACACCTGCCGAAGCTGGCTTGACCACCATCTTGCGCAGGGCGCCGCCCTCGACGCATGACATGGTGGCGCCAGCGCCGGTGAAGTATTGCGCCACCGCCGGATACAGCGGTTTGGCCGCAAGGTTTGATGCCGACGATACATTGGTGCATTGGGCTACATGTCCACCCTCGCCAAACATGGCGCTGCCACCGCCGGCACTATTTACGATCAGCTGGAACGGCCGTTCACCGCCGCTGGCATCGAAGGTGCCTGCCGGCGCTGCGCCGCCATCGAGCGTACGTACCAAACTCATGCGCGTGCCTGCCAGGTTGATCGTCCAGTCGGCGGCAACGACCCTGCCGTCGCGTCCAATGGTGACCCCCTCTGGCGGCATGGGGTTACCGATGCCGTTGCATGTGCCGCCATAGCTGCCGGCAGCCAATCCCAGCATGGTAGCGCGGTAAGCCGGATGCTTATTGTCACCCTTGGTGACTGGAGTGGCCTGGACTGCGGCGTCATCGCCAGACGGCGCGTCGTCGGTCGATTTGCTGCATCCCGCCAGCAGCAGGGCCGCGCAGGCGACGGTCAATATGCTTTTCATCGCGCCCCCTTTGCCGACGACGCGCTGACCGCCTTGCATTGACTGCCGATGCGTGTCAGTCGCGTTACCAGGACGCTCGAACGTGTGGCGGCGCCGGCAGCGCCGGCGCCGCCGCGTTCAGCAGCAATCGCGCGCATGTCGGCCTTGTGTTCCTCCCAGTTTTCGAGCGCGTAGCGCGCATCCTCACGCTCATCGGCGCTGGTGGAATTTTTCAACGCGTTTTCGAACGTCTTGCGCTGTTGATCGAAGTCGAGCAGGCCTTGTTGCCCCATACGTTCGGTGACCGATGTTTTCA
>Ga0308164_10001857_pt1 | contig 22726 bp, 16 predicted proteins | sample PhyTR2_FD_201031 | JGI IMG/M metagenome (GOLD analysis project Ga0308164, IMG submission 201031) | Phyllosphere microbial communities from UC Gill Tract Community Farm, Albany, California, United States - DLSLT.R2 | ecosystem: Host-associated > Plants > Phyllosphere > Unclassified | place: USA... | reverse complement strand
ACGGGCTCCAGGCGGGCGGTGTTCCGCGTCCCGATCGTCCAGATGGGGACTGTCAGCCCGTCGCTACCATCGGTCCATCCAGTGCTATCGGCAGCATGCAATACCAGTGCGACGTCGCGAGACCGCGTACGATTGGGTCTGAAGCTGCGAATCGGGTGTGATTTCGAAAAATTGCGCTGGTGGAGCCGAGGGGAATCGAACCCCTGACCTCTGCAGTGCGATTGCAGGGGCTTGACTCGAAAAGGGCCGAAATGCGTTGATCTCTGCTCCCCGATTCTCGGATCGAGGGGTAGAAAGCGGTGTTTACGATACGCGGACGATACGCGAATGCGGCCTGGAACGGCGGGATGATCGGATCATTAAAGGCCGTGCCAGCGTAGCGGCTCGAGCAAGTCGACGGCCGCATAATTGACCTGAAGCACTCGTCGACGACGTGCGCAATCGGCCGCGCGCGAGGCGTGGACGCCCCGCCATCGAGTGCAGGAAGCTGTTTATGGGCATCGGCGGAAAAGGTTCTGCGCGGCGGCGGCGATCGATTCTGAGTTGGGCGTCACATTAATATGAAACAGCGCGACGACGTCGATGCACAATTTCTCGAGCGTGATCAATGCATCCTTGTTGAGCGGCGACACCTTCAGCTTCTAGGTCGTCAGCCGGACTTGGGTCAGTTCGTGACGCACCAAAATGTCCATGATGCCGCCATTGACCCCGAACTTCTCGCCGCAAAAGGCGGTGCGGATCAGCGCCACGTCCTTGGACGCCCGGCGGTAAAGCCGGGTCAGGATGATTCCGATCACGACGAGCGCAAACAGAGCGATACCCGCGTAGCGCACTGCAGGGGCCTACATCGTTATCCGGACCTGCTAGGCCAATGGCCGGCCCGCAGGCAGACGTCACTGACGTCACTGGGAAGATCAGAGCTGATTGGACAGCGGCAATCCGATTAGCCTCCGCTAGGCAGCCGAGCTGCGCAAACCGTTAAGTTATTGGCGCGCACCACGTGATCTGCGCTCTGCCGAACGAGCTTAACAATATGTGAGCACGGCAATTTTTTCACAAGCTTACGGCGGGTCAGAGAAAGCCCTCGTATCCTCCTTTAATGTCGGAAAGCCTAACTCAGCTAACCAGCTTCTCGATGGCTTTCGCTCGTGCGCGGATGCCCTGCTCGTAAGCGTTCTTTACGGCATCTCGCACATCCCAAAGGTAGCGCCTGCCACGTCCGCTCTCTGCCGCAAGCTGAGCAAGAGCGAACCACAGTGAACCATTATCAGTCAGCCTGCCGAATGTCTCGGCGTCAAGCCGGTCGTCGACGAACTTGTATACGACGGCGTACCGCAGCCGGGCACACTGATCCCACTCGGCCCAACTCCCCCAGCTAAAGCGACGCGACAGCAAACTGGCCGTCCGCGCATCAAGCCGCCCGCCGCCCAGCGCCTCATGGATCCGATCGAAAGTGAGACGGATTAGGCTGCTGGCAGACTTGGATCGTCGACCCAGCCCCCTGGACATCAAGAAACCGGCCAATTGGTCGGCTGTGGCGTCAGGCAGCGCCCCTTCAGCGCTTCGGGCAGCAATATACCAAGGATCCTCCCCGTAGTCGTTTGGTACGTCATCTGGATCTAGCGCGGCCGCCAATGCCGCTAGAGCGTAGCGGTTCGATACCACCTCACTCGAAAGCTCGGCCGCGATCTCAGTCCTCGCCCTAGCCACAGCAGCAGCCCAGTCTGCAAGTACTTCGACATCTGCTTGGGGGCCAGCAACCCTCATTGCGCCCAGCATCGCGCGCGCCCCATGCGCTTCCGCTGCGTGCCGCGCAACATCGCCACGACCAGCAATAATTATCGCGGCGAGTACTTCCACGAGGTCATCAGGGTGAAGCTGCAGTCCAGCAACTAGGGATGCCGTCCCCGGCAGCCGCCAGAAACTAGGTTCCCGCAGTAGTGGGGGCAATTGCGCGGCGAACCGCTCGGCATATTCCGGCGCATTCCGCAGCCCCTTAACGACTTCTCTTATGTCAAGCATCGGCAGCGCCGCATCAGCGACACGCGCAAGCGCGTCGTTTCCGCCCAACGCGGCGGCGAACCGAGCGGGCGACCTTCGCCAAAGCATGCGCCCGAGCCCACCATCGGCGAGCGTGGCTTCCAGCGCCGACTCGTCGCTGGCCGCGGTCTCGACGACAAAGTCGAACAAGGTGTCGTCAGCGTGCGCAAGATCGCCAATGGCGCGCTTCGCCACCAGGCCGCGAGCAATGCGGGCCTGCGAAGGCCCTAGCTCCTCCAGAACACGAACGGCTTGGGTGAGCTGCTGCGTGCTTCGATCCTCCAGGGCGGAATGGAGCTGACATAACGACAGCATAGCACCTCTTCCACCCGCTACGTCCCCGCCGACGCGTTTGAGAAACGCCCGTAGCCTAGTCGGCGCTTTGACCCGCAGGTCCTCAACAAGAAGGCTGACCTCTAGGGTCGATGGCGAGGTTACCGCTTGGATTGCTTCTGGAAAGCGCGACATGACCAAGCGGTCGGTGGAATCAACGAGCTGTAGATCGAAAGCGTCCGCCTTCAATGACCGGTCTGAGCCCGCGGCACTGCAAAAGCGGAAGGATCGGCGCAGGCGAGGCCATTGTTGCATCCAAATCTCAAGAAGCAGCATTTCGTCGATAATAGGGACCGACGTCTTGGCTACAATCTTACGGCGCGGCTCGGAATACAATGCAGAGACGATGGCGCTCGCGAGTGGGGGTGTGGGCAAAGCGGAGGTAGGCGGCGGAGCTTCCGGGTGAAGTCGGATGGCGTTGGCATGGGTGCCATGACTTGCTGGATGTGCGGGGCGTTGGAAAAGGCCGAGCAGTGGGATTGCCGACGCGAGCGCAGCGAGATCAGCAAAGTCTATCAGGAGCGAGTGCGTCCAGACACAACCCGGACGCGGCATCTCGGGCGCTGTCCAGGTTCGCGCGAGCACGTATTTGCGACTGCCTTCAAGTGGGTAACCCGTTAGATAACCGTTTTGTCCGGTGGTCGTCGAGGGTCCGGAAAAGTCGCTGAGTACTAGCATAGTCCGGGCGTCGACGCCCAAAGGCTGTAATGAGCTGGACAAGAGCCTATGGCCGTCACGGTAACCGTGCAGCGCCTGATCAATGACAATGTCAGGGCGGTTCACGACATGAGCCACTCTAGAGGCTCTGTTAGATCGTTCGACGTGCCAGCGTCACTGACGACCATAATACGCTCCGATGCATGGTCGAGCTGGCGTAGGCGCACAGCATCGTCGACCCTGATGCCCTTCGCGGGATCGTCATAATTGCCGCCCTGAGCGCTTACGCCCCATACACGCGAAGACCACCCTTCGCGCGCGCTGCCCAGATATTGATCCAACAGGGGGAGGCGCTCCTTCAAGAACCGACCGGGCGTCAGCCCTTCTTCGATAACCTGATCCCAAGCAGAGAACAGCAGGGCGATCCTACGTGGCCCGATGAAAAGCGGGGGCTGCATCAGGTGCTGGAGTAGGTCTACGACTTGGACCTGGGTTGGTGCGTGTTTCGCTTCCCACTCGGCAGGCTCCTCATTTATTAGTGGCATGCGGCCGGCGCGGCGGACGGCCGCGAACTGCGCTACCCATAACGGGTAGGAGATTGTGTCAGCGTTGATGACCAGCGCGATGCCAGGAGCTGCTAAAGTCGCGGCTAGCGCCTCGTCGACGACCCGCTCCTCCCACATACGTCCATACTCCTCCCCGGGCGCGTCCGGAAACGTGACCTGGACTGGCTCGCCAGCGGCGTTCGCCAGTTCCATTGCCACCGTTTTCAGGCCGCTAGTGCTGGTGCGCGCTTGTATTCTGCCCGCACGCCAGAGCCTCCGGATAGCGTTGAGGTGCTCGTAATTGCCGCGGCTCAGCTCATTAAAGCGAAGCTTGGTCGTAGTTCTAACGTCCTCGTCCACGATGTGCCACAGCGCTGCGAGGAGCGTGGTTTTGCCGGCCTCAGGCAGGCCGATGATTGAAATATACTTCCTTCGGTCCGTCATCCCTCGGCTCCTTCCGCAATGGTTAGCCGGTCGAACATGCGCAGGGCGGGGGGCTTATACCGCTCGATCTCCGGCGGCGTCGATGGGCGGAGCCAGTAGACAAGTAGACCGTCAATGCCCGTGCCGCGCTGCAGATTACCGTGGCGAGGAGACGCCGCGATCTCGAACGCTTCAATCCTGCTAAACGCGCAGGCAAATCTCATGCGGACACGAGCAACGATTTGCTCGAAGTCGTTCCTCGCCCGATCAGACCGAGGCGAGATGTCGATTGTATCGCACTTAGTAAGGACCAAGGCGAGCTGCTGCCCGCCGCTGAGCACCTCGCCCTCGCTGAAACCTTGGAGCATAGAGATCGGCTGCCCGATCGCCTCTTGGCGCTCCTCGTCGTCGACGAGGCGCTCGCCGTTCACTAGCACGGTGATTGTGTCCGCGCGCCTTAGCTCAAATAGTTTAGCCGCTTGTGCAATCTCGTCGGCCACCGCGACGTAGTCCTCGCCCGCTCGGTCGCCAACCAGCAGAGCAATCGGCTCACGATCGCCCGACGGTAGGACGTTAAGGTGTAGGAACGTAGCGTCGGCTCCGAACGACGTGCGCGGTGTATAGGGCACGTTGCGTTTTGAGTGGACGCGCGCGTGATGACACAGGCGCTCTAGCCCTATCAAGGTAGTGGAGCCCGCAAAGGTCGTGCCGCCGACGGGGCCGCACTGGAACAGTTCGTAAAGACCCGCGATGAGGCTGGTCTTCCCGGCGTCATTTGGACCAGCAATACCAATCACTCGCGATCGACCGAGCGTGAGTTGAGCAGCCGCGGCCCGCTCCGCCAGCGCTTCGCCGATCGCGAGCGGCAATTCCGAGGACCCTTCCTCCGCGTTATCGAACGTATTGTCCTTGGGCTCTCCATCAATGACGTCCGTGTAAGTATCCCGGCCAAAATGCGGGCAGTCGTCTAGGCTATAATCCTCAACGCACCGACCTGTCTCGGAGACCTTGCAGTCGGGGTTTGGGCACGAGGGAAACTGACCGATGGTCGCCATGTATCAGACCGCCAGCGACAGGAGCACGCGTTCACGGTAGAACTGCTCTGCCAGTGTCAGCGCGGGAAGCGTAAAATCTCGGGGCAGGCCGGTCAGCGCAGACCAGCCCGGTAGCCAAGCATCGGCGGAACCGAGCCTTGTCCGCTCTTCAAGTGCGAAATGAATGGGTGTCGTCGCCGCAGAGCTAGCGCCGGCGCTTGTGGCGCGGTCGACCCAATCTGTCGGTAAGGCAGAGAGCGCGGCGGACACCGCGACCTTCCTAGCTCCCAAGCCAGCACGCGACAGGAGGGCTCGGATCGCAGGAGGGCCAGGCGAAATATAGGTAAGTGCCGCAAGCTCGGATGCCAGCACAAGTGGGCACGCGGCAGCTTCTAACCTGCCGAAGGGAATGCCTAGATCCACGCTTATGCCGTTGGTGAGCCACCAAAGCATTTGGGTTTCTTCGTCGGAGACGCGTGTGTGCTCGACAATCGCATCCAAAACGCGGTTTTGAGCCTGCGCCATGCTTTTGACCACAGCGTCTGTGGCGTCACGCAGCGCCTCTAGTTCGTTCTTCCAGTCTTGAGCGGTGTGATCCCCGACCGCGTCCTCCTCCAACTCGTAGTCAATGTCGGGAGCGTCGAACTTCAGCAGGCCAACCATTAGTTCGGCACGGCGCGCAGAGGCGAGTCGACCAATCGCGTTCTCCGCCAGGCCAACGATGTCGAGCGGCAGGTCCAATTTGCGTGCCCCGCCAATACTTGCTGTCAGTACCGCAAGCGGTGCGTTGGCGTCCGTCGCAAACAAATGGACGAGCACCGCCGCGGCCATCACCTGCATCTCGCGTTTTTGGCGCGACGGTTCAAATGTCGTGTCCTGCGCACGGATGTCCTCGCCGAATTTAGCAAACGCCTTAGCGAGCCCTTCGTCCCTGTGCCCGCTGGCGGGAGCGTTAGTCTGAAACGCTAGGCGCACGAGGACCTCGATCATAGTGATGTCAGCACTGCGAGCGGTGGCGAGGACGCTGCGCCAACGCGCGGTGCGCGAGGTGTCGTCGTCCATGAAAGATTTGTCGCGGAGTTGAAGGAACTCGGCGGTCGGCGGCGGCGCATTCGTCATCCTTGATTCTCCAATTTAGCGACTTCGCTTGCAAGGGTGCCGAGAAGGTCACGCTGACCCGCGCGGATAAGCGCGCGCCCATACCGTTCTGGCTCGGGAAGTGCCATATCACCGTCTCCAAGCAGCCCTAGCGCCAAAGCGATCGTCCGACGCTGGCTGCTCGAAAGCATCCAAAAGCGATACTGGAGGTCGCGGTAAACCCTTTCGCCCATCACTGATGTCGTGTCGATGTCGCCCGGTGCGAGATCGGATGGTTTCGGTGAGGCAAGTGGATCTGCAGCCCATGTGCGCTCGTAGGGCAGCGCCATTTCTGAAGCTGAGCCGGCCTCCGAAATATTTGACGGACTTAGGACAAAGGTATTATCGGACAGGGTTTGGAGCCGCACGTTGATCGGGTCCAGTCGCTTGCTCAACATGTGGATAAGTTCCTCGCCGGTCGCACTTACACCCGTATTCGCGCTATACTCGAAGATGGTCAGCACCTCTCGCGTGAACGCGGGAACCGGACTAGTAAAATCAATAGACCTAGATGGCTCCTGCGTTTGGCTCCTACCGATCGCCACGAAAGTGGCCGGCCTGAGACCAGGTGATCGGAAGCCTTGATTGAGTGCTCCTCTGGCGCGTGTTCTATCGTTAAGATGGGGTCCTAGGTCGCCAATCACGACGACTTGTTTCGACAGTGGTTCGGCAATCAGGACTTCGATTAGGGCTTGGACGTCCAAGAATGACTTGTAATCCCCGTCCAAGGCGAATCCGCCACATAGATAGACGTACCAGGTCCCTTGCCGATTACGCGTCTTCAAGGCCCGACTTGCGGCGGAGCGGACCAGCGCGAGCAGGTCGTGGTAGCCCCCCCCGTGACGGATGATCTCCATGCGTTTAGGATCGACGCCCCAGGATTGTCGAAGCATCGTTGCGAAGGCCCGTGCTCCCGCCGTCGCTGCGGGGTTCTGTCCGTTGTCGAGGTCGACGATTAAAGCACGGTCCTTTGCAATCCGAGTGTCCGAGGAAGGACGGAAGCGTTTCTCGCCCTTTCTCCCTACCCCGAACAGCGGGCGCTCGGGCGCGCGCGCAATGTCTAACAGGTGGCCGTGAACGACAGCGAAGTCGTTGGTGCAATCCAGGGCGCCGTGCCGACGTGCCCGCGTGCGGTTCCGGGCATTAGATGCAAAGCCGCCCGAGAAAATTAGGACCGGCGGAGCACTGGCCCGGCTGGCCAGTAAATCGAGGAGCACCACACCTTCGTTTTTCCCTTCACGACGTGCCATGTCGCTTATTACGGCATCAAAGGCTTCCGGCGTGCTCTGCAATGCCTCATGGGTGCTCTTCACCTCCAAGACTTCGGCACCCTCGGCGAGAAGCATCTTAAGGAATGCATCGTTATTAGCTGGAAAATCGTCGACCCACAGGACCCTCAGGCCAAATAAAGGATTGTCGCGATTCCAATCGCGCAGCACATGCTCGGCGTCTTCGGTGAATTTTCGTCCGCCCTCTGCCGTGGACGGCATCACTCCGCTGGCAAGCAACATATCCCAGATTTCGCCGTGCCGTACCCTTTGAAGTACGCGGTCATGGGCGACGTCACGCATAAGGCGGCCCAGCGCCTGCCTTGATGCCCTCTCGCGAAGTGCCGAGAGAAACTGCTTGGAGGTCTGTGCGTGCCGCCCTGAGCCACGCATTTCCGCGGCGAGCTTGGCGTAGGGCCGGGCCCAGTCGGGCAGCGCGAATCCCCCCCCCTCGTCCGCCACAAAGCTCGTAAGATCCGGCGCTCGCCCGGTGACCTTCGCAATGTGCTCCGATACGCGGATTACCAAGGCTTCGGCAATGCGTCGTCGGTCGCTGCGACGCAGTGAGCGATGCAGCAAGCTGGTCGCCTCGGGCCGTATCCTGAACCAGTTGCCCGCCTCGCCAGCTTCAGCGTCCACAGGCTCAAGCAGGCCGGACAAGAACAGGGCGGCAAGCGCGTTAATGTCGCGGGTGCCTAGGTGAGCCTCCTGCACGATCTTCGCCACGGGTATCGTGAAGGGGTAGTCGCTAAGTGCAACGGCTAGGTCGAACGCACGGGGCTCCCCTTCCCGGAGGCCAGCCAACCTCCGCTCTAGGTAATCCCGGGGAGGCTCTTCGACGTCCGCTTGTTGCTCCGGATGGGGATTCAGCACATGTGCCGCGACGGCTTCTCCGCGAGTCATGACCATGCGTGCCCATTGCCCGAGTGATTGCGGATCGAGTGAGAGGACCGGCGTTGCGACAGCCTCCGTAGAGAGGTCGTCGAGCCACCAAGCCGGGACTATGCGAGCCTTGGCGGTCGAGCTTCCCGGCTGGTCGCTGAATATGGAAGCGTCCGGCTCACCGAGAGGAGTGCGCGACCACCAACGACGCGGGAGGAACTGCACGACCGCGGTAGGCGACCTGCTGCACAAGATCCGCAGCGCGCTGTCGAGCACACCGCTGTACCACTGCGGCGACGCTCCGTGCGTGAACAAGATTACAAGCGAGCGCTCGCCACCGATGGCATGTACGCCGACGCGGCCACCAGCCGGTGAGCGAAGCGAAGCTTGGTTTGGACCAGGATCGAGCGTCCAGCGACGCAGGCGGCGGAAGGCCCCAGTTGACTTGAGAGCAGCGACGACGGCGCGTTGTTCGTCGCGCCACAGCTCCATCATGCGGTCGTCTGTGACCACGATTTCGACGTCAAACCAGCGCTCGGGGGAGGGGCGGAGCACGGCCTGGATCGGCGCGGAACCGGCGAGCGCCGCTCGCGCCGTGGCATCCGCTGTTCCCGCCTCGTCAAGGATCATGGTCCCGCCTTTCAACCATGGCGTCCTAAACGGTCGAAGTGCACGCGTGAGCGCCAAGCGGTCGACGCGCGAGGGTGAGCTATGGATTTTGATCCCAGCGGCGCGCCGGCCCGGAGCGCTTGCTCCAAACGCGTTCGGGAAGATCTCAGCAGGAGTTTGCTTTGACGACCGGACTGGAAATGGCAGGGGAGCCTCGCGGGCGCTGGTCACAGAGGGCTCTTGCCTCAGCGGGATTAGCTCGACGTCGGATTGACCCGCGCGTGGTCGCGCACTGCGCCTTGCGTGTTTCCCGACGAGTTCGCGGTTTAGGTGGCCGGCGAGCCAAAGTGCGTCGAGCAATTGCGACGCATCCAGCTCTAAGCCCGCGTCAGAGAGCCGCCTCAGAAGCTTCTCCAGCTTCAACTGTCACTACCGGTGATTGGCCGCAGCAAAGCCGCCACAAGTTCCTCCTGCTCGGCTGTATCGAGCGTCTTACCCCTCATTCCTGGCACGCTAACGGTCAGGAAGATCGCGTTAAGCAACTGGTCAGTAGAGAGGTCGCCTGCGGTGGACGCTTCGAGGAACCTGTCGATGAGAACGCTGATCGCGTGCTCGTCCACCCGCGCTTTGTAACTCCGCAGCTGCGATCGCACGATCGCCTCGAGTTGGGTCCGGTCGGGAGGTAGGACGTCGAGTCGGACGCAGCGGCGTAGGAACGCGGCCGGGAAGTCGCGTTCCGCGTTGGAGGTCATGACAACCACGGGGAAGTGCTCCACCTGGAGCCGGCCGGCCCTAATCTCGACAATGTTGCCTTCAGCGTTTCGTACTGTGGCCACGTCCTGACCGATGCGCTGCAGTTCGGGAATATCGAAAGTACCCTCCTCAATCACGTTCAGGAGGTCGTTCGCAAAGTCCAGGTCGGACTTATCAATCTCGTCGACGAGCAGTGCTCGCGGCCTGCCGGATGCCGCGATCGCTGTCCCAAGTGGACCGAGGACCAGGTAGGACTCAACGGGGGGTGGAGCCCCGGTCCCGGCCTGAAGACGACCAATGGCGTCGTATTCGTAGACCCCAGAGCGAACGGTCGAGCGGGAGTTGATAGGCCAGCGCAGCACGTCCCCCAGCAAGAGCTCGTGGGCGACTTTGCTGATAAGGGTGGATTTGCCGGTGCCCGGCTTGCCGGTGATCAGTAGCGGCCGGCGCAGGTAGAGAGCAGTGTTGACTGCTTGGATCATCTCCGGCGTAGGCTGAAACGCACGTGCGCGAGCTTCTTCAGCGTCCCAAGCGGAAACCTTGTGACGCTGCGTAGGAAGGACGGACTTCTCGATCGGACGCCAATCGCGCGAGAATCGCCAAGGTGGGGGCGGGGGGAGCTGAGTGAGGCGGTCATGCTGGCGTCCGCGTCCGTCGAAGATTTTCCAGTCGGGCATTAGATAGTCTCCATCTGCTGGAACGCGAAAGGCCGGAAGGCGACGTCGTCCCAGAGAATTGCAATCTCGCGGGCTATTGGGCACCCGCGCAGGCGCTCATTACGAAGAAGGGATGGCACACCTGCCGTCGGCTGAGCGTTTCCAATCATCTCCCGCAGTGCGTCGCCGAGAGCGGGAGCGGGAGCGAGAGCGAGAGCGTCCACTTGGCCCGTCACCGGCCAGCAAAAATAGGGAGCCCCCATCTTAAGTAGTCTGCCGACGTGCAGCCACCTCTTCGGCGTTTGGCCGATGTGGTCAACCGAGTAGTAGATACCGCCGGTGGACGAGATTAGGCCACCGGGTACGGGGAGCGCATGAAGCTGATCGAGGTCGATGGGACTAGGCACTGCTCGCGCCCAGACCTTCCATTGCTCAAGCATCGCGCCGCCGGTTGTACGCGCGCGCCTACGGCAGTGGACCACGCATACGTGCTCCTCGCCCAACGCCGTGCCGTCCGGCATCTCGATCTGTTGGAATGGCAGCTCGAAGGCGGGCGGCTCAAGGAGTAGGTGCACTTCCGTCTCGCTCTGTCCGAACTTGGCTGCCTCGGTGAGCATCCGGTTCACTGCCGCAGATACGCCCGCCCAGTCTCCCGCCGTCTCCACACGTTCCCCGAAACCCGGTACAGGAGACAAATCGGGATAGCGCAGGTGAGCGGTGAGTTTGTTTAACTCGCCCGCCGGGCCGATTTCTACGTCGATCAAGAGAAGGCAGGTCTGCCGCTCGGCGTCGAGCGCCGCACTTGCCTCATCCATTATGCTCGCTAGCACGTTCTGCTCAAGCCATCGCCTAATGATCCCGTCCTCGCCCGAGCTTCTGATGACCTCGTCGTTTGCTATGCGGAGCAGAAACACGGCGAGTCCTAGCGGGACGTCGGAATTCCAGCCGTCCGCCAGTTCAGCTAGTACCTCAATCATCTTGGGCACCGTGTCGAGCCGGTCCGGAGTAAGGCGGAGCAACCGCGCGGTGCGCTCGTAGGCGCTTGGGGCAACGTGTGCCAAGCGGATGCTGCCGAGGACGCTTAGTAGGTCCGGTACCACGCTCGTCCGTCCCGCATAGCTTGCGAACTTCGCATGGGTGCCATCGGTGCGAATCCAGGTGGGCGCACCGCTCCATCTCGCGGTCCGGGTCCCCACTTCTGTGACAAAGCGCTGCTGGTCGGGCCATGGCGATAGCCCAGTGCTGTCAAAAACGTCAGCGATCATCCCGGTGAACATGCCCACGCCACCCTCCTCGGTGGCGTGTGCACCATCGGGTACTGCCCAAATTGCCAGCTGGCGCGTGCCTGATCGTCTTCCCTCTGGCCGCCCAATTGCGGGATCCACGCCAAACGGTGCATAGGTTCCGCACGCGTCGGCGATTATCAGCTGATCGGCGAACTGGTTCCAAGGAGCTGTAGTGAGGTGTCGGACGAAAGCAATCGCGTCAAAAACGCGGTTACTGCGCCCCTTCTCGTAGTCGCTGCAAACAAAGATGCGGTGGTCTTGATCGTCGGTCACTCCGTGCCCTGACCAAAATACCACGAGCTTGTCGCCGGTAGCGGAGAAATTCGGAAGTGAGCTTCGCCAGAAGTCGTCAATGGTCACGAAGTCCGTCTCGCCCGCAATAACGCCAGCCGCAACGAGTGCGTCCGCGTGCTCCGGAAGCATGTCCTCGATGGTCGCGAACAGGTGCAAGCGGTCGGTGGGGATGCCAATCGACAGGAGCGTGGTCGCAATTAGGCCCGCGTTGCGTGCGGGACCCTCCTGTGTCCATCCCTCCACGAGGTAGCGACTCACTCCCACCACGATGGCGCGCACATCGTTCACCATCTGCAGAAGGCCGCGATCGTGCGCCACGCGTCCTCGCTCGTGAGGTAGGAGCTGTGCGATGCCGGAAAGGGCTGCCCTGACCTCGTCTCGTGATCCTCGACCCTGTCCAAAAACAGTTGCTCACCGACAAAGCTCAGGAAGTCGTTCCGATCGTAGAGGTTAAGCCAACGAGGGAAACTGGCAGGCGGTTGTTCTGGCGGTGCCAGCGCTGTAAGTGCGCCGATCTCGTAAAAGTATGGGGTCTGCGATCCGACTGTCACAAGGTGTTCCACCTCGGGTGGGCCGGCCATGGCTAGCAGGTCCATGCAGGCGATGCCGCCTAGGCTGTGCGCTACGATCGTCACGGGCGGCGTCAGATCCTCGATCTTGCTTCTGATGAAAGCCCGGATGCGGTCGCCGTGCAATTGGTAAAGGAGGATGTCGCCGATCGCGCTGGCGATCGCGAAATTTAATGGATTGCGACGTCTTCGAACGCCCGCGGTCATCGCACGCGCCGTTAAGTCTGCAAGCTTGGTGCCCAGGCCGTAAACCTGCCCCCAATCCTCGCTTAGCCTAGAACAAAGCTTGGCTCTAAGAGATGCACTGGGTCCCGACCGGGCTGAAGACACTGCCACGTTATTAAGAGTTGCCACCGCTGCGCGCGCGAGCGCCTGCTTGCACTCTGGCAACTCTCCAGCGACGCCCGACTGCTCGAAGGCCGAGACGACAACGGGATGGGCGAGCAGTTCGCCCCAAGCCGCTGGCCAGTAGGCGCCAAGCTGCTCCCGCGCGAGCAGCGCCAGCAGGTCCTGCGTGGGCTTATAGGCGTGGATTCGCTTGAATTCCCCGCGCCACACCTGTGGGCCGAATGCTCCGGCGCGAGAGTCTCGCTCCGCAGCGATAGTCATCTGTTCGAGTTCGAGAAGAGGATTGTCGAACCTCCATGCCCAGGTCTCGTCCTCAGCGTCCATTTTGCGTCGCTCAGCCTCTTCGGGGGGGTCGGGAAGAGACAAGCCCGCGAACTCAATTCCAAGCGGATCACCCCACAGGCACTGGTGGAAGGAAGCGACGACCCCTGCCGCCCGGGCTGTAGTGACCGCGGCGTCGAACGAGACTTTAAAAGCAGCCGACCGCACGCCGGTACCATGTACGATTAAAACGCTACCACTCATGCTCTTACCCCCACCCAAGGGTCTTCATGCCGTTCGCGGCAATCGGCTGCAAGAGTTAGACATCAAATAGCTCTGCAAAATTTGCGGCGTTCATTTTCAAGCTCGAACGACTAACCTGCGCGCGAACTGCTATCCGGATTTGACCAGTAATTCTGCTCGTTTCGTACGCTTTGCGCGGCAGATTGCTGCGGGTCTGGGCGGGCGGCGGTGCTTGCGTAGGATGCGTCTCACCACGATGCGCATTTGCGCGAGAGCAATTTCGCCGTGCGACCAGTCAACAGCGGCATTCGCCCGTAAGCTATTGACTAGTCGAGTAAAGACTACCTTCAGATTATCGTTGCCCATTTTACCGATTACGCTCTCGTTGTCCGCTAGGGCGTCGTAATAGGCGACCTCGTCAGGCGTCAGGACCTCGGCTTCCCCGCGCGCTTGTTCGGCGCGGATGTCTTTGGCGAGGTTTACCAGGTTCTGAAGCACTTCAACCGTGCCGACACCGTGCGTGTGATACCGTGAGATCGCATCAGTGATCCGCGCGCAAGAACTTGAGACGATCCTGCATCGCGCGGTATTTCACCATAAGAAATGGATATGGATAGCGTGCCGCAGTGCCCCTCTACATATTGTTGTGCTATCGCCAGTCGATAGACTGGCGGTCGTCAGGCTGACGCATCTCGCGACTTGCGACAAGGTGCCGCGATGACCAACATACCGGAGCAGGCGTCGCGGAGTCTTCGCAAGCCAGCATCATGCAAGACAAGGTTCGCATTTGACCCTGGGTGGCTTCCTGACGGTTCTCGCGCTCCTTGCGGCGAACTACGCTGTGCTGCCGCGCGTTCAGCGGCTCCGTCTATCCCTATCGTAGTCGTCCTAGGCGCTCGTTGCGGTCCCGCCGTGCGCGGCTTGCTCGTGCTGGAGCTCTTCGAGGTGAGGCCGTGCGCGTGCCGGGACACGTTCGGCGGAATCTGCCGCTTACTGATACTCGGCGATGTGGAGTCGGGTCCGTCGCGTAAGCTCGCCTTCCTCGTGGCGCTGGCATGGGTCATCGCCGCGACTGTCATCCACCACCACTCGCGAACGGGCCTCGGCGCGCTGCCACGCTTCATCCAGCACGCCACTACGCTCATCGACGAGGAGCAGTATGACGACGCCATCAGGCTGGTCGAGCATGAGGTCGGCCTTATCGCCAATGCCGGCAGCGCCTCCACGACTGGCTCGCAGACTTCGGATCAGTTACGCACGCTTCGTTTGCCTATTTCGCCCGCCTTCCGGGGCCGAAGCGGTTCACCGGCGCGGCTTGGCCAGAATGGTCTGTCAAGCCGTTCAACTGGCTGGCCCATCTCTTGCCGTCGCACGAGCGCGCCGAGCAGGTGGCGACTGATTTTGCTTTAGCTGCTCCTTAACCCACGCCGCCTGCTGAATCGCATCGTCGACCGGCGCCCCTATTTTACCGTGGCGCTCGCGCGCACCATCCCGGATCGCACGGCTCATCGCTGATGGGCAGGAGTGGCCTGTACCCCTGTCTGTGCCCGTGGAAGCTGTCTGCGAACGGGATTTCAGCACCGTCCGGCTGGGCGAGTGCTGTGCCTCAAGACACGTCGTGCGCCGCAGGCCGCTCGACGACTGGTATGGCGTCGGCGATCATCCGCTCCACGTTGCTCAGCGCCGCTCCGATCTGCTGAATCGCATCGTCGACCGGCGCCCCTATTTTACCGTGGCGCTCGCGCGCACCATCCCGGATCGCACGGCTCATCGCTGATGGGCAGGAGTGGCCTGTACCCCTGTCTGTGCCCGTGGAAGCTGTCAGCGAACGGGATTTCAGCACCGTCCGGCTGGGCGAGTGCTGTGCCTCAAGACACGTCGTGCGCCGCAGGCCGCTCGACGACTGGTATGGCGTCGGCGATCATCCGCTCCACGTTGCTCAGCGCCGCTCCGATTGTGGCCAAGGTCGACTTCACGTCGTTCGCGCTTTCGTAGTCGGCACGCTCAACCGCGTCGGCCGCCGTCGTCAGATGACGCATTATGGACGAGCAGTCCTTCGGCTCCTCCGACAAGGCCTTCCAGTTGGCGTTGCTGCGGCTGATGCGGGCCGCTCGGATCGCCGCCTCCATCCAATGTGTCTTTGTGCCGTGCGGCTTCGGCGCGGGCGACGCCGTCATCGCGTCCATGAGGGTCGTGAACGCTTCTTCGATTTCTGCCTTCGTGCACATTTCACGCTCCCAAGAAGGAGGTTGCAAGGGCGGTCACCGCGTCGAGGGCTCTTACCAGACGCTGTCGGGTGATCTCAGCACGCTTGCGGCGCTGCTTGTCATCGAGTGTCGGATTGGGCTTCAGAAGACTCCTGAACTGTTCGTCCGAATTTTGAAGCTCATCGAGCACCGTGTTCAAAGCCTTGTAGAGCTCAAGCGATGCTTCATGATGATCCAATAGAGTGTATTGATTGTATAAAGCTGTGCGACGCTCCTCAAACGATGCCGGCGGGCGGCGGTCGACGGTCCGCTCAACGATCGCGTCTGTGACCGTCTTTCGAAGAAGCTGGTCGCCCGCGCGACTGCGGTTCCAGCCGTTGAGGTCAGCACGGAGGACGTCGATCATCGGCTTCGTTGCTCCTTCTCGCAAGAGGACCCGCTTACGCAGCCGATCGACCCTGCTAGCCTCGGCGCTGAGTTCGTCGAGGAAGGCCACGAAGCCGGTCACCGCGACGAGTCGCGGATCGTCGACGGCCGGCACCGGCCCGGTGCCGCTGCCTGCCGTCGCCTGGATAAGGCGTTGAACAGATCGAGCAGTTTCAAGCGCATCGATCAGCGGCTTCATAGGGTCGGAAGGGGCTTCGTCGACGATCTCGGAAAGTGCTTCCGCATAGGACGACAGTGATTCCACCAAGTCTAGCGTCGAATTGAGCTGCGGTCCGAGCGGAAGCACCGAGAACTTCTCGCTGGTGTCCTGCGTCCGGCCGGGCACAACGCAGAGCCAGCCGGCCTCCTGCGCAGATCGCAGCAGAGGCGTCTTGCGCACGAGCGCCGGTTGAGTGTGGCAGGCCGGATCCGCCACGACGAGTTCGATGTTCGCCTCCCGACGAACCAGATCAACGTGAGCCAGGAATCCGCGCGACGCCTGTGTGGCGATTCTCCCCTGCGAAGCTACGGAGCGCGCGGAGTCCACTCTAAGCGCATTCGTTGCACATCCTGACAGTGCGGCGAACGCGGCGATGAAAAGCCAATATGGATTTATGCGAAAACTCAGCATTTCGTTGCCCCTCAGGCTAGCTGATCATTGCAAGGTTTAGAATGAACTTTTATAATTAAAAGTCTAGACGCTTGATATGCACATGGTCGATTTCACTAGGGGCGCTGTGCGGGGTGATGTATTGGAAAGCCGCGAATACCCCTTATTTACGATCGAGGTTGCGGGGCTTAGGCGTAGTTAGTCTGGATTGTCGATTAACGTCGAACAAGCGGGTTGACGGCGCATGTCGATGCGGATCAAGCCTCAACGGTTGGTATAAAACGATAGCTTTTAAGGCCGCATTTGCCGTTCCTTGGCACGGGTGCATCTGATTTGCTATTGGCTGAACGTGGCCAAACTGTTGTGTTGCTAATGGCATCTGTTCGCCCCCCTAGCAGTCGAGACCGCGCGCCGGCGGTAGCGGCTTGAACAGATTCGGATTCCAGGTGCCATCGGAAATGGAGGCGAAGAGACGGTCGCCCATGATTTGACCGAGCCTGTAGTAGGACTCCCATTGTGCCTCGTCGAAGGTCTGATCGATAGTCGTCTGCTGAGGGAACGGTGGGTGTGCGCGAGCATAGGCCACGAGATCCGGGGTTTCCATCCCGCAGACCCTCGGCTTGATGACCATGAGCGTGCTTTCGCTTCGATTGACGATCCCGCCTGCGGGAATGGCGTAGCGAATGCGTCCGAGCGCGGCGTAGGGTCCCAGCGTCTTGACCTGAGACGTCATACCTAGCTCCCCTATCGTTCCGAAAGCCTTGCGCAGAGGCGCCGCGCTGCCGAATAGGCGATCGAGTTCATCGGCCTCCTCGATGAACCGGAGTTCGGCGTCGAAGTCGATCCGGACGCGTCGCGTGAGAGTTACAAGATCTCCGAAATTGTATTCGGCATCGCCCCCGTTGTCGCAGAGGACGATCAGTCCGCAACGCCTTCGGATGAGTTCGTAGGCGCCCGTGTTCTCAAAATGGCCGCCATCGGTGAGATACCACCGAGCGCCGTCCGTTCCGGGGAACCTGCCCATAAGCTCGTCGGCTAGCCTGCTTTGAACCGCTGCGCGAAGACCGCGATTAAGGCGTCCGCGTCCTTCTCCCGGATCCCACCAGTATCCGAGGCGCAGGTTGGCCAAGCCTGCGAGGAGGGAGAGGCCAAGGCTGCCGTATTGCCCGAGCCCGGTTGAAGCGGCCGCGCCTGAGATGCCGATCCAGGTCGAAAGGGCGAGCTTCTCGGGCTGTTGCTCGCCTGGACCCGCAGCGAATGGGATCGCCTGCAGATCTCCCCGAGCGCCGTCGCTCGGATAGAGGTAGCCGGAGGGCGAGATCGTCAGCGGTTTGCCGCGTCGGTCGCGCTGCGTCGTGTTGGACGACCTACTGGCGGTATCGTTGACCGTGACGTTGATCAGGTGCAGAGGCGCCTTCACGCCAGAGGCGTAGTAGCGATCCAGCGCTATGTCGTCGTCTATGTGATCGGCGTTTGCCGGAGTAGGTGTGCCCATCCACCTCTGGATATTGCTCGCCCCAAGGTATGCGCGCCGTAGCGAAGAAGCATAGAAGTTCGCAAACGTGGAGAGATTCAGGAAGGAGAAGGCGAAGGCGATGAAGATCGCCAGCACGACGAAGGCGCCTGCTTCCAAGGTGAGGCCGAGCACGCCGTTCGACCAAGGGGATACAACAGTGCCGAATGTGCCGATCGGGCCGCCCCACCAAGCCAGCCATTGCCCTATCGTCGCCCAAAAGACCCCGATAGTCGTAGCGATAATCAGCCCGCAGATCAGGGCGATGAAGCGGCCAAATTTCGCGAGCGCCTGACCTACCGAACTGCCGGGTTCGGCGCGATGGACCACCTCGGCAAGCACCTTCCTAATGATCGGTATGCTAGCGATAACCGTTGCGCTCACCTGAGCGACCGAGTTGAACTGTCCTGTGCGAACATAGATCGTCTGAGCGACGCTGTCGAAGAACGCCAATGCTCCGCAGAAGAGCGAAGTGGAAAGCCACCACGTGGTCCAGTTCGTGAGTAGATACCTTACTCGGTCCTCCTGGACCCGCGGGGATGCCGGTTCGGGAGTTTTGAAGAGGCCCTGCGAATCGGTGAGTTCTCTCGTCGTCTTCATAGCATCCACCACCTCGGCGGCGATGACGCCGCCGAGCGCGATCAGCGACATCGCCAGCATGATCGAGGCGATCGGAGAGATGACCTCCCGACCGCGGTCCGACACGTTGAACCCAGCGAGCAGTGCCACCGCCACGATGGCGATCAGCGCGGCGACCCAGAAGCCGGGCCCACCGATGATGCGTCTCAGCCGGCCACCGCGCTCGGGAGGCTTTCCGCGGGTGAGGAAGTATGCGCTAAAGAGTGAGACGGCGACGAAGAGGAAGGCCATCGCTACGGGTATCAGCCAGCTGCCGATGCACCAAGTGGCCACCCGGTAGCCTCGCATCCAGAGGCTGGGCCAGAACGGCTCCTCAAGCCCGTTCTCGACCCAACTCGCCTCGAGATCGAGCATGTCTCCCTTGAGCCACAGTACTTGCGGCAGCTTGAGTAGCAGGAAGAAAGCAAGCAGGCTGACCCCGAGCACGAGATGAACGGCAAGCCAGCTTCGGATCGCTACGACGGCCAGTCTGACAGCGTCTCCTGCGTGGCCCGGCAGGAGGTGTCTACCGCTCTGGCGCAGGTGGTCAAGCGCGTGTTCGCCGTCCGAACCAGCGAAGGGATCGCCTGTGCCGCCGGTGCACGACTGATCGACGCCGACCTCAACATCGCCGCGCCAGTCGGACGGAACGTAGCGGCTGCACACGAAGGAAGCGATGTAGCTTCCGCCAGACACGGATGAAATGTAGTCGACGTATTTCAGAAGACCCGCCCCGCTGAGCGCGCGCAGAATGCCGAGCGAGATCGTAGCGCTGCGGATGCCGCCTCCCGATAATGCCAAGCCCACGGTGTTCTCTAGGCCGCGTGCTTCGTTCTGGTTGTGCTTGAAGAAGTCGGCGTCGAGCGCCTTTCGACGACCCGCGATCCGTTCCCGTTCCTGTGCGAAGATTTCGTCCTGCGTTCTCGGCGAGCCCGGTCGGCTCGTGGGCGCCGACGCTGCGGCAGACTTTGCCGCGACGTCAATCGACGTTTGCGTCGAAAAATCGGAAGCTTCTTGCCCCGCAGCGTTGAGATCGACTCGATCGAACGGTGCCTCTTCCTGTGTGTTCACGAGCGCACCTCCACCGCATCCAGCTTCAGAACGCCACGCCCATTAAGCCTGGCGCAGGTTCTCAGCTGGACGCCAATGTCGAGGATGTGGTCGCGGTGCAGAACATCGAGATCGACGGGGAGGATCATCTCCGCTTCGCGTGTCCATCCTCCGAGTGCCTCCGTCGTTCGCCGGCCTCCGTTGATGTTCCCATCCACTATCCCGTGGACCCAGCCTGGCCTTCCCTTGACGCGGCTTCCTCTCTCCAGATGGTAACGCAGCGTGATCGTCGGCGGCCGGTCGATCGCCAAGGGGCGCTCGATCGGCAGGCGGACGATCAGTGCGGTTTTGGACGCCTTCGGGCACGGCATGTCATCAGGCGTAACGAGCATCGCGAGGGGCTGCGCGCGAGCGGTGAGGCTGGCATCTCCTCCCTTCAGAGTCCAAGAGAGGTCTTGTGGGGGATTGGAGCCGAGCAGCTCCGGCCTACCCCATGGGGACGGACGCATCCCGGATTGTTTCGCGTCGCCTCCGCCAGCAACGCCTGACACGAACGCTCCCGTTGCCACCGCCCCGACCAATAGTCCCGCCTGCAATCGTCCCGACATCGCGCCCTCCCTTTCAGTCCGACCTCCGATACGGCAGCCCGAGCGTCCGTCCTGGACTAATCAGTCGGCGACGATCGTTGGCGAGCCTGAAGCAACGTGGACCAAACGTTCCGAGAAAAAACCTCGAACGCCGCGTTCTGGTCGGGTCCTACGTTGCTGGATCAACGTCAACGCTCGTGCACTGCCGGTTTGCGACAATATCGTTTCGTTGTAATTGTAAGCTACTATTGTTACTTAACGAATGTTACTTTTACTATCCCTCACTGCCATGTCGGCTTAGACTGGCTCAGGATCGGCGGTCCGAAGATAAATCGACCGCGAACATTTCTGCGCAATGATTGAACGATGGATTCGTAAGTCTGTCAACGGAAATTGACCAGCCGGTTCATGTCGATGCGGTCCTGCATAACCCATTCCGTCGCCGCGAGCTGCCCGTCTATGAGCCCGCGCTTCCCGCGTGCTGTTCACGTTCCGGCCCAATCCAAGGGGACTAGGTTGTGCAACGCATTGCAACGCGGGCAGAAGGGTCGCTTACTCAGAGATTAGACGCCGCAGACCCGAGCACGAGCATGCCGCCTTGCCGGGCAAGTCGCTCACCCTTGATCGCCGCCGCGATCACGTCCGCTAACAGATCGCGCAGCTGGCTGCTGGTCGACTTGAAGCCGACAGCGCGGGCGGCGGCCTGCATGACTTGGTCGTCGGTGGCGCCATAGTTAATCCGCACGATGCCGAGGATTGCGATTTCCAGCTCAGCCGGTGGCAGCGTATCGGACTTCCGTAGCGAGGCGGACCGGACCGCGCTGCGATCCCGCACCTTCGGGGTTCGGCCTGGCACGTCAAGGAAATCGTCTTCGTCGGTAATGCGGCCCTCGCGGGCCGAAACCGCGATCGCTGCCTCGACTGCCTCTTGAATGCGGGCACCGGATCGCTTCAGACCCCACGCTTCGCGGATGCGGTTCACGACCTCGCAAGCGTGAACTGGCCCCTCGATCCGCACGACTTCCTCTACGAGCGCGGACAAGGCGCCGCGCGGGGTGTCGTGCAGCTCACCGATCAGATGCCGGGGCCTAGTGATTTCGGCCTCTTCGTAAAGACTATTCGCCGGCTCCACATCGGGCGCGGCCAAGCCGACTTCGGTAAAGCCCTCGCGTTCAAGTGTGGTGATCTCGACGTTCACGGCACGCTTCGCTTTCACGCCGGCAGCCTGGGAATCATGCTCAGCCTTTGCCGCCTCGATCCGCGCTATGACGAGGTCGATCTGCTCCTTGGGCCGCTGGAACCAGTCAGTGCTCCAGATGCGGTGGATCGTCCAACCGTGGCTCTCCAGTACCGACTGACGAAGCCGGTCGCGATCGCGGGCCGAGCGGGCGTCGTGATAGGATGCGCCGTCACATTCGATGCCGATGAGATAGCGGCCGGGCCGATCCGCATCGGATACTGCCAGATCGATGAAGAAGCCCGCGAGACCGACCTGCCGGTGGACCTGATAGCCCCTGGCTTGCAGCGCCTTGGCAACCTGTTCCTCGAACACACTGTCGTGATCGCGGCCGGTGCTCTCCGCCATCGTCATCTTGCCGGTGCGCGCGAAATGGAGGAACAGCTTGAAGGCGAGGACGCCCTTGCGGGTACCGGCGAAATCAGGGTCGATGTCCTCGTCCGACATCGAGGCGAACACTTCGCACCGCTGCTTGGCGCGGCTGATCAGCACGTTCAGCCGCCGCTCGCCGCCGTCCATGCCAAGCGGCCCGAACCGCATCGGCACGCGGCCGCCCGGGACCGTCGGTCCGTAGCCGACCGAGATGAAGATCACGTCGCGCTCGTCACCCTGCACGTTCTCGAGGTTTTTGACGAAGAACGGCTCGGAATGATGCATCTGGAAGAACGTCTCGACATCCGCCGGAAGGCCGCGACGCAGGATTTCAAGCTGGTCCATGATCGCGCGGCGCTGGGCCGCGGAGAAGGCGGCGACGCCGAGCGACAGTTCGGGATGATCGCGCGCATGCTCGACGATCGCCTGCGCCACGACCTTCGCCTCGACCATGTTGGTCCGCGTGGCACCAGCGTCGAACACGCCTTGCGGGATGCGATGGAAGCGCAGGCCCATGCCCGCTTCCGCCGTGTAGGGACTGGGCACGATGAACAGCTTGTTCTCGTAGAACTGGCGGTTGCTGACCGCGATCAGCGACTGGTGTTTGCTGCGGTAGTGCCAGCGCAGCATTCGCATCGGCAGGCCGCGTGCCGTGAACAGGCCGAGGATACTCTCGATGTCGGTGACGCGGGTGCCTGCATCGTCGTCATCGTCCGCGCCGCCGCCGGTCATCTTCGAGAAGAAGGCGGTGGGCGGCAGCTGCTTCGG
>Ga0308164_10001853_pt1 | contig 22747 bp, 24 predicted proteins | sample PhyTR2_FD_201031 | JGI IMG/M metagenome (GOLD analysis project Ga0308164, IMG submission 201031) | Phyllosphere microbial communities from UC Gill Tract Community Farm, Albany, California, United States - DLSLT.R2 | ecosystem: Host-associated > Plants > Phyllosphere > Unclassified | place: USA... | reverse complement strand
TTGCGCACCGCTACCCAAATTCGCATTCAGCACCACGAACCTGTCAGCACTCACTGCGAACGTGGACTGCGTGACTCCTCCTTCGCTCTCAAGGCCCAGGCCGAACCCTGCTGCGACCTTCATCCCGTTGCTCATCGACATGACTTTCACGGAGTACTGTGCGTTGACCTGACCGTTCAGGCCGGCCAGCGCAGTCGAAGTTTGCTGCACCGATGCATTTGTATTGCCAAGAGAGCTTTGGACCGTGTCAATCCGCTGCCCCAGTGCCACGTCCGCGTTGGCTCGGGTAGACGATTCGCTTTGAATCAAGGCGGTAGCGCTGGCCACGGAAGATTGCACTGTGTCCACTCGTCGACCAAGCGCGGTATCCGCATTGGTGCGCGCTGTAGCTTCGGTCTGGATGGCTGTGTTGGCATTACCAACCGCCGTTTGCAGCGAAGCCACTTGTGAGGCCTGACTTGTGAGTGTTGCCCCTTGCTGGGTTACCTCGCTCGTCAAAGCCGAGACCGCCTGCGCAGACGCTGCAGCCGATCGGCGCCCTACGGCAATGTAGGCGATATCGATGCTACCGTTGGTATCGGTCGAAATCATCATATCCAGACGGATTGCCCAGATCTTCTTGCCGTTCCAGCCCACATGCCCGGACAGGTCAAACTCGATGTCTTGCCAGTCCTCCGTGGCGATATTGATCGGCCAGTTAAACCGCCGGGCTTCGGCCAAACCGCCATCTTCGTTCGCCCAGTACATAGCTGCCGTTGCACGATTAGTACCGCGCCGGCGCAAGCGCACGCGCATGTATGGGTTCTCGGCACCAATTATGGTGCCAAACGAAGACGTAGCTTGGATGTTCGTGTACTTCGAAACCGTCGCGAACAGAGGCCCGGCGCTGATGGTTGTTCCAGATGATTCAGCCGTCCAATTGCGCGTCGAGTTGACGAACTCCCATGAGTACCCAGCCACGAACGGCGATGCACCGCCCACAGAATTCTTGAGCTGGGTGATATCGCTGCTTTGGCTGGTGAGCGAGTTTTCTGCCGAAGCTACACGATTAGATATGTCACTGACCGCACTGGCGCTGGCTTTGGTTGCAAGACCGTTGGCTGTGCTGTTGATGGTATTTTCGAGAGAGGTTGTCCGCCCGGATACGCTGGTGAGGGTACCCCCTTGCTGGATGACGGTCGAAGTTACCGCGTCCAGTGCTTTGCTGGAAGCAGACGGACCCATTCGGCCGATAGCGATCCAATCCACGTCAAAGATGTCAGACGCAGTACTCCCGAGATCGATGCGTATGCCCAAGATTGTATTGTCTACCCAATCCGATCCCCCGGACGAAAGCGCCGCCATGTCGTACTCAAGAACCGTAGTTTGCCCCACGGCCAGATTGGGATTCGGCTGATCTTTAAACCAGGCACCCCAGCTATGAGAGGCTGTACGCGTAAACAACCTACCATCCCACCCAGAGCCCGCAACACGTGTAACCCGAAGCCGAATCCGCGTGTAGATTGAGCCTTGTAAAGACAGAATCGGCGAAAGGATCTGTGGGTCGCTTCCTGAAGAAGCCACCCGCAACAATCCTTTTGAAACAGAAATGGACGCCCCCGCACTGGCCCACCCTTCCAAGTTATCGTCGAAATTCCAAAGAGCGTTTGCCGCTGGATCAAGGCCTGACGATCCTATTCCAGACTGTATGCCTGTCACGGTATTGGACAGACTCACCAAGTTGCTGCTGGTGGATGTAAGAGTAGCCCCTTGTTGATCCACACGACTGCCAAGCGTAGAAACTGCCTCGGACGTAGCCAACAAGTTGGAGGCATCCACTTGCCCGTTGTTGCTCCAGCCAGTGGGCACAGTCCCGTACTCAATCTGGGGCCGAGCCATGTCGATAAAGCCATCTGTCACCGAGGCACTGCCGTACACCCGGTAGAAAATCGCGAGAGATACCGCTTTTGCCACAGGTGCGGGGACTGCCAGAGCGATCCGCTGAATAGCATCGGTGAGGTAGTACATGATCGTGTTAGTTGTCGTGATCGTACCCCCTGCCGCGTTCACCTGTTGAATGAACATCCGGAACCCTAACCCCGGCGTGCCTTTTACGTTGATCGAAGCACAAACCGGCTGACCTGCGATGATCTTAGGCAGACGGTTCTGAGCGTTCCGAATGGATCGATAAAGCGTACTCTCATTCAAGCCTGTGACGGTGATCCTCTGAGCTTTCTCACCAGAGTTCATAAACGATGGAACAAGCGAAAACACCCCAGTGGATGATCCAGCGTTTCCAGGCCCATCAGCGAGATAACCCTCAGGCAAATCATTAGCCGTTCCTGCGGCTTTATTGAAGTCAGGGTTATAAGCTAGGTTTTCGCCCCCAGCATTGGATAGGCTATTGCTCAAGCTGGTGACGTTGTTACTTACTGATGTAATGGTGGTTTCGGTTGCGTTGACCCGATTACTCAATGCCGTCACGGCGGAAGCATCGGCTTTGGTTTGCACTTGGGTCAGTGCGTTGGCCGCAGCTGTTGCCGCATCCGTTGCCACTTTGTCAGTCACCGCGGCCCAGGCAGAGCCGTTCCAGCGCTTGGGCGTGTTGGCCCCGCCTGTGATATCGATCCACAGGTTCTGCGCCAGCTGGTCCGCCGCCGCCGGCGCCGCCGTCTGCACCAGCACCTTGCCTTTGCTACCGGCCAGCGTGGCCGCGTTGTTTGCGGCGGTCTGAGCAGTGCTGACGTTGGTGTTCGTGGTGTTGAGGCTGTTGTTCAAGCCGGTCAAGGCCGAGCCTTGGCTGCTGATCGAGTTCTCGGCAGTCGTCACCCGGTTGCCAATGCTCTGCACACTGCTAGCCGACGCCTTGCCGTCCACGTCTGTGCGCAATCCGGTGATCTGCTGCGCCTGGGCGGTGTTCACCCCTTCAACCGAAGTAACCTTCGTCTCTACCGTTTGCACGCGCGCAGCGAGGCCGTTCGCAGTGACCACCGCCTGACCGACGTTCAGCCAGTACGTCGTGTTAGGTGGCGGCGTCTTGACCGGCACATCCTTGACGGCTTGGTAGATGACACCATCGGCGCCCAGTACGCCCTGACCCGCTGTGTAGGTCTGGTCGGGTTTGTACGGCATCGAGTCGGCGAGTTCGGCGATCGCATCAATCTGCCCCTGCAGCTCGGTCTTCACGCCTTCCAGTTCTGTGTCCACAGCGGCGATCTGCTCACCCAGACGCGCCCGGGCTTCATCTGCCAATACCTTCGCCTCGTCCAGGCGTTCGTTCACGGATCCCGGCCCGATGCCACTGATCAGTTCAATCTCAGCGGCCAGTTCCTTGCCCAGCGCGGATTCGCCGACTTGGCCAGCGATCTGGTCAAGGATGGCGCCAGCATCGCTGCTGGCCTCACCACGCACGCCCACGCCGACCGGGTAGAACGGGCCGACGTTTCCAGAACGATCCACCAGGCGCGCCCAGAAGAAGAAAGCAGCGCCCGCGCGCAGGTTCTGTAGCACGTAATCGCTTTGCGGGTACGCCAGATCAGACAGCTTGGTCGCCGCAGCCACGTCGGTACCCTGGCTGTACCAGAGCTCGGTGCGTTGGGTGTCTTCCGCACCTGGTGGGAAGGTCCAGTGCACGCCTATGCCGAACAGCAAACTCTCGGTGGTGAGCGAGGTAACTGCCGGCGGCAGGCCGGCCTTGCCGTTGAGCTGGGTCAGCTGCGAGCCTTTCCAGGTTGACGTGATATCGAAAGCACTCACCGCGCGGACACGGGCCAAGTAAGCGCCAGCGTAGATCCCGACCACGTCCACGGACGCCGCCCCGGTACGCTGCAGCCGAACCCAGTTGCCATTGTCCTTGCGCCATTCGACGTCATAAGCAACGGCGCCCTGCACCGCGGGCCAGGCGATGGTCATGGTGCTGATCGCAATCCCCTGGTCAATCATGTGCCCAGCCGACAGCGAAACGCTGGCCGGCGGCGCCACGGTGGTAACCGGAATGACGCTGATCGGGCGCTCGTCCAACTTGGCGCCTGTGTCGATGGCCGCGAATTTGCTCGGGTTGAACTCAAGCGCAGTGATCTCGTAGTCGCCGTCTTGGGTGCGCACGGTCTTCAGCACGCGAAACAGCTGAACCGCCAGGTCGTCGTAGTCGATCGCCCACTGCAGCTCAGGCTCTGGCTGCACGCTGTAATCAGTGGTCACCGTGACTGCGCGCCCAGCAACAGACTTCACGGTGCGCGCCTGGGCGGTCCCGTTCGGCAGGTTCACTATCAGCCGGTCGCCTGCCTTGATCGGGGTGTCGCGGTCCAGGGTTACCACGCGGCCGGCTGCCGATGAAATCCGGCCGCCATTCGCGCGACCTGCCACCAGCTCGTCAGCCACCGGAATGACGTAGCCCGGCAGTGGGATACGGCCTTCCATGCCGGTCTTGAAGGTGACGGTCCTGTCCTGGTTGTTGCTCAACAGCGCCCACTTGCCGCGACGCTGCGCCTCAGAGGCACGAGTGCAGCCGATGGCCGACAACTCGATGGGACGGTCACGGTACCGGCGCTGCAGCGCGTTATCGGTCACCGGAATGACGTCTGTGTCGTAGTTGTTGGCGGGGTTGTCGTAACTGACCAAAGCACGGCTGTAGTGCGTGCTGCGCTCAGCGCCGCCGTATACGAACTCGCCGTCGATCACGTTCGACCGGGTGAAGACGTAGTCGATGTCCTGCGCACGCGGCATGTCTGCCTGCATGAACAGGGAGCCGTGAGCCCAGTACACCATGCCCCGGTAGATAGCCGACAGGTCGCGCAGCAGCGTCCAGGCCTCCGCGCGGCCCTGCAGGTTCAGGTCACAGAGGAAACGTGGCTCCTGGCCGCCTACGCCATCGGGTACCTGCTGGTCGCAGTACTGAGCGATGCGATACATCTCCCACTTGTCGACCATCCACGACTTGATGCGCTTACCCAGGCCGAAACGGTCCTCGACACACAGGCCGTAGGTCACGAACGCGGGATTGTTGGTCCAGGCCTGCTTGAAGGTGCCGTCCCAGATCCCGGTATAGGTGCGGGTGATCGGGTTGTAGTTGCTAGGTACCGGCCAACGCTTGGCCTTACAGCCGACGGTCACCGCCGGGATGTTCTGGAACTGCTGGGCATCAAACTCGATGTACAGCAGCGCGGTGTTCGGGTAGCGCAGTTTCTCGTCGATGATCTCGGTGTAGCCCGCGATGGTCATCGTGTCGGCAATCGTGCCTTTGTTGGCGTTTGCCGTGAGCCGGCGGACACGCATCATCCAGCCCGAGGTTGCCTTCGGCAGATCGACACGGACAGACCGCTGGTAGCCGTTGGTGGTCTTGCCGTCCACAGCACCGCGGTGAGCTTCGACATAGGCGCCACCATCAGTGGCGATGTCGATGGCGTACTCGATCCGATAGCCGTTGGTATTGCCGCTGCTGTCCTGCTGTGCCAAGCGTGGCCATGACATGCGGACGCGAACAGCAGAAAGCTGGGTGTTGCTCAGAGCGCGCGCGAATGGGTTGTCGCTGCGCAACTCGACGTTGACCGTGGTTTCGTTTTCGACTGCAGGGATGCCCTGGATGTACTCCTGCTCGAGGCTGCCGCTGCGCCACTCCCACTTCACGCCTGGGAAGTTGACGTTGCCGCTTGCGTCCACGATAGGCGTGTTGTCCAGGTAGATGTCGCGAGCAGTTGGAATGCCATCGAACTCACCCTCCCCCACGGCCAGCAACAGTTTCGCGATGTTCGTGGACTGAAGGCTGTCGGGCGCCTCGACCGGCGTCTTTGGCTTGCTCTCGCCGCCTTTGTCGCCAGTGATATCCAAGTGAGCTGCTGCGCCCATGCTTTCCTCCAGGCAATAAAAAAACCGCCCGGAGGCGGCTGGTTTGCTGATGTGACGTTAGGTCTTATCTTCGGCGTAGATCGAGGCGGATATGATCGCCCCGCCCCAGCGGCGCTCGCCGATGCAGATGGGGACCGGATTTCCGCTGGCGGTGGTGTTCTTGGCTGAGCCGAAGGCGTACGACGGCAGGTTCTCGGGTGAGCCGCTTTGGGAAAGACCCTTGGCTTGGGGGCTTAGCATCTGGACTACGCCGCCGGCGACCATTGCCACACCTACAGGAAGAAGCGCCTGGAACCCCGGAACAGGTATGAAAGAAGCGGCAATCAATATCGCACCAATAACGGTCTGGAGCACCCCGCCACGCTTGCTCCCAGCAATGACCGGAACGATTTTCACTACTTTAGCCCCACCCCGACCGAAGTCAGTTTCGCCAACGTTTTTACCATTTCGGTAGATTGCGAAGTTGATTCCCAAGCGAGACAGACGATCAACCTCCTCCTTGAAGCCTGGCAGCGTGACCGTCAGCGCTTTCAGTAGCTCACGCACGCTACCCGTATCAAGAAGGCGTCGATGCTGTCGTCCAAACGCTTTGCACAAGGTGCCTGAAAACTCGATAACGGTCATTTCTTGGGCCACGGGTTTCTCCAGTCGAAAAAAAACCGCCAAGTGGCGGCTATTTGCCTAAAGCGCGGTTAAAGGCAGTTGTTTACGGACGATGTGATTTTTGATCTGCCTATGGTTATGCCTGGCATTCGCTGATACAGCCGAACGTCACTGCCAAGGGTATTGTTTTCAATTTCTAAAACCTCGTTGGTCTGACCGATAGAGTCGGCTGAAGACACCAGGCGATAGCCCTTCAGGGTCTCGTTCATAGTCGCGCCCGCTTGATGTTCTTGCCAGCTAGGCAGGACGCAAAGTGCGTATGCTTTCGGTGACTTTGCGGTTTTGGCGACGATCGTGGGATCGCTATTGAGCAAATCTCCAGGGGTTGTGCACCCAGCCAACGCTACCAGCCCCACCACCCCGATCAAAACTCGCATGTGATCCCTCCCTTTAAATGCGGGAATGTAGCATGACAATGAAAGCCTAAGGTCGAGCCTGGTGAGCTGATGCTTCATCGATGCGGGCTAAAAGCTCGCCGAACCGCCTTTCAGCCATCCCCTGATTGCGAGCCAGAATTTCTAGGGCAGGGTCTATTTGTCTTAAATAAGTGCGGCATTTTTTTTCACTGAAAGTATCGACGTTTTTATGTATGTCGTCTGCCAACGCTTTAGAATCAGCGATGCACTGTTTTAGGTGCTCACGCTGTCCAGTCAGGAAATCTAGAAGCTCTTGAGCTAGCGGCCGATGATCAAGGAAGTAACTGTCAATACGCCTGATCAGAGATTCGTTTTCTCGATTTAGCTTGTACCAGTCTGTCCGGGCCTGCTCGGACTTGACCACCAAGCTTTGCCTCAAAGCGAAGAGTTCATTCGACTTCGTCCTACTGAGCGCCCGCCAGGCCACCGCCAAGCTGAGCAATGCAAACATCAAAGTGAATACATCGACCAGCGAAATTTTGCCTACTTCCATGCGCGTGACCCTGATTGGCGGAGCAATCAGGATATCCGAACAGCCATCAGTCGGTGAAGAGCCGCTTTATTTCGCGTCCCGATGACGCAATACAAGGCGTGTCCGGTCGAGCCAGGGCCCGCCGAACACGACAATTTCTGATGGCCGTCCCAGCAGGTGGTGCAGCATGAATGGGCCTGGCCCGAAGACCTGGGCGTGTTTCTCTGGCAGTCGTACGTCGGCGCCCAGATAGATGCCGGCGTGGTTGGGATGTGCGGTGCGCCCCACAGCCATGACGATCATGTCGCCACGCTGCGGCTGGCTGACCTGGTAGAAGCCAGCGGCTTCGAAGGCCTGCTCGTACAGGCTCGGACCGTCCGCTTTCTCCCACCAGCCTTCCTCGCGGGCGTAGGCTGGAAACTCCAGCCCCCATTCCCGCTCGTACCAGTCAGCACAGACCTGCCAGCAATCCCAAGCCCCGTGCACGAACCGCCGGCCAAGCAACGGCGTATAGCCGGTGGGCGTGATCGAGCGCAGGTCGCCTTCCGGCCACGAAAGAATGTACCAAGGCAGGCCAGTGGCCTCACACATCGCCAGGTCGCGCGGCGACGGCTTGCTGGTGGCGTCGGGGTGCGAGTGCACAATGCCGATCACCTCACCTCGGTCGTCACCTTCGGCATACTGCTCCGGCGCGATGCGAAACTCTTCCGTGGGATCCTTGGCCGAGTTGGTGCACTGGTGATACACCTGCTTGCGGCCAATCTGCAGCAGCAGGCCGCAACACTCGCGCGGGTATTCAGCCGCTGCGTGCGCCTGCACGGCGGCCAAGATGTGTTTGCGCATGCTCAACTCCGGGCAATCAAGGAAACGGCAGGGAAGCCACCAAAGGGCAGTTGGTTGCCCTGTCGGAAACGAACAGTGCAGCCGGTATCCAGGCAGCCGTTGCACTCGTCCTTGGCCGGATCGGTAGTCGGTTTGCCGTCCATGTCGTAATAGGGCCCGGTATAGCCGCAGTTGGGCCCGCGGTATCCGGCAGTCATTGCCCAGTGGCACAGCTGGGTCATCTGCCGGCCGATCGTTTCGCCGCCTACATCGCCGGGGCTAGCCAGTTCCCAAGCCACCGTGATGCCGTTCTCCGACACTTTCTGGTCGATGTACCAGACCTCGATGCTTTCCTCCGCCGGATTTGCGGAAGGATTGCCGCCGGGGAAGTTCGCAGCGTCGAGATATTCGGCAAAGGTGTGCCGCATGGTCAGCTGGAATTCCAGCAGGTTGTCGAAGGCCAGGCAAAGCGCCGTGATCCTGCCGTTAACGTTGCCAACGCTCAAGGTAGGCCGGACCGCCGTGCCGTCCGAGTTCGCCTCAATGCCATTGATCTGCATCGGCCAGGCACCGTACTCGTTGCCCTGCCACCAGATCGACTTGGCTGGCAGCTGATCGGCATTGGCGCCAGCGGCGGCCAGTTCCTCTGGCGCGTGCGGTATTGCATGTCCGTGAAATCGCAGAATATCGGCGCCGAAATCCGAGCCGTCCAGTTCAAACAGCAGGATCTCGGCGCCTGGGTCAAGTTTCTGTAATTGGGTGATCAGGCTCATGGCTGGAACGCTCGCTCGAAGGTCGCCGTAAGCACCACGGCATCGCCCGGCTTGCGCTGCTGCCGAAACGCCTCACATCGATACATGCCGAGCACGCCTTCAGGGTTGGTCCAAAGGAATGACTTGGCGCCGCGGTGGCGCCGTATAAAGGCCAACGGCGGAGCGATCTCTTCAGCGAGGCCTCCAAACGACAATGACCAGCTGTCAGCCTCGCCATTGAGCCCGTCGCTCGACACCTGCGCGTAGCCATCGCCGAACTGTGACTTCCTTGTCCTCAGCGTGCTCTCGCCACTGGCTTCGTCGTCAGGTGCCCAAGTGAATGTTTCAATTGCCATCAGCGTCTCCCACTGCTGTTCCGGTGACTAAGCCCCCCAGCTCGCCAGGAGTCAGAGACCGCTTTTTCCGCAATGCCCTGCATTTGGCGCTGCATGTTTTGTTGGAGGGCCGCGGTGTCCAATTCCATGCCTTCGGAGCGTCTATCCTCAAGCGTCACTGACATTGGCGCATTGAGCTGGATGATTGTTGATCCACCACCTCCGCCACCCAAAGCGCGTACCCCCAATGAGCCGTCCGCGCCGCGCGTGAGCGGCATGATCGCTTCCGGACCAGCTTCGCCAAAAACGCCCGCACCCTTGGCAAAAGCGAACACCTGCGGGCTGTCATAAACGCCGCCGGAAAAGGACGACAGGCTGGGCGAGTCGTAGACGCCACCCTTGGCATTCGCGACAAACGATCCCTCGCTGAACCCGGTCATGGTCCCCTCGCCCAACGCCGAGCTTCCGCCAGACAAAAAGCTGAATGCGGAACTGGCAAGCCCGACCAGGGCCTGCTTGGCCTGGATACGGATCAAATCCTCGACGACGGAGTCGGCCAGGCTCTTGAACGACAGCTTGCCGGTTTTGACGAACTGTACGATGGCGTCTTCGGTGCTGCTGAGCGCGTTGGAGAACAGCGATTCAGTCTGGCCAGCAACATCGGCAGCGCTGTCGCGGTAGTTTCCCCACGCCCGGCTTACGCCATTGCTCCAGTCGCTTTGGGCCTGGTCGATCTTCTGCCAGCCTTCCTGCATGACCTGCACTTGCCGGGTGCCGTATTCCTCGGTCAGCTCGATCTGCTTCTGCAGGTCCTGCCGTTGCTTTTCGGTGGTAGCCGTGGCCAGGTCGGTGCGTAGCGACAGGATCTTGTCGTTGGTCTGACGCTCCAGGTCGAGGCGTGCCTGGGCGCGTTCCGATTCTTTGTCGCCCAAACCGACAGCCGATGCCATGGAGTCGTAGGAAGCACGAGCATTGCTGAGCTGCTTTTCCAGATCGGCCTGATACTGCATGGCCTGGGATAGGCCAGTCGCCGAGGCAACCGTTGTGTCGTACTGATCCTTCAGCCAGACGAGGCTTTTGGTGTACTCGTCGAGCGAAAGCTTTTTGCTTTGGAACAGCAGGTCGAGTTCTTCGGTCTTCGTCTTGAGCTCGTCTTGCGCAGCGCCTACCGGATCGAAGGCCTTCTTCAAGGCATCGAACGATGCTTGGGCCGTTTTGACCCGTTGCTCCAGCGCGCTATTGGCAGCCTTGCGCGCCTTCTCGGCAGCCGACTCTTCCTTCGTCGCGGCTTTATCAGCCTCCTTCAGCGCATCGACGGCTTTGGCACGCTCGCGAATCTTGGCGGCCAATGCGCTTTCGGGGTCGATCTTCTCCTGGAGGATCAGCGTCTCAGCCTGCTCGAGCGCTGTTTTGTCCTTCAGCGTCTGGATCTGCTTGTCGAGCTGCTGCAGGTAAGTGTTGCCGGCGTTGATCGCGGCCGTGTTATCCGGCACAGGTGCCGTCGGGCCGGCCGCCAGATCTTTCGTCAGCGCCTGCTGAGTTTTGGTGAGCTTGGCCGCGGCCTTGTCGGCCGAGCTGAACGCGCCTGCGCTTTCACGGATCGACCTGAGGTTTTCCTCAGGGATGTTGAAACGCTTCGTGAGGTCGTCGACCACCGTTGAAAGCTGCTTGCCGGACGCACGCGCAGCATCGAATTCGGCGCCTACGCGCGTGCCCACCGTAGAGCCGAGGTTCTGCCGGACTGTCTTCAGGAAGTCGCCGTAGGCCTCATCAGCGGCGGACACCGCCCGCTCCTGATCCCGCGCGACCTTTACCAACTCGGCGCCCTGCTGATCCTGAGTCAGCTTTCGAAACTCTTCGCGGACTTCCTTCAGCGGACGCTTCAGGGCGTCGAGGCTACTGGCGACCTCGTTGGTGTTGTCGCGCATGGTCAGAAACGCAATACCTGCGCCGACCGCCAGAGCCGCAATCCCGGCGGGGCCGCCCAGCAACGAGAGGATGCCGGTGGAAACAGTCTTCAACGTGGCCTGCGCTGCGGCAACTTGCGCAGTTGCCGCTCGCTCCGCCATCCGAGCCTCGGCCAACTGGATCGACATCTGCGTCTGGACTGCCGTGCCGCGCGCCGCGATGGCTTCCTTCTCCGCCCGGAGTGCGGCCGATTGCGCCGCGATCTGATTGGCGGTGGCCACCTGCACTGCGCTGGCTGCCTGGGCAATGTTCGCGGAGCGCGACTGCACGCTGGCCGCAGTACTTGCCGCCAGGTTCGACAGGTAGCCGACGAAAGCCGCTGCCACCTTCCCGCCCAGAATGGCGACCAGAATATTCAGGTTGTCGGCAAGAAAGCCGATGCCAGCGCCCAGGCCTTCGGTGACGCCATTCTTCGACATCGCATTGAGGCGCTGCGTGACGCTTTCGATGCCAGGGAGCATCCCGGCCACCAACTGGCGCGAAGCACCTGCAAACGATGCCTCCAGCGTCTTGATGGACTGGTTGACCTCCACCAGGCGGGCGACCTGAATGTTCGAAAGAATGTTGCCAGCCGTCTCAGCTTGATCGCCAAGCTGCTTGAAACCTGCGCCGTTGTTCCTGAGCAGTGGAATCAGCGCTGTCGCCTCATCCGCCATGGCCTCCATGTAGGTGGTCATCTGCTGCTGGTTGAGCCCCGCCTTTTCCAGCGAGTTGTAGTAGAGCTGCAGGGCTTGGGGCCCGGACAGATTGGCAAACATCTGGGCAGTGACGCCCACCCGAGGCGCGATTTCCTTGAAGAAGTCCGCCATCTCGCCACCGCCGCGCGAGATGAATTCCCCAGCGCGGTCGGTGGTGTCCTTGTAGATATCGGCGAGCTTTTCCTGCTCGACACCCACGGTTCGCGCGCCGGCGGCCATGCGCTGGAACTCGGTGGTGGACGTGTTCGACAGCGTGGAGAGGTTGCGCACCTCCTGCGCGTACTCGGTCGTTTTGGTGGTAATCGCCACCAGCCCCGCGATCGCAGCCGTTGCAGCCAGGCCCATGCCCGTGAATGCCGTGCTGATCGAACGCTGTAGCACGCTGGCATTGGCACCGGTGCGGTCGAAGGCTTTATCGACCACACCCAGGCTGTTATCGATTTGGCCGGACGTTTTGGCCACGGCCGTTTCGCCCCGCGCCAGCTCTTGACGCAACTGAGCGGTGGTGGCCTCGATGCGTACGAGCATCCCCTGGACGTCGGAATCAGCCATGCGGGGCCCCTAATGATGGTTCACGGATCTACTGCGCAGCCTTGCGCCCGGTCAGTGCCTGGCGCAGTTTTTCAGCCACGGTGGTGGGTTTGGGTTTTTCGGCCGATCGGCCACTGCCAAATGGGTTTGTCATCCGCGCCCATTCGATCTTGGCGTCCATGGCAATGAAGAGTTCGGGGAGAGGCGTTCGCCAGGCAACGTCTGGTGCCCAGCCTAACCAGCCGGTGGCCACCGCAAAGAGGCGATCCACATAGCTGCCGTCTTCGACGGCGCTTACGCCTTCCCCGCTTCGACGTTTCCCGGCGTGTCGCCGCGGGGGTTGTACAGCGCACCGAGGTAACCGGTTAGCTGCGCGGCAATGCCGGACACGCCGGCCAGCCATACCTTTTCCGGCATTTCGCGGGATGCATCGGCGCTGAGCCCGGCGCCGGCGGCGATGATCAGCGCCACACCGTCAACACTCAGCACACGCAGGGATTCCGCAGCGCCGCGCAGGCCGCCGAAATGCGCTTCGATCTTGCGCACCGCAGCCAGGGTAATGTTTAGGTCGAAGGATTCTTCACCGACCTGCACCGAGGTCGCGCCGTGTAGGGTTTTGCTCATGGATCAATTCCTTGGGAAGCGGGGCCGAAGCCCCGGCTATCAGACGGCAGGACCGGCGATCACTTCGATGATGTCCGAGTTGATGCCCATGGTGATGTTGCGGCGAACGACGTTGTCAGCAGCGCCCGGTGCGACGGTGTTGTTCATCACCTTCACCCGGAAGTAGAAGGTCGTCGGCACCACCTCCGGGTTGGCCGTCGGGTCGCCATCGTTCAGCGTGACCTTGATGTTGTAGTCACCCTTGGTACGGTCCTTGTGCGCGACCTTCACGGCTTTCTGGCCCAGGTCGCCGTTATCGAGGCCCACGGTCAGCGTCAGGTCGCCCGCGTCGGCGGTGCCCTTGTACTTGCGCACGCGGCCATCCTTGAGCGAGGTGAAGTTCACGCTGCTGAAGGTGTCGCCGAACTCACCCAGATCCTCGATCTCACCTACGTCAACGTAGATGTCCTTTTTGTAATCGACTTCGGTGTTGGCACCGGTCTTGGTGCCGATGCCGAGGCGGCACCCGGCGGCGGTGTTCAGATTGTCGGCCATGGAAAATCCTCCAAAAGGCACATTGGATAAAGCCGCGAGGCGGCCGATGTTGAATCAGTGAGTGGTGATAACGCGGACCGTAATAGCGCCCATGTATGTGACGCCGTCGGCATCGCGCTGCGCATCGGCACGCTCGACCCGGACAGACACTGCCCGGCCCTCTTCCAGCGGCAGGCGGCGCTCATCCAATGCGGCTGTCACTTCGGCGTTGATGCGCTTCACCTCGGCCTGGCCGTGAGCATCTGACCAGACGGTGAGATAGATAAGGCGCATCTGCCGCTTGCGGCCGGCGATAGGGCTGATGTTGGTCGATATCTCACGGTCGATGGAGAGGTACGGCATCGGCGTGTCGAGCGGTGCGCCATCGTAGATGGGACACGACACTCCCGATTCCAGGCGCGCGACCAGCGCCACCTGAAGAGCAACCGAGGGATCAGCCATCGCTTACCCCCTGGCTGGCCTTCTTCAGCGTTCGGTTCACAGCGGCGCGAATGTCCGCCAGCACCACCTCCCGGTTCACATCCAGCGCAGGCCGCAACCACGGGTGTGCCGGCAGCGCAGGAATGTCGGGATACTTGCTGAAGAAGTGCGCGCCGTCGGACTTGTTCTTGACCGAGCGGTTACGGTTGCCCGCGCGCTTCCTGCCGTCGTAGCCCTTGGTTCCATACTCAAGAAACCGCAGGTAGAAGAATCGTCGGTTGTCCTTTTTGCCGCGGATACCGATCTGCGCATCTAGCCCGCTCTTGGACACGAACGCCTGCAGGGCGCCTGCCGCTTCACCCGTATCGCGCGGCACGGTCGCCTGCATGGTGGCGAGGATCTTGTTGGCGGCCACCTGCATGGCTGGGCGCAACTCGTTGTCCATCGTCTGATGGATATTGCGTAGCGTCCGGCGCAGCTTGAAGTCGCCGGACATGCGGGACCGGCGCGCCACGGTTTACTCCTTGCCCTTGGCGGGCTTGGCCGGCGTGCCCGCTTCGTCTTTGATCTCCACCACCAGGCCGCGGTCGATCAACGACTTGGCAGTGGTAGCGTCAGTGGCAAATTCTTCGCCGGCGGCGCGATCGCCCACGGTACCGGACAGATCGGCAAGTGCTCGAACTTTCATGGGAATATCCTCAAGGATTGGGAACGTTGGTGCAGAGCAGCCGTAGCATCGAAAGCTCGTTGTCCGGCAGCGCTGCCACGATTAGATAGGTGACCCCCCTGTTTTCCAGGCGGCAGCCGGCGACCAGATCGGCGCGGGGCCTGACTCGCACTTCTGCGGTCACGATCGCAGACAGCTGTTCAGCCACGGCTTCGATGCGGCCGGTGGGCAAAGTGAACTCGGCCCACAGCTGGCCGGAGTCGACCCAGGTGTCATCAAAGCCGCCCGTTCGATTCTTGACCCGCACAGGTTTGTAGAGGGTGGGACGGTGTCGCAGAGGCCCTGCTCTCATCAGAATTTCTTCCTGTACCAGAGCAGTCGGTCGACGGCCAGCGGTACCTCGGCAGGCGCGCCACCGATGACTACGGCTTCCCGGTTGGCATACCAGTGGCCTACCAACAGCAGGACCGCCTGCTGAACATCTTTGGTCAGCGCCATCTGGTCCGGAAGTACGGGGACTCCCTCGACCAGCACACGGTCGCAGTGCTGTTCGACGTGAGCCAGCGCGGCCGCCATATAGCCTTCGATCAGCTGATCCTCTTCGACCCCATCGACGCGCAGGTGCGTCTTGACCAGGGCGAGCGCGATCATTACGACGCCTCTTTCTTGGCCTTTTCATCGGCCTCAAGGCGATCGGCTTCATCCTTCTCGGCCTGCTCCTTCAGGCGCTCCTGCTCAGCTTTTTCAGCTGCCGCTTTGTCCACTGCAGCCTTCTCTGCTGCCGCTTTCTTTTCGGCTGCCGAGGCCGGCTTGGTTTCCTTCGGTGCAGCACCGTCGGTAACCTGAACGGCCAGGCCTTTGCCGATCAGGCCGTGGGCGTATTCATCCTCAACACCCTCGAGGACTTCGTCGGCGCGGATCCGCGCGAACGCTACGCCCAACTTGGACGGGTCACCTTCAAAGCCCCACAGGGTTCGAATTTTCATGCATCACCTCAAAAAAAGGGGCCCGCAGGCCCCAGTGACAGGAAGGGTTACTTGGCAGCCGCGAAGCGACCTTTGACGAAAGCGTATGGACGGCGAACCGCCAGGCCCAGGCGCTCTTCCACCAGCAGCACGCGCTGGTTCTTGACGAAGTCGTCGTTGATCCAACCCACCTTCACGGTGAAGGCCATGCGGTCGTACAGGCGAGCGCCCTGGGCAAACGAGCCAACCACGAACTCACCGCCAGTGGCCGCGGTACCGCCAGCAGCAGGCACGCCTTCATCCATGCTGTCAGACACCACGACCGGGCGCCCCCACAGCACAGGAGTGACCATGCCCTGCAGGTTGGCGAACAAGTAGCGGCTGTCCGCATCCTTGAGCAGCTCGATGTTCATCCAGTCCAGGTCAGTCATGACGATCGCGTCGGCCGCGCGCTTGGACTGCTTGCGAACCTGATAGATCGAACGGCGCACGGTATCAATCGCCGTATCGCCAGCCTGGCCCAAGGCAGCGTTGAAAGCGCTGGCCTGGGTCATGATGCCGTTCAAGTTGTTGCCCTGCCCGTCGCCTTTGAGGATCTGCCCTTCTTCCTTGAGCTTCAGGTCGTAACGCAGCAGTTCCTGAATGTAGCTGTACAGCTGAGGGATGTCGTCGAGCGCTTCGTCGGTGACCGGCATCCACACCGCGATCTTGCGGACGTTGTCGGTTTTCTGCTCGAACGTCACATCGCTGGATGGCTTGGCCGCTCCTTCGGCCACCATGCCGGCGCCGCGGGTGTGCAGCTTCTCGAGGAAGTAGCTGTAGCTCTGGCCATCCACCGGCGTGGTGGGGATCAGGTCGCGGATCACCAGATCCTGGCGCGGTCGATCCTGAATGATAGGGTCCCAATGCGTGGGCACCAGGCCGGCGCTGGTCAGCTTGGTTTCAGACATGGAAGCCATGTCGGACTTGGTGATCTCGATCTCGGCCTGGTTCTGGTTCTTCTGCTGCAGCGCCTTGTAGGCGTCGTTACCCTTCACCAGATCGATGAAGCTTTTCTTCTCGCCGACCTGGTTGCGCAGCTGAATGCCCTTTTCCTCGAGCTTCTGCACCTGCTCGATGACGCGCTCCAGTTCGCCTTTCTGGTTCTCGATCTTGGACTTCATTTCCAGCGTCACGGAGTTGCCTTTCTGCAGCTCTTCGGCGACATGGTCGTACTTTTGCTGCAGGCCCTGGAAGCCGTCTTTCAGTTGCTTGTCCAGGGAATCGCGCAGCTCTTTCACTTCGCTCATTGCGATGCTCCAAAATGTTGGGTGAACAGGGTTGAAATGTCTTTCAGCTCATCCACGATCACCGTGGCCGCTGCGCCACCATCACGGTGCACAGCGGAGTAGCCGAGCGAAGCGACGGCAGCCGCTTCCTTTTGCGAAAGGCCCATGCGGTCGCGCAGCGCCTTCTCAAAAAGTCTGATGTCCGATTTGACGTCGGTGACTGTGGCTTCCGGGTTCATGCCGAAAGGCACCAGTGAGGCCTCCCACAACTCAGCCTGCTTGATGATCCTGATGCTGCGGCCCTCGCGCTCTTCGTACGCGGCTAGCAGCGTGTTGAAGCCGATGGACATGCTGTCCAGCGTGCCTTCCTTCATCAGCTCATACGCATCGCGCGCATAGCTCACAGCCAGGTTGACCTTGCCCTTGATGTAGAGGCCGTGGGCATCCTGGGTGAAGTCCGCAGAGCCGATCAGGCGCGTCAGGTCATGAAACAGCGCCAGCTTCAGACGGCCCGCGCGGGTGGTTTTCACCTTCGTGAAGGCGCCCGGCAGAATGACGTCATCGCCCAGATCAACGTTGTTGAACACCGCCGCATAGCCTTCGAAGTTGCCAGCGTCGTCAACGGCCTTGACCTCGAAGGGAAACTCAATTTTTGTCAGCATTGCCTTGCGTCTCCCACCGGGTGACCCGGTTGTATTCGTCGCCTACCAATGGCGGCAGGTTTTCCTTTTCGCGGACCTCATTGATGGTCATCCAGCCCGAGCCGCCAGAGCCGCCAAGCGCCCCGCCGAAATAGGTAGCACGAGCAGCGCTGTCGGCACGCAGCAGGCCCTCGACGACGAACTCGACGAACCGATCGGTATCGGTGTAGAGCTTGTCGTTGAGCTCGTCTTCGATGGCGTCGAGGTAGGGCTTCACGCCGAACGTCACAAACCCGCTGGTTTGCTGCTCCAGGTTGGAGCCCATGATCGATGTCTTGCTGGCCCGGTTGGCCAGGTACAGCGGAACGCCCCAGACGCCGGCCAAGGCCTCTTCCTGAAACTGCTGCGATTCGATGAACTGGCTGTCTTTCTGAGTCAGGCCGGCTGGTACGATCTTGGGCCCACCCTGGAGGATGGCCATTTTTCCGAGGTCTTCGGTATCGGCCTTTCGCACGTCGGGGAACTTGGCCATCACCTGAGCCTGCTGCTCCGCGGTGAGGAAGTTGTCGTAAATGACGTAGCCGCCAGTGAAGCCGCCCTTGCGCATGAACCGCGCCGACCAGTCGTGTGCCGCTTTGGCCAGGCCGATGGTCTCCGCCTGATGCTCCACCGGCGACATGCCGTTGATGCCGTCAGTGCTGAACAGCTTGAAATGCAGCATGTTCTCCGGGGAAACCGGGGCACGCTTGCCATCAAGGTTGACGTAATAGATCAACCGAGATTCGAGAGTGTCGACTGTGACGTCATCGGGAGATACGAGGGTGAAGCCGATGGGTTCGCCTGATGAAGAGCGCTCGATGATTGCGTACGCATTGCCGCGCAGCGCCATGTTCACCACTACAGCCTTGAGGAAATTCAGCCGCGTCATGTACGGGTTCGGCTTGCGCAAGATCCGACTGGCTCGGTCATTCGCCTTCACTATCTGACGCTTGCCGTCCTTGTCGTCGTAGAGCTTGAGCGGCAGTCCGGATACCGTTTCGCTGAGGATCTTCACGCAGGCCCAGACGATGCTGATGTTCATCGCCTTTGTCGGAGTGATGCGCACGCCGGCTTTGGTCGCCTTGCCTCCGACGGTCATATCGACTTCGACGTAGTCGCCGGTTTTCGGATCCTCATAGCCGAACATCCGCCAGGACAGCGGGTTGTACCAATGAGATGCCATAGTCAGCCTACAAGGTCGAAGAAACCGTTTTTCAAGTAGTCATCCATCCCGCCTTTGCTTTCGGGGTTGAGTGACATGAGGGATACCGCGTTGAACGTGGCCATCAGCGGGTCGATCTTTGCCGAGCCGGAGGCCTGCTTCGTGATCAGAATCGAGTTGCCGCGCGGCTCGACGCGGGCGTTACCGCAGCACCAGGCCATCATTGGCTGCCCGCCATGGATCAGGCCGCCTTCGGCCAACTTGCGCTCGGTCGTCTTGATCGCGCCGCCCAGCTTCCAGCCCTGCGATATGCCGATGATCTTGTCTTGAGGTACACCCGCAGCGACCAGGGCATCGAGCACGCCGCCGATACCGGCCGGGTCAACACCGACCTGATCGAGCAGGCCGGCCTTCTCAACTCGTGCTGCCAGATCGGCGACCTCTTCCAAGTCATCGCCAATCAGCTCGACCATCGTCAGGTGTTTTTCCTTTGCGAAGTCATGGAGCCGAGGCGCCTCACCCTTGCGCCGCTCGAGCACTGAGGGGTGCGCCCAGGCATGGGTCCACAGCAGCCACTGGCGTGTGGCCTTGTCGCGGCCAATCGCAGCGAAGCCCAGCAGGTCGTCCAGACCGCCGCCATCGATGCCGATATCGATAACTTCACAGCGCTCGATCAGGTCATCCAGCGTCAGGCCAGGGGCCTTTGCCTGGACCTCCCAGAATTCGGCGCCCGCCCAGCGATCCGAGCGCAGCGCCAGCCCGATCTCGACGTTCAAGTGCTTGGCGAGGAACCCACGAAACGACTCTTCGCCGTCGATCTGCGCCTGCGCGAATCCGCGCTCAATGAATGGCTCGTCCACCGACAGCCCCAGGTTGGGGTTGGTGATGTACGCGTTCTTCACATGGCGGTGATCGCCGGCGTCGATCATGTGCTTCGGGAATTCGTAGAGCACTGACAGAAACGACTTGTCGACGATGCCGCCGTCTCGTACCTGGCGGGCATAGAGCAGCTTCTGCCGGAACACGCCTGCAGGTGGCTCATCGGACTGGGTCGTTGCCCAGATGATGAAACCCTCAGGCCTGGATGCCAGCCCGCCGGTAGCCTCGCGCAACATGGCCTCGGCGTTGGCTCGCTTGCCGAAAACCCAGAGTTCGTCGATGAACACGCCGATGGCTTTCTTGCCCGAGACAGTTTCGCTGTCGGCCGCCACCACCTTCAGCGTGGCGCCTGTCTGGTGATGAGTGACCGTGCGCAGGTGATCCTGCACCTTGAACAGGTCCTTGAGCTCATCGTCGGCTTTGACCATGTCCCGTATCGGGATGTAGGAGTTGTCAGCGATCTCCTTGGTCGGCGCCAGGATGATGAACTCACCCGAGGTCCGCCAATTCAGCACCAGCGCCGTCAGCATGATGCCGGCGGCAATGGTCGACTTCCCGTTCTTCTTGCTGATCAGGAGCATGAACTCACTGATCATCCGGCGACCGCTGTACGGGTCATAGGCGCCGAAGATGGCGGCGACGAACTCGTTCACCCAGGACCGCACGGTCTCGCTCATCAGCGGGCTGCCGGTGGCATCCACCATCCGCAGACCGCCGAACACTTCCAGCGCTTCTGCCGCTTGATCTGGGAACAGAGGTTCGAAAGGGATCAGGCTTTGGCGGGCAACGATGCGCTGCTCCCAGTCTGTGCAGGCGGTTGACCACTCCATCATCTCACCACCGACAGCGGGCCTTTACGCACGCCGAACCTGCCCTGAGCGGCGCCGGCCGCCTTGTCCTTGGCCACCTCTTTCTTGCCACTCTCCCCCTTGCGCGGGTGAACGAACGGCATCAGCGCCTTGGCGGCATCCACCCGCAGTTTTGCATCCGACTCTAAGTCGTTCATCACCGCCAGCAGAAAGTCCTTGGGGTCGCGATGCGTCAGCGCCCGGGTCAAATCGAAGGCGTCCGGCTCGCTGTTTTCGGTCGGCTCACTGGGTCCTTCTTGGAGCTCCGGAGCTTTAACACCTTTAACAGTTTTAACATCCGCTTTAACAGGATGCAGAGCGTTCAATTTGTGCAGCTCGTTGATCACGTCACGATCTTTGGCGAGCCGTGAACCTGCCGCGGAGGCAGTCTTTTCGGGGCATCCGGCGGCAATGGCTGCATCTTTGTTGGACGCACCTTCCCTCACCGCAGCGATGAACGCGCGTTTTTTGGGTGTTAAAGCCATTAACAAAAAATCCTGAGCGGGAAAAAATCTGTACGTGCGGTCGAGGGCGGTCTAGCAACCGGGAAAACCCATTTTTTTGATCCCCCCCTCCTACCGGCCATTTTTCGCACCAACACCGTGCAAATTCGAGAGAAACCGGTTAGATCGAGCGGCCCGCGGCCTCTTCGCGCTGCTTCACGCTGTCATGGCAGGGTTTGCAGAGGGATTGCCAGTTGGTGCGATCCCAGAACAGGGTCTGGTCACCGTTGTGGGCGACGAGGTGGTCGACCACCGAGGCAGCAACTACCAACCCGGCTCGGTCGCAGTACACGCACAGCGGATGAGCTGCCAGATGCACCAGGCGCGCCTTCTGCCATGCGTAGTTGTAGCCTCGCTGGTTGGCAGTTGTCTTACCCGCTCGCCATGTGGCTTGCGGTGCAGTGCCTACCCTGTCGCCTTGAGTCGCAACTCGGTTAGCCAGCGTCTTCAATCGCGCCATGTGCCGCCTCTCTGTCTCAATGCATGTCGACCGCTACTCGCAACCCAATGTACTAGCCGCGATAGACCTAAAGCGCAGGCATACTTGCTTGGGGCAGTTGGCTATTCAAAGACCTCTATGTCTGGTCACTTTGCTAAATGAAAATTGTCATTGTGAATAGGGATATGAAGCCTATTCGCTTGATGATTATTCATATCAGCGCTATCTCTTAGGCTTCAACCAGGGAGCACAGAACTATGCGATTTATAGTGATAGCCACAAAACGGTTAGACGGAAATGATCGGATCATAGGCCCCAGATATCGAATCATAGACACCTCAGATCTTGGCCAAGATAGCCCATCAAGATATGGCGTTTTTAATGACCAAGAGCACGCAGCAGCTATTTGCGAGAAGCTCAATGCGGATGGTCCCGACTCGATTGATTAGATGTGTCACTCGGACTAGATAGGCCTGGTGTTGGCTTGTGGCGCGGCCTACTTGCTGTGGCTGCGCTTGATCTGTGCGTCGACCTGATCAGCGCAGGTATCAAGCAGGTTGATAGCCCGATCCTTCAGCGCCCAAAGGTCGCCGTTCAGCGCCAAGTTGTCATCGCTATCGTTGACCCGCTCGCACGGCACCATTACCGGCGCTTCCAGCCTTACCGCTGATGTCTTTACCACCGCTGGCTGCGGGCTTGCCGCGCAGGCCGTCAGGCAAAGGCTGATCAGCCCACTTGCGAACAGCCGGGCTCTTACGCTTGAGGTCTTCAAAGTCCTTCCTCGCTTGGCGGGCCTTGTCTTCGCTGGCCTTGAGGCGCTGCTGCAGATCGGCCAGGTAGTTGGCGTTACGCTTGGCCTCGGCCTGGAGCGTGGTGATGGTCTTCAGGCTTTCAGTGTTGGCTTCGGTTGCATCCTTAGCCGCCCGTGTCTGCACCGTCACCTGCCCCTCCAGCGCGATCACGCGGTACTGCTGGATGGCAATGAGCAGTGCGGCTACCAAAGCGATGATCAGTGCAGCGGCAATGCTTTTGAGCAGGTTCATAGGCTGTCCGCCTTGCGACCGAGAAATTTCACGATCATTTCGCGGATGACGGTCACACCGACAAAGCCGATCGCACCGCCGACGGCAACGGACAAGCTCGACGGCCACTCCATCCACTCGATGACGCTGCTCGCGGACAGGCTCAGCCCACCACAGATCAGCGACTCCAGCAGGATGCGGCGCTTGCTGGTCTCTTTGGCCTCGTACAACACACGAAGCCCAGAAATAACCGTTG
>Ga0308164_10001850_pt1 | contig 22779 bp, 23 predicted proteins | sample PhyTR2_FD_201031 | JGI IMG/M metagenome (GOLD analysis project Ga0308164, IMG submission 201031) | Phyllosphere microbial communities from UC Gill Tract Community Farm, Albany, California, United States - DLSLT.R2 | ecosystem: Host-associated > Plants > Phyllosphere > Unclassified | place: USA... | reverse complement strand
CGGCAACAATTCCTTCTTGAACGTTAACACCGAAACTTTTTAATATTTGTTTACCCTGGTATTCGTGAATATTCATTTGCTACAAAATTTGCCCAAAGCTACAATTTCAAACCCTTTAAACAAATAGCAATTGCCGATTTTTTCTAGAAAATGAACGTTTTATGTTAATCGGAAAATACAGCCCCGCTAATGTTTCAAGCACCGAAGAAGAATCGGTGGCTTTCCACGCATATCGGGTTTATTTATTAAAGATTTTGGCCTTTGGCAAATTTGTAGCTGCAAATTGTCGCGTTTAGCTTCCTGCTAGCGGTGAACCGAAGATGCCAACTGCTAACTCTGCCCAAATTAAGAACAAGGCTAACAAGATAATTATAAATAAAACTGTCCTTGTTGCGTTAGTTTGCACATTTCTTATTACAAGTTCTATAGCTAAGCCGGCGCCTAAAAGTAAAACAGCAGCGGCGATAAAATCTTTAAAATCCCAATTGACTTCCTTTGTAAATTGCATTGCAATTAAAGGAATGCTTAAAATAAAAGCTGTAATGGTTAAAATGATTGCAATTCTTTGTTTCGACGGATTCATGGCTAATTGATTTTTCATTATTATTAATTTAATATTTTTTTATATTTAGTGAATGCTTATTTGGATATTTTAAAATATTTGGCTGTTTTCCAATCCTGCAAATTCCAGGATACCCAGCTTACCTTTTCATATCGATCTTTAAAAAAGCCAATTCTTTGATTTAACTTGCGTTGATTGCTCTCCAATGTTTCCGGTTTGGCTATTTCTGTGCGGTATTCAGTTTTAGATTCGGTGTATTGTAGCTTCGTTCTGTTTCTATCCAAAACAGGCAAAGTCTTGTCTGAAAGTGAAAGCAAGTAATCAGCATCAACCGATATCGAATCAGAATGTGATAAATTATATTTAACGATAAATACATCCCAGTTTATCAGGCTGAAGAGCAGTAATAATGCAAACCAAATATTGCCGTTAAGTTTCAACAGGTAGAAGAATGTTTTTTGTTTGGAAACTTTTATGTAAACGCTGATCAAACCAATTATGCAGAGCAAAGCAAAAACCAAAACGCCGATCCGTTTGTATGTAAGCCCGTAAAATTCGATATAGTAACCGTCACGAATGAGCACTGAAACTATCAATATAAGGTTTTGAACCATCCATGCAAAGGCTAAAATTCTTAAGGTTTTACTTTTGCTGTAAAAATTCAGATTTCCCCGAAAGAAATATATAATAATTGCCATTGCCAGGCCGATACTAAAAATTAGTGAGTTGGTGCCATCGTGCAGATCTGCAGAGTAATTAATTTCGGCAAAGTTTCTGCCTTTACCTAACCACAACCACCAAATATCAATGCCATTTAAAAAAAGTAACAAGATGTTTAGGGCTGCAAAAGAAATAAAGCCTATAATAAATTCAGTTTTAAGAGCAAGTTTTTTAGTCAACAAACTACCACTGAAAACCTTTGCCACCTCAAACCAAATTGTTCTTTGATTTACATTTTTTCTAACCCTGGTTAATTGCTCTTTACATTTTACTTCAATCTGTTGTAGGCTTTTATCGAAAAATGCGATCAACAGACCAGCGGTAACTATTAATCCGAAGCAGAAATGCATGAAACGACCAAAGCTCAAATCCTCAAAAATGAAGCCGAAAACATGCTCAAAAAAATCGCCGATATAAATCAGTGCTGTCTCAGCATAACGAGCAAATACACTACTTGCAGCCGAATACAGGCAAGTGAAAATGGTCACAATTACTAAGGGAATGAAAATATATTTAACTAATTTAAAACGGGGTTTAAAATTGAACTTTCCAATAGTCACATCACCCAAATTTCTGATCGCGTTGAAAGGCGCTGTACTCATTTGTAAAATTGCCGCCAACAAAGCGGTAAAAGCGGTTCTTATTTGTTGGTTATGGCTGTAACCGATAAATAAAAGTAGGCTGATGTAATAAGAAGCTAAAGTTAAATCTGAATTATTTACAACAACTAAAATAGCAGCTAACAAATGGGCCGAACCATAAATCCTGACTTTCAAGCTCTTCGTAACTTCTGGATTTACATAAGTTACTGCAAGTAAATAGATACTGTAAATAAGCAGGTTAATTGCTAATCTTTCTTGCCAAAACAGAAAGCTAAAAAGCAGACCGCCAATAAGGGCAGATAATACTAAGAGGTTGGATTTATTTTTCATTTTTAAAAGTGCTTTGTTTTTCAAAGTTTAAGGTTAAAAAAAATATACTATAGTTTCTTAATCATTTTTTCGAGTGCATCTAAATGTGCTTTAAAGGCCTGCTTGCCTAAATCTGTAATGGAGTAGGTGGTACTTGTTTTTCTGCCTATAAAGCCTTTGTGCACTCTTATAAATTCAGCCTGTTCTAAAGTGTTCAGGTGCGAGGCCAAATTACCATCAGTTAACTCAAGCATTTGCTTTAAATCGTTAAAACCGATTTCATCATTAACAACCAACATAGACATTACGCCCAACCTGATTCGGCTATCAAAAATCTTATTTAAATCTGCTATCGGATTTTTCATCTTATTTGCCTTTCTCGTATTTAAAATACATTAAAAGGCCATAAATTACATGTAATACTCCAAAGCCGATCGCCCAGAATATTAACCCGTAACCAATATTAAACACACAAATTAAGCCCAATATAACCTCCAGATAGCCAAGGTAGCGAATGTCGCTATATGTGTATTTACTAGCATTTATAAGCGCTAAGCCATAAAAAATTAAGCATGTTGGAGCGATAATGCTATAAGTATTAGGATGGTTAAAAAGCAATGCTATAATAAACAAACCGCCTGCCGCTAAGGGTAAAAAGAGATTTAACAATAAGGATTTCGAAGTTTTATCCCAAATTGGAAGGTTATTGCGTTGGCTTTTTCTGTAAGTAAATAAAACGCCGCCCGCTAAAGAAACAAATAAAGTTATCAGTGCTAACTTTATCAGATTATATTCTAGATCGATTTCGCCTTGAACACCAAGACTGTAACCTCTGCCACTCAAAAATTTTTCTATCTCTTCGTTTGCAAAATATGCACCAATTAAGGCAATTATGCCCGCAAAAACACCCGATAAGCCACTCAACGAAATAAATCTTGATGATCTGTCCATCATATTCCGGATGTCTTTCAGTGCGTTAAGTTGTTCTTCCTGATTGTTCATTTTAAAAGTGCTTTGTTTTTCAAAGTTAAATAAGATTTTGATACCTGCAAATTTTATTTTCATTTTGTTACTAATGGCTTAAGCAATTTTTTTGGGTTAGTTGTTGTTTAATCCTTTTACGGTATTTATGCTGAGGTTGGTGCGCTTTAGTAAACTTTTGGTAGCGCCATTTAAGCTTTGGTGTTTCTAACTTTATTTTTAAGCTTTTTTATTAAATTTGAACCATGCTAAAAGCCAATGGAGTTAGAAAATCGTACGGAAGCCTGCAAATACTAAAAGGTGTAAATTTCGAGGTACAAAAAGGAGAGATCGTAAGTATAATTGGTCCGTCGGGGGCAGGGAAAAGCACTCTTTTGCATATTTTAGGAACGCTGGACAAGCCCGATGAAGGCGAAGTTGAATTAAAAGGTACCGTGATAAGCGGGTTAAGTGGTGAGCTACTAAGCTCATTCAGAAATCAAAATATCGGCTTTGTTTTTCAGTTCCACCACCTTTTACCCGAGTTCAGTGCTATCGAGAATATTTGTATTCCTGCTTTTATTGCAAAAACCAATAAAAAACAAGCGGAAACCAGAGCCTTAGAGTTGTTGGATCTTTTCGGTTTGAAAGCCAGGGCGAACCACAAACCAAACCAATTATCGGGTGGTGAGCAGCAAAGAGTTGCGATTGCCAGGGCATTAATAAATAATCCTTCTATTATATTGGCTGATGAACCTTCTGGAAATCTTGATTCGGAAAACGCGGCCGCCTTACATCAGCTTTTCGTTAGTCTTCGCGATAATTTTCAGCAAACTTTCGTAATTGTAACACATAATGAGCATCTAGCAAAAACGAGCGACAGGATTGTAACCATGAAAGATGGGCTAATCGTATAGTAACTTGGTAAATCAGTTAATATAGCCTAACGATCTATTTTATTCTTTTCGATATTCAGTAATAACATAAAAATTGAAAATACTTATTACAGGCGGTAATAACGCTAAAACAATGAAGCTTTTAAAGGCATTCCCAGGCCATTTTATAGTGCTCGCAGATTACGGAGATGTACCTGCTATGTTCGCTAAAAATTATGCCTTTTCCTCTCTAGGTAAATTAAATAAGGACAGTATTGCCCATATCTTGCTAAACTTTTGCATAACAGAGTCCATAGATTCTATTATACCGTTGCATCACTTTGAAGTAGAACCGATTGCGAAATCGGCAGTGTTATTTAGTGAGTATGGAATAGACGTTTTGCTTCCTCATTTTGATCAGTTACCGAAATATATCGACAATGCACAGGGCGCTGGAGCAGATTTAAATGTTTTTGTGAAAGGGGTGTGTGTTTTTTCGACAACAGGAATTATGTCTGAGAGTGACGACGTTCAAGACCAATTGAATGGCGTGTTTGTAGCAAACTCATCTACACACTTAAAATTATTCACGATATAGTATGGATGCTTACAACTTAGTTAAAAATAAACAACTTGTATTTTTTGAGCTGGATGATGTATTATTTCCTGCTAAAGATTACCTGCTTCAGGTTTATTACTTATTTGCTCAATTTATCGAATACAGCGAACAGAAAAGTGCTCAAGCTATTTTAGATTTTATGCAAACCGAGTTCGAAAGCATGGGCGCTGATAACCTTTTCGAAAAAACCAGCCAAAGGTTTCAACTTTCGAATTCATATCAACATAATTTTGATTTATTGCATCAAAACGCCCGATTGCCGCTAAAGTTATTACTTTACAAAAACATGCTGGAGTTTTTGCAGGAATTGGTATTGGATAGAAAGCAAATCTATATTGTAACCTCAGGAAACCCTGAACAGCAGCTAAATAAAATTAAGCAGACCGAATGGAACGGCCTGGAGAAATACCTTACAGTTTTCTTCGCAGATGAATTGAATCAGCCTAAAGCAGAAATTTTTCAGAACATATTAAACAACAACAATTTAACTGTTAATGATGCGTTAGTTGTTGGTGCAAATAAATTTGATGAGCAACAATCTAAATCAATTAATTTGCCGTATATTGTGTCACTAGAAATTTACAAATAAATATGACTAAAAAATTTTCGGCGCAGAACCTGATCATAGGCGCTTTGATGGTTGTTTCAGGTTTGGCAACTTCTTGTAAAAAATCTGCTGTTAGTCCTGATGGTGGCACAGCGACCACGCCTGCAACACCCGGAACAAGAGCAGAATTGACGCGAGATTCTATCTATCTTTATGCACAGCAAACTTATTTCTGGAATGTCGGCATGCCATCGTACGCTACGTTTAATCCGAGGCAGTATGCTACGAACGATGCGGTTTTAGCAGCTATAAAAGCATTGCCAAGTACAGGAGGAAAAGACAAATATTCGTTTATCGATGATGGTACAGTTGCCAGTCAGCTTGGGGGCGTTAGCGGCGATTTTGGATTTTCTATCTTTTTTAACTCAGCTAATGATCTGCGAATCAAATATGTTTATCCTTCCTCGCCTGCATCTGCACAGGGCTTAAAACGGGGTTATCAAATCACGAAGGTTAACGGTAATACCAATATAAACACATCAGATGCCAGTATTAATGCAATAGTTGATGCTGTGTTTGGTACTAATCCAACTGTTTCCTTAACTGTTGTTAAGCCCGACGGTTCATCGCAAGATGTTATTATAACCCGTGGATCGTATAACATAAATCCTGTTTTATACACAAATACTTTCACCGCAGGAACAAAAAAAGTTGGTTACATCGTGTTTAACAGCTTTACTACAAATTCTACATCTTTATTAGATGCCGCATTCACCAAATTTGCATCTGATGGCATCAGTGAGTTAATTGTCGATTTAAGATATAACGGTGGCGGATCTGTCGCAACTTCTGAAGCTTTTACGAACCTTGTTGCGCCGGTGGCTCAAAATGGAAAGGTAATGTATACAACTTACTGGACCAAAACGATGCAGGATAAACAGGCAACTATTTTGACAAATCAGAAATTTTATCAAACAGGTGCTGATGGCGTTAAAAGATTGTTTTCGTTTTTCGATTATGATTACGCACCAACTGCAACTGCCGGAAATCAGGAAGTTTTTACAAAAAGAGGCTCAGTTAACAACTTATCAAGAGTTTACTTTATCGTAACCGCTTCTACCGCTTCGGCAAGTGAATTACTTATTAATAATTTAAAACCTGTAATGGATGTGAAATTAATTGGTCGTAAAACTTATGGAAAACCAGTTGGATTTTTCTCGATTAGGATTGATAAAAATGATTTGTATATCCCGCAATTTCAAACAAAAAACCAATTAAATCAAGGTGATTACTTCGATGGAATGGCAGTTGATAAAGACATTGCTGACGATGTGACTAAAGATTTTGGTGATCCTGCAGAAAAATTGTTGGCGCAAGCGTTAAATTATTCGGTAAGCGGATCTTTTACTTCTTTCCTTAAAGACAATACGTTAAGTAGCACTTCGGCCTTGTCAAGAACACAAACCGAAGATTTAACAGGTAAAATGGATCATGAATTCAAAGGAATGGTAGAAACCAGAAAGTTAAAACTAAATAAATAAACCAAACATAAATTTAAGCCGGTAACTAACTAGTACCGGCTTTTTTTATTGCATTTATTTCAAAAATGATAGTATTTGGTTGTTTTTTTTCTAAAATTTTGATAAGCTTGTTTAACATTAATCGTTAAAAGATATTATGCCGATCGAAATCGTAGAAAAAGAACATATTAGCTATTTAAATATCATCAATGCAAAGGAAGACCATACTTCAGAATTAAAAACTAAACTCGATGAAGCGCAGCGACTCGGGAATGAGTTTAAATCTAAAGCGGTAATAACATTTAACACCACAATTGGACCGAAACGAGTTGATACAACAGTTTGGGCAGTTACTGAGAAATATATTCAGCTCAAAAACAACATCCATATTCCAATTAAAAGTTTAATTGATATCGATTTTTAGGCTGTTTTTTTAAGGAAATAAATCATCCCGCATTTATTCACCTTAGCCTAAAATTTAATGAGCACGCTCCACAAAATTGCCCTAACTTTTATAAAATCAGTTGGTCCGGTAAATGCCAAAAATTTACTCGCTTACTGTGGAAGTGCCGAAGCGGTTTTTTCGGCTACCAAACACCAATTGCTGCAAATTCCAGGTATTGGCGAAAAGACCGTTGAAGCCATTTTGAATACTGATGCTTTAAAACGAGCGGCAGAAGAGCTGAAATTTATTGAAAAGCATGGAATTGAAGTGCTTTTTTTTTCTGACGAAAATTATCCAAAACGTTTAAAGAACTGTTTTGATTCACCGATTCTACTGTATTTTAAAGGTGAGGCAGATTTAAATCATCCAAGAATTATTAGTATTGTGGGTACCCGTAATGCTACTGAATATGGCAAAAACTTATGTAAACAACTTTGCGCAGTTTTAGCGTCTTATAATGTATTAGTTGTGAGCGGATTGGCTTATGGCATCGATGTTACAGCTCACAAAGAATGTATTTCGAATGATATCCCGACAGTTGGTGTGTTGGGGCATGGGTTAGACAGGCTATACCCGCAAATTCATAAACCAGTTTCTCAAAAAATGGTGCTCAACGGCGGTTTACTTTCCGAGTTTCCAACGTTGACTAATCCCGACAGGCAAAATTTCCCTCAACGAAATCGAATTATTGCCGGCATTGCCGATGCAACAATTGTTGTAGAAGCATCGATTAAAGGCGGCGCATTAATTACCGCTGAAATAGCAAACTCGTATAATAAAGATGTTTACGCTTTTCCGGGCAGAACCAATGACGTGTTTTCAGAAGGCTGCAATTTTCTGATAAAAACGAATAGGGCAGGGCTCATCAACAATGCAAATGATTTGATTTATTACCTCGGTTGGGATGATGAGGTTAAAGAAAAGAAAAAACAGGCACAAACGACTTTACAACTCAATTTAACTGCAAGCGAACAGAAAGTTGTCGAAACTTTACAAGATGGTCAGCTATCAATTGATGAACTTTGTATCGCATTGAATTTCCAGCAGAGCAAACTGGCCATTGTTATATTGACTTTAGAAATGCAAGGGATAATTGTCTCATTACCCGGCAAGGTTTACAAGCTGGCGTAGAACGAAATTAAATTTACAGATTTTATGCTGCACCCGTGCATCATTACTTGATTTTTGGAAACTGCTAATCTGTCAATCTTTAGTTGATAAAGAAACTAAAATTGCATTTTACCTAATAATCAATCTATAATACCTATCTTATTGATAGATTAAAGAATAAAATTTCATTAAACAGGGTTTATGCAAATTATATTTCAAATAAAATATAGTTCATAAAATAGTTAATAGCTTTGCTTAATTTTGTAGCATGTGGTACAATAACATATTAGAAACCATTGGTAATACGCCACTGGTAAAATTAAATACAATTACAAAAGGTGTTCCTGGAACAATTTTGGCAAAAATAGAAACTACAAATCCAGGAAATTCAATCAAAGATCGTATGGCGGTTAAAATGATTGAAGATGCTGAAAGAAGTGGTAAGTTAAAACCTGGTGGAACCATTATTGAGGGAACATCAGGAAATACAGGCATGGGCTTGGCGATGGCTGCCATTATCAAAGGTTATAAGTGTATTTTCACTACAACTGATAAACAATCCAAAGAAAAAGTAGACGCATTGCGTGCCTTTGGTGCTGAGGTTATCGTTTGTCCAACGAATGTAGAGCCGGAAGATCCGCGTTCTTATTATTCAGTTTCTTCTCGTTTAGAACGCGAAGTTCCTAATTCATGGAAGCCAAATCAATATGATAATTTGGCAAATACTGCCGCTCACTATGAACAAACTGGTCCTGAAATTTGGGAACAAACTGAGGGAAAAATTACTCATCTGGTAGTTGGTGTAGGTACAGGTGGGACCATCTCCGGAACAGGTAAATATTTAAAAGAGAAAAACCCAAATATACAAGTTTGGGGGATCGACACTTACGGTTCGGTTTTCAAAAAATATAAGGAAACTGGAATTTTTGATAAAGATGAAATTTATCCATACATCACTGAAGGGATTGGTGAAGATTTTTTACCGGCCAATGTAAACTTCGATGTAATTGATTTATTTGAAAAAGTAACTGATAAAGATGCCGCTTTAATGACTCGCGATATTGCCCGTAAAGAGGGCATTTTCGTTGGGAACTCTGCCGGCGCAGCTATTGGTGGATTAATTCAATTGAAAGATAAATTAAAACCAGAAGATGTTGTTGTAGTTATTTTTCACGATCATGGAAGCCGTTATATGGGCAAAATGTACAATGAAGATTGGTTACGTGAACGCGGTTTTTTAGAAGATGAGAAACTTACCGCAAAGTCGATTTTGGCTAAAAAAGAAAGCACGGAGATTGTGACGCTTGATGCAACAAAATCTGTTCTGGAAGCGATTAATACCATTAAATCCATGAATATTTCTCAAATTCCGGTAACACAACAAGGTATGATTGTAGGTAAAATTGCCGAGAGTGATATTTTAACTGCGTTACTTGAAAACCCAGGTTTAAAATCTGCACCAATCTCAGAAATTATGACTGCTACTTTCCCTTTCGTTGATTTGAATACTTCAATTGATAAAATTTCATCATTAATTAACAAAGAAAATTCAGCTGTTTTAGTAGAAGATGAATCAGGAAAAATTGAAATTATTACGCAGTACGATATTATAAACGCAATATCGGGGTAATCATACCTTCGGTCTGTGAGGACACAGACTATGGGAATATAGTTTGGGATTTTTAAGATGATCGTCATTGCGAGGCACGAAGCAATCCTAATGCTTTGGGTTTTCAAGTATCTACATCTACAAGAGATTGCTTCGTACCTCGCAATGACAGCAATTTAAAAAAAAACGCCCGAGTAAATTTTACTCGGGCGTTTTTTCACTGTGCTCTTTTACTTTGGTCTTTCAGCTTTAGTCTTCAAACCCAAACCCAAACCTTTTACCTTTAGTGGCTTGGCGCATCAGCGTTAACACGCTTAATCTGCGCACCTAGCGCTCTTAAACGTGTGTCAATATCTTGGTATCCACGTTCGATTTGCTCAATATTATAGATGGTCGATTTGCCCTCTGCAGAAAGCGCAGCGATTAATAGCGAAACTCCTGCTCTGATATCTGGAGAGGTCATACTGATACCACGAAGTTTGTATTTTTTATCAATGCCGTTAACAGTAGCACGGTGTGGGTCGCAAAGAATAATTTGAGCGCCCATATCAATTAACTTATCCACGAAAAATAAACGACTCTCGAACATTTTTTGGTGGATTAAAACATTTCCTTTAGCTTGTGTAGCGACCACTAAAACGATACTCAATAAATCAGGCGTAAAACCCGGCCAAGGAGAATCAGCAATCGTTAAAATCGATCCATCGATAAACGTATCAATTTCGTAATGCTTTTGAGACGGCACATAAATATCATCACCTCTGCGCTCTAACTTAATCCCCAGCTTTTTGAAAACTTCAGGAATCACACCCAATTCATCGTAACAAACATTTTTAATTGTAATTTCAGACTCCGTCATTGCCGCCATTCCGATGAAAGAGCCGATTTCAATCATATCAGGTAACATCCTATGTTCTGTTCCGCCTAAAACTTTTACCCCCTCAATGGTTAGCAAATTCGAGCCAATACCGGAGATTTTTGCACCCATGCGGTTTAGCATTTTGCAAAGTTGCTGCAAATAAGGTTCGCAAGCGGCATTGTAAATTGTTGTAGTACCTTTCGCCAAAACAGCAGCCATAACAATGTTTGCCGTTCCCGTTACAGATGCTTCATCTAACAAAATATAAGCACCCTGTAAATTCGTGGCATCAACGTTGAAGAACGCTTTTTTACTGTCGTAAACGAATTTGGCACCAAGCTTCTCGAAACCGATAAAGTGCGTATCTAATCTTCTTCGACCGATTTTATCGCCTCCAGGTTTAGGAATTGCAGCTTTACCAAAACGTGCCAACAGAGGTCCTACAATCATAATTGAACCTCGTAAACCACCACCTTTCGCTTTAAAAGTATCTGATTCAAAGAAGTTTAAATTAATATCTTTTGCTTCGAAGGTGTAAGTGTCTTTGCTGATGCGTTCAACAATAACGCCTAAATCGCCCAAAAGTTCAATCAGTTTATTTACATCTTTAATATCAGGAATATTGCTGATGGTTACCTTTTCTTGTGTAAGTAAAACTGCAGATAGAATCTGTAAGGCCTCATTCTTGGCACCTTGAGGAGTGATTTCACCTTTTAGTTTAATTCCGCCTGTTATCTCAAATGCGTTCATATATCTTTTAGTATTTAGTAATTAGTATCAAGTATCTAGTAGCAAGTATCAAGATTGGGTGGCTTAACCGCCAACTTCTTCTTTTTCACCTTCCGCCTTCAACCATTTACCCTTCCCTTAGTATTTAGGTTTGTTGTTATTATTTGGTCTGCGATTATTGTTGTTATTGTTTTGACGGTTTTTTCCGTTATTATTATTGTTGTTGGTTCTACCGCGGTTATTATTATTAGTATTCTGACGAGGATTTTGCGCTCTAAATTCCACTTTCGCCAAATTTACACCTTCATCAAGAGATAATAACCCGCCCGAAAGGTATTTTAAGTCTTTAATAATTGTATCATCGCTCACATTGTCCTTATTCCATGTAACATACGCCATTTTCATAAAGTTTGCGATGCTCTGAACCATAGCCTTTTTGTTTTCAGGATTCTCCTCCCGCATGGCTTTTTCAATCAAATTCTCGACCGTTTTACCGTAATGTTTGTAAGTAATCCGTTGCTGAGGATAAGGAAGCGGCTCTGGTTTTTTGAAGGCATTTTCCGGTAAAGGTTTTGGGTAAGGGCTTTCCACATCAATCTGATAGCCAGAAATAATGTGCAAGTGATCCCAAAGTTTATGTTTAAAATCGGCAACATCGCGTAAGTGCGGTTGCAAAAATCCCATCAGGTCGATAACCGCCTGGGCATATTTATTACGTTCTTCAATAGTTGGTAATTCGCAAATATACTTCACCATATTCTGAACGTTGCGGCCATATTCTGATAAAATCAAATGGCTACGCGTAGTATTATAATCAAAATTCATGTACAGATAATTTAATGGATAAATCTTCCGGCGATACGAATTATGAAATAACCAGAGGAGATGAGGTTATGAATTCACCGAAATGTCTATTGCCGGACTTTCGTTATTTATAGATCAAAGGTAATCAAAATTACGATTCAGAAGTTATCATTTAAGATTTTATTTTGAAAATGAGCATGCAGTAATTCTTCTGAAATTTCAGCCCTGCTTTACATTACAAGCCCAATGAAAAATTGGGGCTTTTCATTGCAATCAGGTTTATTTAACGAAGGGGTGTACATTTTGGAATCTAAGCGCATAGAAGCTTTAAAAACTGAAAAGTGGAAAAGACTTCTCCACTTCGTCGAAAGGACGACTTCTCGATTTTCCATGTCTTCCGTGTTTCCGTGGCATAACCTTACAGCTCATCCGTATTCTTTGGATAATCAAAAAACACCAAATCTCCCGTTCCTCTGCTTACCATCTTCCATGAATCAAAAGGAAAAGACATTAACACCATTCCCGCCGTCGGGATATTGGCAATATCAGCACTACTTAGTTCATTTGCCAAATCAGTAAAGCCAGGGTTATGACCAAACATAACCACGGTATCTGCCTCATCATTCAAACCATTTACTACTTTCAAAAGCGTATTTGTATTTGCCTCGTAAATGGCTTCCTCATATTGAATCTCATCAATTTGATAAGCTTCAGCAAAGAATTTTGCTGTCGATTTAGCTCGCTTCGCCGGACTGCTTACCATCAAATCGAATTTGAACCCTTTACTTATTAAACGTTCTGCCATTTCTGGCACATTCTCTTTACCACGTTTGTTCAGCGGTCGGTCAAAATCTTTTAAGTCTGAATTTCCCCAATCTGATTTTCCGTGACGAACCAATAATAATTGCTTAGCCATTTAGTTTTTCTTTTATTTTATTTACAATCGTTTCAGGATTAATCAAATCCATACAGCTTTCAACACCACACATACATGGTTTGTTTCCATAAATAGAATTTGGCCGATTAGGATGGTCAATTTGAATGCAATCACTGTCCAGCTGACCATAGCCTAAAAACCCCGCATAAGGATGGGTCGGTCCCCAAACAGAAACTATAGGAACACCCACCAATGAGGCCATATGCATACCTGACGAATCCATACTGAGCATCAAATCCAGGTTGGAGATAATCGCAAGCTCTTCCGTAAGGTTAAAATTGCCAATTAGACTATGTGTGTTTGGATAAATTTTAGCCCATTGTTCAGCATTTGCCTGCTCGGTTTTGCCACCGCCGAAAATAAAAATTTCATAACCTGATTTACTCAAAGACGATATCACTGTTTCCATCTTTTCTAACCGATAAACTTTGTAAATGTGCTGGGCAAAAGGGGAGATCCCAAGTTTCTTTTTCGTTTTATCTTTAAATAAATACGCAGCTTTTATCGGTAATTGCTTCGGTATTTTTTTAAGCTTATGGCTCAGAGTAACCTCAAAACCCAATTCGCGGAATACATCAGCATAACGTTCTACGGTTTGTCGTAAAGGTTGAAATATTTTATTAACAGACCGCGTTAATGCTTTTTTTTCCGCTCTCCCTTTATCAATTCGCTTAATTTTGAAACCAGTTAATCGAAAAAAAGTTGAAATCGCTCTGCTTCTTAAATTATCATGCAAATCTGCAATGGCTGTTGGTTTATATTTTCGAAGCTCCTTGTAAAGTTTATACAGTCCGGAAATACCTTTGTGGATGGTTTTGGGTTGAATGGCATGAAAAGTCAAATTTTCAATCCCATCAAAAAATGGTTTAAAAGCCTCACGACTGACCATTATAATTTCGACCGATGGATTTTGCACAGAGAATTCTTTCAAAACAGAAGCCACCATCGCTACATCGCCCATAGCCGAAAAACGTAAAACAATAATTTTTCCTGTTGACATGGCTTCTTTAATCGGTCGTCATTGCGAGGCATGTTGCAATATCTCTCGCGAAATAAATTGCTTTGTACTTCGAGAAGACGAATTTAGGACTACGCTTTATTATTGTATAACACCGGATTTAGGCTAGGGTCATTATACATTTTCATTTGTTTATAAACTTTCATGTATTTTTTGCCAGCTTCAATATCAGCTAATAGTTCATCTATACTTGTCGATAAATCTTCGCGTTGCGATAATAAAATATTGAGTTTCGTTTGACATTGTTCACGGTGTTCTGCTGATGCACTTTCTCGTTCTGCTTCTTCCTGCATGTGGTAGATTTTCAAAGCCAAAATGGAAAGCCTGTCTATTGCCCAAGCCGGACTTTCCGTGTTGATTTTCGCATCTGGCAAAGCCGAAATTCCACGATAGAGATTTAAGAAATAGCCATCTATAAATTCTACCATGTCGGTACGCACCTGGTTTTGGGCATCAATACGCCTTTTCCATTTTAAACCGTCAACAGGGTCGATCTGCGGATTACGAACTACATCTTCCATATGCCATTGAGCTGTGTCAATCCAATTTTTTATGTAAAAAAGGTGTTCTAAGCTTTCTGCGTCATACGGGTTTTCAACCGGATGGTCGATATCATCAAACTTATGGTAATCTGTAATTACTTCATTAAAGATGCGGTTGGCAATTTCACTAATCATGAGGCAAAGTTAGGGTTTTTTACCACAGATTTCCACAGATGAACACAGATTGAGGAATAGTTAAATCCTGAAAGATTATCTATGTTTATCCAGTCTTTCTGTGGTTATTTATCAAACAAAAATTTAATCTGCAAATCTGTGGCTAAGCTTTTTTAGTGTTAAAATATTCCGTTATCTCCTCCAGGGAAAAAGCATTTAAACATTTATCAGCGCTCAAACCGCCTTTGCGAGCCACTAAAATTCCGTAACGCATGTCGTTGAATCCCTCAGTTCGGTGCGCATCGGGGTTTATTGAAAGTAAAACACCTTTTTCCAAAGCATAACGATGCCAACGCCAATCCAAATCCAATCGTAAAGGATTTGCGTTAATTTCGATCACTACTTTATTTGCCGCGCAGGCATCAATTATTTTTTTATAATCAATTGGGTAACCTGCTCTAGTTAACAATAAACGACCCGTTGGGTGCCCTAGAATCGTTGTGTATGGATTCTCAATCGCTTTCAGTAATCTTGTAGTTGCTTTTGCTTCATCCATTCGAAGGTTGCTGTGCACAGAGGCAACCACAAAATCGAAGGTTTTAAGCACTTCGTCAGCGTAATCCAAAGATCCATCACTTAAAATATCGCTTTCAATTCCTTTGAAAATTTTAAATGGCGCCAGTTTTGTGTTCAATTCGTCAATTTCCTGATGCTGGCCAGAAACACGTTGTTCATTTAAACCCTTGGCATACACGGCTGTTTTCGAGTGATCGCAAATGCCAAAATATTGCAGATTCAAAGTATCTTTGCAGTAAAGCGCCATTTGTTCGAGTGTATGAACGCCATCACTCCAGGTTGAGTGATTGTGTAAACTCCCTTTCAAATCGTCGTAAGTAATCAGGGTTGGAAGTCTGTTTTCCTTGGCCAATTCAATTTCATCCAAAGCTTCCCGAAGTTCGGGCTCAATAAATGCTAATCCAGCTTTGCTGTAAATTTCTTCTTCATTTGCGAAAGGTCCTTCGCCCGCTAGTTTTAATACTTTTTCTACGTGTTGGGCATTGCCGGTCTGTTTAAACCATTCCGTGTAAAAATTGCCTTTTTCAACTACAGAAATCTTTATTTTTAAACCTGTAGCGGTTGTGGTAATAAATGCTTCTTCGGCCGCAATAAGTGAAAGTGGTTCAAACGTCTCCAAGCTATTTTTTACCTCCTGGACATGTTCTGCACCAATAACAAATTCCAATTCATCGATGATTTCGCAAGCACGGCGATATTGACCCGCAAAACCGATTAATGCGTTTTTATCAATTTTAACTAACCATTCAGACATCTGGTCATTTAAATCATTGGCAAAGGCCTCAACTTGTGCGTAAAGAAATCGACCGTTTGCCGCCAATTTAAACTCAATGGCGTTCTTGATTTCTTCCTGTGTTTTCAGGCCGAAGCCTTTTGCCTCAATCAGGCGATTTTCGTTACAGGCGTAATAAAGCTCGCCAATACTTTCTATTCCAAGTGTTCGCCAAATAATTAGTATTTTCTTTGGTCCAATTCCTTTTATACCAAGCATTTCGACAACACCCTCGGGCGTTTTGCCGATAATCTCATTTAGTTCCCTGAGTTCACCCGTTTGTAATAGTTCGATAATTTTTGCCGCCAAACTTTTACCAATGCCGTCAATTTTTTCAATTTCATCAATTGATTTGTCTTTTAAAGCAAATGGTAATTTATCCACTTTAAAATAAGCATTTGCGACCGATTTAATTTTAAAAGGATTTTCCTCGTGCAATTCCATTAATTGCGATAACAGGCGCAAAGTGCGGGCGATGGTTTTATTTTCCATAAGCTGTAAAATTAGAAAATAATGGCTTAAAACCTTTGAGCATAATATTTTTTCAAACAGAAATATTGAAACGTTGTTCTTAAGGCATGAAATTCATACATATCATAAGCTTGGGTTGCTGCATTGGCCTGGTAGCCTGCCAATCTTCCAAAAATGCTAATCATGAAAAGGACTCAGTTGCAAGTATAAAATCGGTCTCCGGAAAGGTAATTGATAAACGTTTCTTAGTTATTCCGGGGCAGTCTGTAGGCGAGATTTCTTTAGGCGAAGACATGACAGTGGTTGGCGATAAACTAGGTAGGCCTGATGCGGGAGATGCAGCGATGGGCAAAGCATGGGGCATTTGGTACAGTAAAGATTCAATAACGACAAAACGAAATGAAGTAGCAATTTACTCTTCTTATAAGGACACGACAATGCGTACAAAAGATGTGAAACAGATTCGAATTACGTCGCCCGAATATAAAACACAAAATGGTTTTTCAACAGGCTTATCAGAAGCTGAAACAAAGATTAAATTTCCTTCAATAGAAAGGATTTCTGCCTACTTAAATGCGCAAAAGGATACCGTTACCGTGTATGATGCCAAGAAAGATGGAATAGGATTCGAATTTTCAAAAGGAAAAAGTATCTCCCTAACCGTTCACGCAAAAAATCAACCTGTTAACGGAACTTATTTAACGCTACATCCCGAATGGAAGCTGATTGAATAATGGGGATAGGAAATTATAAACGGTTGAAGTAAGATGGATGGGTATTTATTTCGTTTTTTTCCATCTTACATCGCCCGTACAACCTACTTGATTACTGCCTCAAAAGGCATCCTTGCCTGAATGCCGGAACTCGCCATCACCTTTTTCATTTGTTGATAAAGGAAGTAATTATCGCCTAGTTCTTGTTTAGTGTAATAGACTTTAATTCGATCTGTGCTTTCCTCTAATAATGATTTCAGTGGGTCGATAACGTCAGGATATTCTACTACTTTATATTCTTTCAATTTGGCTTTTTTAGCAGCTGATTGGATTGCATCGTTAAAACTTCCGATTCGATCCGCTAAACCAATTTGAACGGCGTCGGTACCAATCCAAACATGCCCACCGCCAATGCTGTCGATGTAAGCTTTGCTTTTCTTTCTTCCATCGGCAACGCGACTAACAAAACCACTGTAAATTCTGTTTAACTCATTTTGAATAATAAATCTTTCGCCTTCAGTCATAGGCCGATTGGTTGCCATGATATCAGCATACTTTCCGGTTTTTACACCATCAAAAGTAATCCCCAATTTGTTAGTCATAAGGTTTTGGAAATTCGGAATGATACCAAATACACCAATAGAACCTGTAATCGTGTTTGGCTGAACGAAAATACTATCAGCAGCGCAACCGATATAATAACCGCCTGATGCGGCAACATCACCGAAGGATGCAATAACAGGTTTTTCTTTTTTAGTGAGTACAATTTCTCTCCAGATCACATCAGAGGCCAGCGCACTTCCGCCCGGAGAATTCACCCGTAAAACGATAGCTTTAATGTCATCATCCAAGCGGGCTTTACGAATCGCTCTGGAAATACGCTCAGAGCCAATTTGATTATCAGAACCTTCACCTCCTGTAATCTCGCCGTTGGCATAAATTACGGCAACTTTATCTTTCCCCGAACCTGTTGAAATATTATTTTTGGCATAATCATTAACAGATACAGAACTAATGCTTTGCTTTTTCGTTTTGCCAGACAAAGCCTTCAATTCTTCTAGAATTTCGTCCTTGTATTTTAATCCGTCGATCATTTTATAATTCAAGGCATCTTTAGGCGCTCTGATTTTATAGTTATCGGCAATGCTGTACAAACTATCTTTTTGAATATCTCTGGTTTGGGCGATATCTGTTAAAAATGTATTGTATAAACCACCAACATAGGCGGTTACTTGCTTGCGATTATAGTCGCTCATCTTATCTAAAATATATGGTTCTACAGCACTCTTGTAATTTCCTACACGAATCACCTGCATTTCTACACCAACTTTTTCCAGTGTTCCCTTAAAAAAGGTGAGTTCAGAACTGAAACCTTTAAATTCCAAAGCACCTTCGGGATTCAAATAAACTTTATCAGCCGCTGAAGCAAGATAGTACGCACCTTGAGTATAAACCTCGCTATAAGCCAATATTTTTTTATGAGACTTTTTAAAGTCGATAAGTGCATTTCTAACTTCACGCATGGTAGCAAAACCTGCATTCGGACTGCTAACATTGATGTAAATACATTTTATGTTATCGTCGGTTTTAGCCCGGCGGATTGATTTTAAAAGGTCGTTTAATCCTATTCCATCCTTTTCTTCACCTCCGACAATCGGCAAATTTCCGAATGGATTTTTAGGAGTACGTTCCGTAACTGCTTGGTCTAAATTTAAAAACAGAACTGAATTGTTGCCTACAGTAACCGTTTTATCATCATCGATTGATGAAATTGCAGCAACGATAATTACGAAGCATATAAAAAATACAATCACAATTGACAGGAAAAATCCTAACATTGATGCAAATAGATACTTAAAAAATTCTCTCATTTAAATGTTTTAATTTTGTGCGGTAAAGATATAAAAATAGAAGGTGTTAATATGGCATTAGAGCATACAATTGCTTATTTGTTACTTGGTGGAAATTTGGGCGACAGGAGGAAAAATCTTGAGATGGCGATTGAACTTCTTGATCGCGAAGCAGGAGACGTAATTTCAGTTTCATCTCTCTATGAAACAGCTGCATGGGGTAAGGAAAATCAACCCGATTTTTTAAACCAGGCGGTTGCTTTAAATACCAATTTGGCTGCTGTTCAACTTCTCGATAAGGCATTGGAAATTGAGCAAAAGTTGGGTAGGGTGCGAATGGAGAAATGGGGCGAGCGGTTAATTGATATTGATTTAATTTTGTTTGGTGATGAAGTTATTGATCTTGATGGAAGGCTTCAAATTCCCCATCCGCAAATGCAGAATCGAAAATTTGTAATGATGCCGTTGGCTGAAATAGCACCTTATGTTAAACATCCGGTTTTGGGGAAAACTATTTTAGAAATCGCTCAAAATATTTCTGACAGTTTGGAGGTAAACAAATTGTAAATAGTTAGATTTGTTAATGCAAGATAACAGAGATAGTCATCCCTTAGATTTATCCTATCTTACAGAAATGGTAGGTCATGATCCTGAATTCATGATTGAAGTTTTTGAAACCTTCATTGAGCAAACGCCGTTCTATATTGCAGAACTTGAAGATGCCTTATCAATTAAAAATTGGAAATGGGTGGCAGATTGTGCCCATAAAATAAAACCAACTTTTAGTTATGTTGGGCGAAGTGATGTAAAAGAGTTTGTTCAGGCTATAGAAACTAGTGCAAGGAAAGAAGAAAATTTAGAATCAATTGCTGAAAAAGTAGCCGATCTTCGTTTATTATTAGATATAATTTATGCTCAAATTGAGCGTGCAATAGCAGAAGTAAGGGGCAAGTACAACGTTTAAATTAAGGCGTTAATGTATTGGTTTTTCTGAAATGTACCATTGATAAACCAATATAAAACACCAACACAAACGGAATAGCTGCAAAATGTAAAACAGCTATTAACATTGCTGAGAGTATCAGGAAAATAAATTTGATTTTATTTTTCGCCCAGCTTAAATCGCTAAATTTTAAAGAAAAAATCTTTATTTCACTTACCAACAGAAAGCTCGTAACTGCAGTGATGGCTAGAAGTAAAATTGTTGATCCGATTACCTGCGGGTAATCAGCTGCAATAAAAGGCAATGAGCAGATAAACAGCGTGTTCATTGGGGTATTTAAGCCGATAAAATCCTCAGTTTGTCTTTCATCGTTATTAAATTTAGCTAACCGTATAGCGGAGAAAACAGTGATAAAGAAACCTAAATAGGGTAAATATTCAGAAGAATAATCACTCGTTTTCAGTAGCTGAAACATAATCACGCCTGGTAAAAAACCAAAACTTACCATATCTGCCAACGAATCGAGATCTTTTCCGATAGCCGATTTAACATTTAGTAAACGGGCAATCATTCCATCAAAAAAATCAAAAATACCTGAAAGAATGACGAAATAGGCGGCTATTTGTAAATCGCCTTTAAAAGCAAAAACGATTCCGATACAACCAGAAAAAAGATTTGCACAGGTAATCGCATTAGGAATATGCCTTTTCATGAGGTTTAAGGTGTTTGGTTAAAGGTTTAAGGTTTTGAAACAAATCTAAACCTATTAATGTGTAAGACTGAGGAAGCCACGTTGGGAACCTTAAGCCTTACACATTTTTTACCTTTCAGCCTTAATTTAGCTGTTCATCGAAATTAAGAATTCTTCGTTGCTTTTTGTACCTTTTATTTGTGCTTGTACAAATTCCATTGCTTCTTGGCTATTCATGTCGGCAAGGTGATTACGTAAGATCCAAACACGTTGTAAAGTGTCTCTGTCTAACAACAAATCATCGCGGCGTGTACTTGAAGCGGTAATGTCGATAGCAGGGAAGATACGTTTGTTAGATAATTTACGATCTAATTGTAGTTCCATGTTACCCGTACCTTTAAATTCTTCGAAGATCACCTCGTCCATTTTAGAGCCTGTATCAGTTAGTGCAGTGGCTAAAATAGTTAATGAACCGCCGTTTTCTATGTTACGAGCCGCACCAAAGAAACGTTTTGGCTTGTGCAACGCATTCGCATCAACACCACCAGATAATATTTTACCGGATGCAGGCGCAGTAGTGTTATAAGCTCTAGCCAAACGGGTAATCGAATCTAAAAGAATAACAACATCATGGCCGCTTTCTACCAACCGTTTAGATTTCTCTAAAACGATATTGGCAATTTTTACGTGGCGCTCAGCAGGTTCATCGAAAGTAGATGCAATAACTTCTGCTCTTACACTACGAGCCATATCCGTAACCTCTTCCGGCCGTTCATCAATTAAAAGAATAATCAGATAAACCTCGGGGTGATTTTTTGCAATGGCGTTAGCCACTTCTTTAAGTAAATTAGTTTTACCGGTTTTTGGTTGCGCTACAATTAACCCACGCTGACCTTTACCGATTGGTGTAAACAAATCCATTATACGGGTAGAATAATTATTGTTATCCGTAAATAAATTTAGTTTTTCAGTCGGGAAAAGAGGCGTTAAATAATCGAAGGGAACGCGATCGCGAACTTCGGCAGGTATTCTGCCGTTAATGGTTTCTACGCGAACTAATGGAAAATATTTTTCGCCTTCTTTTGGCGGACGGATACTTCCTTTTACCGTATCGCCTGTTTTTAAACCGAAAAGTTTAATTTGCGATTGTGATACATAAATATCATCAGGAGAGGTTAAATAGTTATAATCTGCGGAGCGCAAGAAACCATAACCATCAGGCATAATTTCTAAAACACCTTCGTTAGTGATTACATTATCGAAATCTAAGTTCGAGTAACTGTTCTCATTCTTATGATGATTACCACCGCCAGGTTGCTTTTGCTGACGGTTATCTTCGCGTTGCGGTTTTTCTTGTTTCTCTCTCGGCTCTTGTTTTTGTCTGGGGTTTGCAGCAGGAATAACTTCTGCAGATTCTTCTATTAAAGCAGAAATTGGCTTGCTGCCACCATCTTCCGATTCAACAATTCTATCCGGCTGTTTTTCAGTTTGAGTTTGATGTTGCGGTTCATCGAATAACGTAACCGATTCTCTTCTTCTTTCGATTGGAGCAGCTGGTTCATCTTTACTTAACCTTACTCTTTTTTTAGCCGGTTTTTCGGGGCTTAACGTACTCTCTGCAGCTGCGGCAACTTTTGGTGCCTTCTCGGCTTTAACAGCTTTAGTTTTTGGAGCCGGTGCAACTGCAACGGGTTCACTTTCACTATATGGATCTGCAGCTTGGCCGGCTTTAGCGGCATTTATTATTTCTTGCTGGTGCAAAAGTACTTCAACAAGGTCGATTTTTCTAAGGGATTCGGCACCTTCAATGCCATAAGATTTTGCAAGCTCACGTAATTCTGGTGTGAGCTTATCATTTAATTCTGTTTTACTAAACATTCTA
>Ga0308164_10001847_pt1 | contig 22809 bp, 20 predicted proteins | sample PhyTR2_FD_201031 | JGI IMG/M metagenome (GOLD analysis project Ga0308164, IMG submission 201031) | Phyllosphere microbial communities from UC Gill Tract Community Farm, Albany, California, United States - DLSLT.R2 | ecosystem: Host-associated > Plants > Phyllosphere > Unclassified | place: USA... | reverse complement strand
GGAAAGAAGCAGCTGTTTATGTGGTGCGCTGCGGCAACGAATTGCGTTGCGCCAAGGTTTACAAGGAGGCGAACAAACGAAGTTTTCGTCAGGCATCCGAATACCAGGAAGGCCGTAAAGTCCGTAACAGCCGCCAGGCCCGCGCCATGGCCAAGGGCTCAAAGTTCGGCAAGAAGGAAACCGAAGACGCCTGGCAGAACGCCGAAGTCGCGGCGTTGTTCCGCTTGGCCGGTGCCGGTGTGCGCGTGCCGCAGCCCTATGACTTCCTCGAAGGCGTGCTGCTGATGGAGCTGGTGGCCGATGAGTATGGCGATGCCGCCCCGCGTCTGAACGACGTGGTGCTGGAGCCAGATCAAGCCCGCGAGTATCACGCTTTCCTGATTTCCCAGATCGTGCTGATGCTGTGTACCGGCCTGGTGCACGGTGACCTGTCCGAGTTCAACGTGCTGCTCACGCCGACCGGCCCGGTAATCATCGACCTGCCCCAGGCGGTGGATGCGGCGGGCAACAACCACGCATTCAGCATGCTGGAGCGGGATGTGGGCAACATGGCTTCCTACTTCGGACGCTTCGCCCCGGAGTTGAAAAAAACCAAGTACGCCAAGGAAATGTGGGCGTTGTATGAAGCCGGCACCTTGCACCCTGGCAGCGTCTTGACCGGTGAATTCGACGAGCCGGAAGAACTGGCGGACGTGGGTGGTGTGATCCGCGAGATCGAAGCGGCGCGGCTCGATGAAGAGCGTCGCCAGGCGATTCGGGCGGCGGATGACGCGCCGTCGAGCAAAGTCCCCGACGAACCGCCACCGCCGCCTTGGATGCAATAGTCTGCGGCTGCATGCAGATCAACAGGTGGGAGGGGCGGTGCGACGATTCGACTTGCCCCCGGCGGCATAGGTATCTACACATCTTCGGTAGAAAACATAACCTGAGAAAGTGAGATTTTTTGTGGTGAGCAGGCTTGCCCTGCGCTGGGCCGCGAAGCGGCCCTGAAACCTGACAACCGGTTTTGCCTGATACGCCACAGTGTACGGAGAGGGGGCCGCTCCGCGCCCCAGCGCAGGGCAAGCCTGCTCACCACAGCGTTATGTGTTCGCCTTTAAAACTTTAAGATATCTATGCCCCGAAGGCAGCGTTTCAGTCACCGCAACGGCTGGCTGATCCACCGCTGTCGGGCAAGCTCTCTCCCTCATTGGGATGCAATATTCTGCGGCTGCATGCAGATCAACAGGTGGGAGGGGCGGTGCAACGATTCGACTTGCCCCCGGCGGCACAGGTATCTACACACCTTCGGTAGAAAACATAACCTGAGAAATTGAGGTTTTTGTGGTGAGCAGGCTTGCCCTGCGCTGGGCTGCGAAGCGGCCCTAAAACCTGACAACCGGTTTGGCCTGATACGCCGCAGTGTGCGGAGAGGGGGCCGCTCCGCGCCCCAGCGCAGGACAAGCCTGCTCACCACAGCGTTATGTGTCCGCCTTTAAGACTTGAGGATACCTATGCCCCAATGGCAGCGTTTCACCGCAACGGCTGGCTGATCCACCGCTGTCGGGCAAGCTCTCTCCCACATTGGTTTTGCGTATGGCCTTAGGAGCAGCAAGAGCCGGACGCCAGCTCCTTGAGGATCGGGCAATCGGGCCGATCATCGCCTTGGCAGTGTTCCACCAGGTCCTGCAAGGTGTCGCGCAGTTGGCCCAGTTCCAGGATCTTCTGATTCAACTCGTCGATATGCTGGCGCGCCAAGGCTTTTACGTCGGCGCTGGCGCGGTGGCGGTCTTGCCACAGGGCCAGCAGTTTGCCGACCTCTTCCAGTGAAAACCCCAGATCCCGCGAGCGTTTGATAAACGCCAACGTATGCAGGTCCTCCGCGCCGTACACGCGGTAGCCGCTGTCGGTGCGGTGAGCCGCTTTCAGCAGGCCGATGGATTCGTAATAGCGAATCATCTTGGCGCTGAGCCCACTCTGACGCGCGGCTTGGCCGATGTTCATGGGTGTCGATCCTCCAAATCCTTGGGTTTCCAGGTTTTCAACAGCAAGGCATTGCTCACTACGCTGACGCTGGACAACGCCATCGCCGCGCCCGCCAACACTGGGTTGAGCAGGCCGAAGGCCGCCAGGGGAATGCCAATCAAGTTATACACAAAGGCCCAGAACAGGTTCTGCCGGATCTTGGCGTAGGTCTTGCGGCTGATCTCCAGCGCGGCCGGCACCAGGCGCGGATCGCCGCGCATCAGGGTAATGCCGGCGGCATGCATGGCCACATCGGTGCCGCCGCCCATGGCGATGCCGATATCGGCGGCCGCCAGGGCCGGGGCGTCATTGATGCCGTCGCCGACCATCGCCACCACGCCGGTTTTTTTCAGCGCGGCGACGGTGGCGGCTTTGTCGGCGGGCAGCACTTCGGCATGCACATCGTCGATGCCCAGCGCCTGCGCCACCACCTGCGCACTGCCGCGATTGTCGCCGGTGAGCAGATGGCTGCTGATGCCTTGAGCCGTGAGCTGCCCCACGGCCTGCAACGCACCGGGCTTGAGGGTGTCGCCAAATGCGAACAGCCCCAGCACCCGCGGTTGCGCGCCTTGCTCGATCAACCAGGACAACGTGCGACCTTCGGCCTCCCAGGTCTGAGCGGTTTGCGTCAGATCGCCAGGGTTCAGGCCGCTGTCTTCCAGCAGGCGACGATTGCCCAAGGCCAGTGGCCGGCCATCGAGGGTGCCGGCGATACCGCGCCCGGTCAGGGATTGGCTGGCACTGACATCGGCAACGTTCAGCCCCTGTTCGGCGCAGGCTTCCAGCACTGCGTTGGCCAATGGGTGCTCGCTGCCGCGTTGCAGCGCGCCGGCTTGTTGCAACAGTTGGGCTTGATCGCCATCCACCGCGATCATATGCGCGATTTTTGGCGTGCCGGAGGTGAGGGTGCCGGTCTTGTCGAACACTACGGCGCTGACTTCATGGGCACGTTCCAAGGCCTCGGCGTCCTTGATCAGAATGCCGTGTCGCGCGGCGACGCCGGTGCCGGCCATGATCGCGGTCGGCGTGGCCAGGCCCAGGGCGCATGGGCAGGCGATCACCAGTACCGCGACCGCATTGATGATGGCGGTTTCCAGCGGCGCGCCGTACAGCCACCAGCCCACCAGCGTGATCAGCGCCAGCACCAGCACGGTCGGCACAAACACCTGGCTGACTTTATCCACCAGTTTCTGGATCGGCGCCTTGGCGGCTTGGGCGTCTTCTACCAAACGGATGATCCGCGCCAGGACGCTCTCGGCGCCCAGCGCGGTGGTGCGCACCAACAGGCGGCCTTCACCGTTGATGGCGCCGCCGGTGACCTTATCGCCCGGTTGTTTCGGCACGGGCAAGCTCTCGCCGCTGATCAGGGCTTCGTCGGCATGGCTCTGGCCTTCGATCACTTCACCGTCCACCGGGAAGCGTTCGCCGGGTTTGACGCTGACCATATCGTTGAGGGACAGGGCGTTGATCGCCACCTCTTGTTCATGGCCATCGCGCACGCGGGTGGCACGCTCGGGGCGCAAGGCTTCCAGGGCGCGGATGGCGCTGGCGGTCTGGCGCTTGGCGCGGCTTTCCAGGTATTTGCCCAGCAGGATCAGGGCAATCACCACTGCGGAGGCTTCGAAATACAGGTGCGGCATGCTGCCGGCGGGGGCGTTGAGCCATTCGTACAGGCTCAGGCCGTAACCGGCGCTGGTGCCGATGGCCACCAGCAAATCCATATTGCCCGCCCCGGCGCGCACGGCTTTCCAGGCGGCCACGTAAAAGCGCGCGCCGAGGATAAATTGCACCGGGGTGGCCAGGGCGAATTGCACCCAGGCCGGTAGCATCCAATGCAGGCCGAACGGCTGCACCAGCATCGGCAGCACCAGGGGCAGCGCCAGCACGATGGCCAACAGCAAGGCCCAGCGCTCGCGGTGCAGGCGCTGGGCTTGATCGGCGGCGGTGCGGGTTTCGGTCTGCGGCAGGCTGGCGCTGTAACCGGCCTTGTCGACGGCGGCGATCAGCACGCTGGGGTCCATCTGGCCGAGGACTTCGACGTGGGCACGTTCATTGGCCAGGTTGACGCTGACGCTCTGCACCCCCGGCACCTTGCCCAGCGCGCGCTCGACACGCCCGGCGCAACTGGCGCAGGTCATACCGCCGATGGGCAGGTCAAAGGTGGTGGTTCCATTCATGGGGCAATCCTCCAAGAGAAGTGGCCCCTAGGATCAACCTTGTCCTGTGGGTAAGGTCAAGCGCCTTCAGTATTCCAATGCCGCAGGCTTGAGGTACATGCCGTCCGGGCCTTGGGCGATCCGCAGTTTGCGTACGTCTCCGGCCTTCAACGTGATGTTCTGCGCCGGCGGTGCCAGCAGACCCGGCAAGCAGCCCGGCGCCTGGCCCGGCAGCAATTTGAGGCGCAACGACAGGTTACCCGCCGGCAAGTTGAACGAGGTGGACTGCTCCTGGAACAGCCGGCCGGCCAACTGGTCGTTGAGGTACAGGCCAATCTCGCAATTGGTCGGCACTTCCAGGCGTTCCCGGGAAATGATCAGCACCGCATAGTCTTCTGCGGCCAGGGCCTGGGGCGCGGCGGCAGACAAGCTCATCAGGCCCACAAGGCCAAAAAACGACCAGCGCATGGCGAGTACTCCGTGGTTCACAGCTTGAGAAAGTTGAAGCTTGGCCGACGTGGCCGCCGAATACCAGCCCGGCCGATTTCTCAGGAACTTGACCTTGCCATCGTGGCAAGGTCGAGACTGGGTCCAACCTCATCAAAGGAGTCATGTCATGCAAGTATTCACTGTGGAAGGAATGACCTGCGGCCATTGCGTCAAAGCGGTGACCCAAGCGGTACAGAGCCAGGACCCGACAGCCGAAGTGAAGGTGGACCTGGCGGCGAAGCAGGTCAGCGTGCAGAGCCAGCTGAGCCGTGAAGCGATTGCCGGGCTGATCAAGGAGGAAGGCTACAGCGTCGTCTGAAATTTAATAGTTAGCGAGCTATCGTAATGTTCAAGGCACCCAAGCACGGCTAGACTGTCGGGCTGCCGACTCACTTGGGTGCCTGATGAACCTTCGCATAATTCTGATCCTGGGTGCCCTGAGCGCCTTCGCTCCACTGGCGATCGATTTTTACTTGCCGGGTTTTCCGGCGATGGCCACCGCGTTTGCCACCGATGAAAAACATATCCAGCTGACGTTGGCGGTGTATTTCGCTGGCCTGGCTATCGGCCAATTGATCTACGGCCCCCTGGCAGACCGTTTCGGTCGGCGCGGGCCGCTGCTCAGCGGCGTTACCCTGTTTACCTTGGCCTCCTTCGCCTGTGCCTTTGCGCCGTCCCTGGAGTGGCTGATCGGCGCGCGCTTTGTACAAGCCCTGGGTGGCTGCGCGGGCATGGTGATTTCCCGCGCGGTGGTCAGCGACAAATGCGATGCCGTGGGCTCGGCCAAAGTGTTCTCCCAACTGATGCTGGTGACCGGCTTGGCGCCGATCCTCGCGCCGCTGGCCGGTGGCTTGATGGTGGGGTTGTGGGGCTGGCAGTCGATCTTCCTGGCGTTGTCGATCTTTAGCGTGATGGCGGCAGTCGCCGTGGCGGTAGGGTTGCCGGAAACTTTCCCGGCCCACCAACCGCGCCAGCCATTGTCCGGCTCGCTGCGTCGTTATCTCGGGTTGCTGTCGGACCGGGTCTACCTCGGCTATGCCCTCACCGGTGCGCTGTCGATTGCCGGAATGTTTGCCTACATCGCCGGTTCACCTTTCGTATTTATCAAACTCTACGGCGTGCCAGCCGAGCATTACGGCTGGGTGTTCGGCTCCAACGCCGCCGGTTTTATCCTGGTGGCCCAGCTCAATGCCCGACTGTTAGCCAAACGTGGCCCGGCATTTTTGCTGTCGCGCACAGTGTGGGTGTACGTGGCGGCGGCGCTGACGCTGCTGGGAGTGGCCGCGCTGCGCACCCAAGCGTTGTGGCCTCTGCTGATACCACTGTTTATCTGTATCGCCAGCCTGGGTTGCATACTGCCTAACACCTCGGCCTGTGCTATGGCAGGCCAGGGTGCGCGGGCCGGCAGTGCTTCGGCATTGCTCGGTTGTATTCAGTTCGGCGTGGCGGCGGGGGCGGCGTCGTTGGTGGGGGCGTTGCACGATGGCACAGCGATGCCGATGGCGATGGTCATCAGCTTGTGCGGGCTATTGGCGGTGACAGTGGCCATGTCGACCCTGCGCCTGCAACGGGCCAGGGCCGTGCAGGCGCAGGGCTGACCGAGGGGGTCAGCCAGCGGCGGCGCGCTGCTGGTTGACCCGGAAATTGTGCGGCGCCTGAATGCGCGCTTGCAGGGTCTCGGCAAAGGCGCGGGCCTCGGCTTCACTGCGGAAGGTAATGGTTCTCTGGTCCAGACGGACCTCCCATTGAGATTTTGCTAACGCTTTTATCAGGATCTTCATTGCTGACTTCCTCACGTAAAAGAATCGTGGCAAGGCGGCCAATATAAACCCGAATGCGCTCGCAAATATGACAAAGGTCAACTGTCTGACTAGCGGCGTCGTCCATCACTCACACGAGTAACAGACGACGCCTACAGACCTGTTTCAGAAACCTTCCAACACGATCTTGCCTTTGGCCTTGCCGCTCTCCAGCAACGCGTGAGCCCGACGCAGATTGGCCGCGTTGATCGCACCGAAGTGCTCGCCCACGGTGGTTTCCAGCGTGCCGGCGTCGATCAGTTCAGCCACGCGATTGAGCAGGTGGTGTTGTTCGATCATGTCCGGCGTCTCGAACATCGAGCGGGTGTACATAAACTCCCAATGCAGCGACAGGCTCTTGCGCTTGAGCTTGCTGACGTCCAGTGCCTTGGGGTCGTCGATCAGCGCGAGCTTGCCCTGAGGTTGCAGCGCTTCGACCAACTGATCCAGGTGGTGCTCGGTCTGGGTCAGGCTGGCGACATGGGTCACTTGCGCTTCGCCGGCCTGTTGCAAGGCTTGGCTCAGCGGCTGGCTGTGGTCGATCACCCGATGGGCGCCCAGTGCTTTGGCCCATGCCTGGGTTTCCGGGCGCGACGCGGTGCCGATCACCTTCAATGCCGTCAGTTGCCGGGCCAGTTGGGTGAGGATCGAACCCACACCGCCGGCGGCGCCGACGATCAGCAGGCTCTGGCCTTCATCTTCCTTGCCCTCGCGAATCTGCAGGCGCTCGAACAGCAGTTCCCAGGCCGTGATAGCGGTCAGCGGCAGCGCGGCGGCTTCGGCAAAGTTCAGGCTCTTGGGCATATGCCCGACGATGCGTTCGTCCACCGTGTGCAGTTCGCTGTTGCCGCCCGGGCGGGTCAGGGAGCCGGCGTAGAACACCTTGTCGCCAGCTTTGAAGAGGGTCACGTCGCTGCCGACCGCCTTGACCACCCCGGCGACGTCCCAGCCCAGCACCTTGGCAGCGCCGTGTTCGGGGGCGACGTTCTGGCGCACTTTGGTGTCCACCGGGTTGACCGAGATGGCTTTGACTTCTACCAGCAGGTCGCGGGGGCCGGCGACGGGGGCCGGCAATTCGATGTCTTGCAGGGACAGGGGATCGTTGATGGGCAGTGACGCGTAGTAGGCAATGGCTTTCATGGAGGCTCCGGAAAATAGCGGTGATCAGGCGAGAAAATTCAGGCGTTTGAGTTCGAAATGTTCGAGTACCTGCGCCGCCTCGGCGCGGAAGTGCTGGATATACGCACTCTGGTCGTGGGCGGCCAGGGCTGCGTCGTCGCGCCAACGTTCGAGCATGTAGAAGGTCCCGGGGTGTTGCTGGTCCTGATGCAGATCGTACTGCTCGCAGCCGTCTTCACGGCGTGTGGGTTCAAGCAGACTGCGCAGCAGGGTTTCCAGGGCGGCCTGTTGGCCAGGTTTGGCGATCAGCGTGGCGATCACGTTAAAGGCAGCGGACATAAGCGACTCCTGGCACGTTAAACACGGGGTGGGCAGATGATTGGCTATTTCCCGCCATCATAAAAGCGGCTAAAACAGAGGGCTGTTTCAACGGAATTTTGATAATGCTGCGCTTCGATGATTTGCAATTGTTTGTACGTGCGGCGGACTTGGGCAGCCTGTCGGCAGCGGCGCGGGTGATGGACCTGTCGCCGGCGGTGGCCAGTGCGGCGCTCAAGCGCATTGAGCAGCAGTTGGGCGCGCGTTTGCTGGCGCGCTCCACCCGCAGCCTGCGCTTGACCGCCGAGGGCGAAGGGTTTCTGGAGTATGCCCGAGCTGCGTTGGGTTCCTTGGATGAGGGCCGGCGCTTGCTGGCCAGCGGTCAGGACCATGTCAGCGGCGTGCTGCAACTCTCGGCACCGTCGGACTTTGGCCGTAACCAATTACTGCCCTGGCTGGATGAGTTCCAGCGTGAACATCCGCAGCTCAACGTGCGCCTGTTGTTGGGTGATCGAATCGCCGACCTGTTTCGCCAACCGGTGGATATCGCCCTGCGCTACGGCGAACCCGAGGACTCCAGCCTGGTGGCGCTGCCCGTGGCGCCGAGCAACGTGCGTGTGCTATGCGCCGCCCCCAGTTATTTGGCGCGTCACGGCGAACCCCGTCACCTGGAACAACTGGCTCAGCACAATTGCCTGCTGTACATGCTCGGTAGCCGCGTGCATGACCATTGGGCGTTTCGCGACGGTAAGCGCGACATCAGTCTGACGGTCAGCGGCGACCGTTTCAGCGACGACGCCGATGTGGTGCGGCGCTGGGCGGTGGCCGGGGTGGGCATTGCCTACAAATCCTGGCTGGATGTGAGCACCGACGTGCTCGCCGGGCGCCTGCGCTTGATCCTCCCAGAGCTGCGCGGCGAGCCCACACCGCTCAATCTGCTGTGTGCCCACCGGGCGCAATTGAGCAAACCCGTCAACTTGCTGCGGGACATGCTGGTCACCCGTTGTGCGAACTTGACCGCGCAAATGCCGGAGCCAGCAGGGGCTGGGCAATAGCCTCCACCACAGCCAGAAATTTCACTCATGTTCTGTCCCTATTCGCGCTGTCAGACGCCGCGGAACCGGCCCATGGCGCACCTATACTTTGGCGCCAACCGCAGCAGAAAAGTGATTTAACAGGGAGTGAACCGATGGAAGCAGCACCTTGTATCAGTCAGATCGCCGGCTTGCTCGCCGAGCCGAAACGCGCCGCCATGCTCTGGGTTTTGATGGACGGCTCCGCTAAAACTTCAGAAGAACTCGCCAGGTTGACCGGGCTCTCGCCAGCGTCGGCCAATGCGCATTTGGCGCGGCTCACCGGCAGTGGCTTGCTACGGGCCGAGGCGCGGCGTGGCAAGCGTCTGTTTCGGGTGGCCGCCGCCGATGTCAGCCTCGCCATCGATGCGTTGGCCAGTACCACCCTGGCCAGTGCCGCCCGTGCCGCGCCCTGTTCGCCGGAACCGACGCTGTTGGCGCCGCCGTCACTGCGTCGGGCGCGACTGTGTCACGGCCATCTCGGCGGCGAGCTGGCGGCGGGGCTGTACGAGCGCATGATGGAGGCGAGGTGGATCGAGCGTTATGAACAACGCACCGATGTCACCGTCAAGGGGGCCCAGCAACTGGCGAACTTGGGCATTTTCACCCAGGCACTAAGCTCGCCGCTGACCTGCGATTGTTTCGACTGGAGCCAGCAGCATCCGCACTTGGGCGGTGCGCTGGGGGCGGGGTTGCTGCAATTGTTTCTGCAATCGAACTGGGTCAGCCTGATCAATGATTCCCAGGCGCTACAGGTCAGTGAGATCGGGCAGCAGGAAATCGACCGCCTGGCTGCGCCTGAATAGTCGTGGCGTCGTTGAGAGTTTTAATCAGGTCGCATCCAGCAAAAATCTGGAAAAAGCATGCCGCACACTCGTCCTCGGGCTTTTCTTACTGGGGGTGTGGCATGGGTATGCAAGGTTTTAGCGCAGCGGAACGCCTCGAACGGTTACCCATCAGCGGTTACCACCGAGTGATTTTTATCATCATTGCCTTGGCGTTTTTTTTCGACTCCATGGATCTGGCGATGATGACGTTTCTGTTGGGCTCGATCAAAACCGAGTTCGGGCTGAGCACCGCCCAGGCGGGGTTGCTCGCCAGTTCGAGTTTTTTCGGCATGGTGGTGGGGGCGTCGTTGTCCGGGATGCTCGCCGATCGCTTCGGGCGTAAGCCGGTGTTTCAGTGGAGCATCGTGCTGTGGGGCTTGGCCAGCTATCTGTGTTCCACGGCGCAGACCGTGGAGACATTGACGCTGTTTCGTATCCTGCTGGGGATCGGCATGGGCATGGAGTTTCCGATTGCGCAATCGATGCTGTCCGAGCTGATCCCGGCCAAGGCGCGCGGGCGCTATATCGCGTTGATGGATGGTTTCTGGCCGCTGGGCTTTGTGGCGGCGGGGGTGCTGTCGTATTTCCTGCTGCCGGTGATCGGCTGGCGTGACATCTTCCTGGTGTTGGCGGTGCCGGCGGTGTTTGTGTTGGCAATCCGTTTTTTCATCCCCGAATCGCCGCGCTGGTTGGAACAGGCCGGCCGCCATGACGCAGCGGACAAGGTGCTGATTGGGATCGAGAACAAAGTGCGTACCTCCCTGGGCCGCACCGACTTGCCGGAACCGATTCGCCTGCCACGGGTGCAGAGCGTGCCGGGGAATTTCTTTTCGGCATTCCAGCAATTGTGGTCCGCGCAGTATCGCCAGCGCACGCTGATGATCTGGAGCGTCTGGTTCTTTGCCCTGCTCGGTTTCTACGGGCTGACCTCGTGGCTGAGCGCGCTGTTGCAGCAGTCCGGTTTCGCGGTGACCCAATCGGTGTACTACACGGTGATCATTTCCCTGGGCGGGATCCCCGGCTTTTTGATGGCGGCCTGGTTGGTCGAGCGCTGGGGGCGTAAACCGGTGTGTGTGGTGACATTGCTCGGTGGCGGCTTGATGGCGTTTCTGTATGGGCAGAGTGCAGTGTTTGGCGGCAATGTCGGCTTGCTGATCACCACGGGGCTGTTGATGCAGTTCTTTTTGTTTGGCATGTGGGCGGTGCTCTACACCTACACGCCGGAGTTGTACCCCACGTCGGCGCGGGCGACCGGGTCCGGGTTTGCCTCGGCGATTGGCCGGGTCGGTTCGTTGCTGGGGCCGTTGGTGACCGGGCTGGTGTTTCCGGTGACCGGGCAGGGCGGAGTATTTGCCTTGGGCGCGCTATGTTTTGCGGTGGCGGCGCTGGTGGTGTGGGTATTTGGGATGGAAACCAAGGGCAAAACGTTGGAAGAGTTGGCCGAAGCCTGAAAACCGCTGCGCAAAAGAAGGGAGGGTGCAAGCACCCTCCCTTCTTTCGTTACGGCTTGATCAAGCGCGCATCCAGGCTGTTCTGGGCCAGGCGTTTGGCCTGATCCTGGGTCATGCCGAGTGATTCATACAGTGCATAGAAGTTTTCGGTGACATAACCGCCGAAGTACGCCGGGTCATCCGAATTCACCGTCACCTTCACGCCCCGCTCAAGCATGTCGAGGATGTTGTGCTGGGCCATGTCGTCGAACACGCAGAGCTTGGTGTTGGACAACGGGCACACGGTGAGCGGAATTTGCTCGTCGATGATGCGCTGCATCAGGCGCTCGTCTTCGATGGCGCGCACGCCGTGGTCGATACGCTGGATTTTCAGCAGGTCGAGGGCTTCCCAGATGTATTCCGGTGGGCCTTCTTCGCCGGCGTGTGCCACGGTGAGGAAGCCTTCATGGCGTGCGCGATCGAACACGCGCTGGAACTTGCTTGGCGGGTGGCCCATTTCCGAGCTGTCCAGGCCAACGGCCACGAACGCATCGCGGAACGGCAGGGCCTGGTCCAGGGTTTTCTCGGCATCTGCTTCACTCAGGTGGCGCAGGAAACTGAGGATCAAACCGCTGGTGATGCCCAATTGCTGCTCGCCATCTTTGAGCGCGGCGGCGATGCCGTTCAGCACCACCTCGAACGGGATGCCACGATCGGTGTGGGTTTGCGGATCGAAGAACGGCTCGGTGTGGATCACGTTCTGGGCTTTGCAGCGCAGCAGGTAGGCCCAGGTAAGGTCGTAAAAATCCTGGGAGGTGCGCAGCACATCGGCGCCCTGGTAGTACAGGTCGAGAAATTCTTGCAGGTTATTGAAGGCGTAGGCCTTGCGCAGGGTGTCGACGTCGTTCCACGGCAGCGCGATTTTATTGCGCTCGGCCAGGGCAAACAGCAGCTCAGGCTCCAGCGAACCCTCCAGGTGCAGGTGCAGTTCGGCCTTGGGCAGGGCGTTGAGCCAATCGTACATGTCTAAATTCTCATCAGGTGCAATCGCCGCATTCTACAGGCCATGGCTGAAATAATCGGCAAAACCTGACCAGCAGGAGAGTATTCGTTTTATTCGCGCAAGGGCGACGTGAACTAAGGTGTAACGAAACGTTAGCGGCGTGGCGCAGTCTGTACCCCATCAATGACTGATTTGCCGCATTAAAAGGCCCGGAATGCTCACATCCCTCAAGCAAGAAAAATTCATGCTGCTGGCGCTGATTGCCGCCATCGCCGCCTATCCGTTGGAGCATTGGATGCTGCACAGCGGGCAAATGGTGGCGCTGCTCGCGGGGCTGGCGCTGATCGCGTTTATCGTGATGGCTTCGATGCGTGTAGCCCACCACGCCGAGCAACTGGCGGAAAAAGTCGGCGACCCCTACGGCACTATGATCCTGACCCTCGCGGCCGTGCTGGTGGAGGTGGTGATCCTGGCGATCATGATGAGTAACGAACCTTCACCGACCCTGGTGCGCGACACCATTTACTCGGCGGTGATGCTCGACATCAACGGCATCCTTGGCCTCGCTGCGCTGATGGGCGGGATCAAGCATGGCGAACAGTCCTACAACGACGATTCGGCGCGGACCTACAGCGTGATGATCCTCACCGCCATGGGCGTGTCGATGGTGGTGCCGGAATTTATCCCCAAGGGCGATTGGAAAATTTACTCGGCCTTCACCATCGGCGCGATGGTAGTGCTGTACACCTTGTTCCTGAGGATGCAGGTGGGGCCGCACAGTTACTTCTTCAGTTACAGCTACCCGGAAAAACGCCGTAAGCAGTTGCCGGCAGACGCGGAAGCGCCGCCGGTCAGCCTGGCGTTTTCCATTGGCACTTTGGTGTTCGGTGTGGTGGTGATTGGTGCGTTGGCAGAGGTCATGTCCAAGACTCTCGACCTTGGCCTGGAAGGCACGGGCGCGCCGCCGGTAGTGACGGCGATTGTGGTGGCGGCGATTTCGGCGGCGCCGGAAATTCTGACGGCATTGCGCGCCGCGTTGGCCAACCGTATGCAGTCGGTGGTCAACATCGCGTTGGGTGCTTCGTTGTCAACAGTGATCCTGACCGTGCCGGTAATGGAGGCCATGGCGCTCTACACCGGCCAGCCGTTCCAGATGGCAATGACCCCCGTGCAAACCGTGATGGTGTTTATCACGCTGATCGTCAGCGCGATCAACCTCAACGATGGCGAAACAAACGCCATCGAAGGGATGACCCACTTTGTGCTGTTTGCGACGTTTATCATGTTGTCGCTGCTGGGCCTGTAAGCGCAGCAGCGTAAGGTGGGTGAGGACGCCGGGATCAGCTCCCGGCGATCAACGCCCGCGCCGCCTGGCTGTGATCGGCAATCAAGCCTTTCAGATCCAGGCCTTCCACCTGCCCGTCGATGACTCGCCACTGCCCGCCGACCATCACCCGATCCGCTCGGTCCGCGCCGCACAGCAGCAGCGCCGAGATCGGATCATGGCTGCCGGAAAAGCGCAGCTCATCCAGCTTGAACAGCGCCAGGTCGGCTTGTTTGCCAACGGCCAACTCGCCTATATCCGTACGCCCCAACAACTGCGCCGAGCCTTTAGTGGCCCAGCCGAGCACGCCTTCGGGGGTGATGTGCTGCGCGCCATAACGCAAGCGCTGGATATACAGGGCCTGGCGCGCTTCGAGGATCATGTTCGACGCGTCGTTGGAGGCCGAGCCGTCCACGCCCAGGCCGATTGGCGCGCCGACGGCGATCAGGTCCAGGGTCGGGCAGATGCCCGAAGCCAAGCGCATATTGGAGCTTGGGCAGTGACAGATACCTGTACCGGCCTCGCCCAGGCGCGCGATTTCATCCGGGTTGAAGTGAATGCCGTGGGCCAGCCAGGTGCGCGGGCCGAGCCAGCCGACGCTGTCGAGGTAGTCCACTGTGCGCAGGCCGAAGCGCTGCAGGCAGAAGTTTTCTTCGTCGAGGGTTTCGGCCAGATGGGTGTGCAGGCGCACATCGAGTTGAGTGGCCAATTCGGCACTGGCGCGCATGATTTCCGGCGTGACTGAAAACGGCGAGCAGGGTGCCAGGGCGATCTGGATCTGCGCGCCGTCGCCGCGCTGGTGGTAGGCGCGGATCAGGCGTTGGCTGTCGTCCAGGATCACTTGGCCTTGTTGCACGGTTTGCTGCGGTGGCAGGCCGCCATCGGCTTCGCCCAAGCTCATGGAGCCGCGGGTGAGCATGGCGCGCATGCCCAGTTCGCGCACGCTGTCCACTTGCACATCGATGGCGTGTTCCAGGCCGTCGGGGAACAAGTAGTGATGGTCGGCCGCAGTGGTGCAGCCGGACAGCAACAGCTCGGCCAATGCCACTTTACTGGCCAGGGCGAGTTTTTCCGGGGTCAGCCGCGCCCATACCGGGTAAAGGGTTTTCAGCCACGGAAACAACGGCTGATTGACTACCGGCGCCCAGGCACGGGTGAGGGTCTGGTAGAAGTGATGGTGTGTGTTGATCAGGCCCGGCAGGACCACATGTTCACGGGCATCGAAGACCTGTTCGCAAGGTTGCGCAGGGACTTGGCCAGCCGATAGCACTTCGGCGATCACACCGTTTTGCAGCACCAGGCCGCCACGGGCATCGAGGCCATTGGCAGTGAAAATCGCGAGGGGGTTTTTTAACCAGATACGGGTCGCAGGCATTGGCCGGCTCCTCTGAATGATGGGTTCAGGTTTGCCAGCTCAGTGTTGCCCTGTCTGCTGATCCAGGGTCGCCGGTGGGGGCGAGGGGCTAGAGTACGTGGAGTTCGGTTTGTAGGAAAGCGGATTGATTTGTGTGGGAGGGATAAGCCCCTCCCACATTTTTTTCGTGTGTACTTACCAGGCGATAGTGGCGCCTTTGTAGTCCACGAAATGATGGCCACCTTTGCCGGCGAAGGCATTCACTTGATCCACCAGGCCACGCACGCTGGTATCGACATCAATATGGGCGTTTTCGCCGCCCATGTCGGTTTTGACCCAGCCCGGGTGCATCGACAGCACCGTTAGCCGGTGGTCGCCCAATTGGGTGATAAAGCTGTTGGTCATGGAATTGAGCGCAGCCTTACTGGCTTTGTACAGCGCCATCTCCGAGCCGTCGGGAATGGTGACGCTGCCCAGCACCGAACTCATGAACGCCAACACACCGCTGTCTTTGCGGATCTGCCCGACAAAACGCTGGGCCAGGTTGATCGGCGCCACGGCGTTGGTGAAGAACAGCTGGCCGACTTCGGCCAGGGTGGCGTGGCCGGGTTCCTGATTGTCCGGGCCTTTGACGCCGGCATTGATGAACAGCAGATCGAAGGTGCGCTCTTTGAGGCGCTGGTTCAGGGCGATCACGGCTTGTTGATCGTCCATGTCGAGTTTCTCGATCTGTACCGGGCCAACGGCTTTCAGCGCATCGGCTTTGCTCGGATCGCGCACGGTGGCGGTCACGTCCCAGCCGTCCTGGAGCAGTTGCTTGACCAGGCCAAGACCCAGCCCGCGGGAGGCGCCGATGATCAGTGCGGTTTTTGGCGTAGACATGAAAGGCTTCCTTTGAAATCGCGGTTCAGGGAGATTCAGCGCACAACAGTAGCAGTTTCAGCGTTGCAGGAGGATGCGGCCACGGCTCAAGTCGGCGAGCTGGGTTTGCAGGGTTTCGATCTGCGCTTCCCCCAGGGCCAGTTGCAGTTCGACACCATTGGCGGTGAAGGTTTCTTCCACCACCAGCCCACCCAATTCGGCCACGCGCAGTTTGACCAGGTTCAATTCGGAGAAGCCGCACGCACAACGCAACGGCACGCGGCTGATCAGCTCGATGCGCTCGGCGTTTTGTAAACATTTATTCGCGCCACCACCATAGGCACGGGCAAGCCCACCGGTGCCCAGTTGGATACCGCCGTACCAGCGGATGACCAGCACGGCGACCTGGTCAAAACCTTGGGCCTCGATGGCGGCCAGGATCGGTCGCCCGGCCGTGCCGCCGGGTTCGCCGTCGTCGTTGCTGCGGTATTGATCGCCCAATTTCCAGGCCCAGCAGTTGTGCGTGGCATCGAGAACGCTGTGCTCCTGAAAAAACGCCTGGGCGTCCTGTGGGCTGGTGATCGGCACAGCGAGGGTGATAAAGCGGCTTTTGCGTATCTCTTCACGAAACTCGCAAAGGCCGGTGAGCGTGAAAGGCATAGGTTGCTTCGTCTAGAGGGCCGGCTTGATGCCGCAGCCTTTGAGAATGATATGGATCAGGTTGGTGCCGGCGTCTTCCATGTCTTGTTTGGTCAGGCGGGTACGCCCGGTGACGCGGCAGATCTGGGTAGCGAAATCGGCGTAGTGCTGGGTGCTGCCCCACAGCAGGAAGATTAGGTGTACGGGGTCCACGGGGTCCATTTTTCCGGCGTCGATCCAGGCCTGGAACACCGCCGCACGCCCGCTGAACCAGGCGCGGTAGTCCTGGCTGAAATATTCGGTGAGGCATTCGCCGCCGCTGATGATTTCCATGGCGAAGATCCGCGAGGCCTGGGGCTGGCGCCGTGAGAACTCCATCTTGGTGCGGATGTAGCGGGTCAGGGCCTCGGCGGGATCGTCCTCGGCGGTCAGCGTGTTGAAGGTGCTGTCCCATAGCTCGAGGATATTGCTGAGCACCGCGATATACAGGCCCAGCTTATTGGTGAAGTAGTAGTGCAAGTTAGCCTTGGGCAGCCCGGCGCTGGCAGCAATGGTGTTCATGCTGGTGCCCTTGTAGCCATGGCGCGCGAACTCATCCTCAGCAGCCTGGAGAATCGCTTGTTCGTTCTTTTGCCGGATGCGGCTGGCGGGCTTACCGGCGTGGTGGCTGTGGGCAGGAACTTCGAGGCTCATGGAGATTACCGTGCTGATCGATAGAGACGACGTGTGCACAGATAACCCACCCTCAAGCCCCAGACAAGTCCCGATGCAATAAAACCGTCAAAGCGGCTCCAGCGTGTCGCTTTCGGTTGCGTGGTTTACGGCGGCGCCGGGGGTTTTGGCCTCCGGCAATAGCACGCATAACACAATCGCGGTCAGGCCGCCGCTGGTGATGGCGGAATCGAACAGATTCTGTATCAGCGCGGGCATCAGGTGTAGCAGGTTTGGCTGGGCAGCGATCCCCAGGCCGACGCCGAACGAAGTTGCGATGATCAGCATGCTGCGCCGGTCCAGTGGCGCCTGCGCGAGGATGCGCACCCCGGCGGCGGCGACACTGCCGAACATCACCAGGGTCGCGCCGCCCAATACCGGCTTGGGGATTTGCTGCAGCACGGCCCCAATCAGCGGAAACAAACCGAGGCAGAACAGCACCACGCCGATATATAAGCCGACGTAACGGCTGGCGACGCCGGTGAGTTGGATCACCCCGTTGTTCTGCGCGAAGGTAGTGTTGGGGAACGCACTGAAGGTGGCGGCGATCATGCAGCTCACCCCGTCACCCAGCACGCCGCCTTTGAGCCGGCTTATATAGGAAGGGCCACTGATGGGTTGGCGGGCGATCATGCAATTGGCAGTCAGGTCGCCGACAGTTTCGATGCTGCTGATCAGATAGATCAGCGCAATCGGCAGGAAAGCGCTCCAGTCGAAGTTGAAACCAAACCGAAACGGTATCGGCAAGCTGACCAGAGGCAAGTCCGGCAAGGCCTGAGGCACCAGTTTGCCGCTGAACCAGGCCGCCAGACTGCCCAGGGCCAGGCCGATGATAATCGCCGAAAGCCGCACCCACGGTGTGTTCGAGCGATTGAGCAGAATGATCGTTAGCACCACGAACAGCCCCAATGCCAGGTTGGTCGGAGCGCCGAAATCGGCGGCGTTGAAACCGCCGCCCAGGTCGGTAATGCCGACTTTGATCAGGCTGATGCCGATCAGTGTTATCACGATGCCGGTGACCAGCGGCGTAATTACCCGGCGCAACTGCCCGATGAAGCGGCTGAGGACGATCTGCACGGCCGCGCCGAAAAAGCACACGCCGAAGATCATCGCCATGATGTCTTCCGGGCTGCCGCCGCGTTGCTTGACCAGAAAACCGGCTGACAGCACCGCGCCGAGAAACGCAAAGCTGGTGCCTTGCAGGCAGATCATTCCGGCGCCGATACCAAACGGCCTACGCGCTTGGATGAAGGTGCCCACACCGGAAACCATCAACGCCATGCTGATCAGGTAGGGCAAATGCGCGGTAAGGCCGAGGGTGGAGCCGATGATCAGCGGCGGAGTGATGATACCGACGAAGGCGGCCAACACATGCTGCAAGGCGGCCAATAGGGCGGGGGCGGGTTTTGGGCGGTCGTTGAGACCGTAGATCAGGTCGCTGGGGCTGGAGGATTCTGGTGGCATGGCGGGCAAACTCAAGGCGGACGGTTCTAGGTCCTGATGCCCTTGCAAAAAGCTGTCCAGTTGCTCAGCTTTTGCGCCGAGGCCCGATTTAGCGTGTTGCAGCCAAGCTGTCGAGAAAGCTTTCCAGCACCAAATGAGGGCGACGGCCCTTGCGCGTGACCGATGCCAGGCTCAAATCGTAAAAACGTGTAGCCGGTTTCAGCGCACGCAGTCGGCCTTGTTGTACCCATAGGTTGGCGTAGTGATCAGGTAAATAGCCGATATAGCGACCAGTGAGGATCAAAAACGCCATGCCTTCGCGGTCCGACGCGCTGGCGGTGCAGTTGAGCGCCTGGTAGTGAGCCTGGATGTCTGCGGGCAGGCGAAAGGTCGGGGCGATTGCGTCCTGGCTATCGATGCGGGTGTCGTCCAGCGCTTTGTCGTCGGCATAGAACAGCGGATGACCGACTGCGCAGTAAAGCAGCGAACGTTCGCTGTAGAGCGGCTGGTATTCCAGGCCGGACAGCGCGCTGGCTTGGGGCACAACTCCCACATGCAGGCGGCCGTCGAGTACGCCTTGCTCCACTTCGTTGGGTGCGATCATGCGGATCTGAATCTGCACGTCCGGGCCCCGTTCCTTCAATTGTGCCAAGGCGTGTGTGATGCGCATGTGAGGCAGGGTGACAAGGTTGTCGGTGAGACCGATGATTAATTCGCCGCGTAAGTGCTGGTGCAGGCCGTTGACCTCGGTGCGAAAACTTTCCAGCGCGCTCAACAACTGCAGGGCCGACTGGTACACCTCGCGCCCTTCCTCCGTGAGCGAAAACCCCGCGCGGCCACGCTGGCAGAGCCTCAATCCCAGCCGCTGTTCAAGGTCGCTCATTTGCTGGCTGATGGCCGAGCGCCCGATGCCGAGCACGGTTTCTGCCGCCGAGAACCCGCCGCATTCCACCACGCTGCGAAAGATGCGCAATAAGCGGATATCAAAGTCGCTGACTTGAGCCAGGGGATCGGGACGACGGATGCTCATAGTTTAGTGAAGCCCTGACTGAAGGTTAGAAAAGTTGGATTTCACCGACTTTATCGCCATGGCAATTTAGCTGCAAGAACGCTTTCAATCCCGACGCTGCCTTTTGCCCTGCGAGGTTTTGCTGATGAATATGCCCGAAAACGCCCCTTCGTCCCTGGCCAGCCAACTCAAGTTGGATGCGCATTGGATGCCGTATACCGCTAACCGTAATTTCCAGCGCGATCCACGCCTGATCGTGGCCGCAGAGGGTAGCTGGCTGACGGATGACAAGGGGCGCAAGGTCTACGATTCGTTATCAGGCCTGTGGACCTGCGGCGCCGGGCACACCCGCAAAGAAATTCAGGAAGCGGTGGCCAAGCAATTGGGCACGTTGGACTACTCGCCGGGCTTCCAATATGGTCATCCGCTGTCCTTTCAACTGGCGGAAAAGATTACCGATCTGACCCCCGGAAACCTCAATCATGTGTTTTTCACCGATTCTGGCTCCGAGTGCGCCGACACCGCGGTGAAGATGGTGCGGGCTTACTGGCGCTTAAAAGGCCAGGCCACCAAGACCAAGATGATAGGCCGCGCACGGGGTTATCACGGGGTGAACATCGCCGGCACCAGCCTTGGCGGTGTGAACGGTAACCGTAAGATGTTTGGCCAGGCGCTGATGGATGTTGACCATCTCCCGCACACCTTGCTGGCAAGCAATGCGTTTTCCCGCGGCATGCCTGAGCAGGGCGGCATCGCCTTGGCAGATGAGTTGCTCAAGTTGATCGAGCTGCATGACGCGTCGAACATCGCCGCGGTGTTCGTCGAGCCGATGGCCGGTTCGGCGGGCGTGCTGGTGCCGCCACAGGGTTACCTCAAGCGCCTGCGCGAGATCTGCGATCAGCACAATATCCTGCTGGTATTCGATGAAGTGATCACCGGTTTCGGCCGCACCGGCTCGATGTTCGGTGCGGACAGCTTTGGTGTGACCCCGGACTTGATGTGCATCGCCAAACAAGTCACCAACGGCGCGATCCCCATGGGCGCAGTGATTGCCAGCAGCGAGATCTATCAAACCTTCATGAACCAGGCGACGCCGGAGTACGCAGTGGAGTTCCCCCACGGCTACACCTACTCGGCGCACCCGGTCGCTTGCGCGGCGGGCCTGGCGGCGTTGGACCTATTGCAGAAGGAAAACCTGGTGCAGAGCGTAGCCGAAGTCGCTCCGCACTTTGAGAATGCGCTGCACGGTTTGAAGGGCAGCAAGAACGTAATCGACATTCGCAACTATGGCCTGGCCGGCGCGATCCAGATCGCCCCGCGTGACGGAGACGCCATTGTGCGTCCATTCGAGGCCGGCATGGCTTTGTGGAAGGCGGGGTTCTACGTGCGCTTCGGTGGCGACACGCTGCAGTTCGGGCCAACCTTCAACAGCAAGCCGCAGGACCTGGATCGCTTGTTCGACGCGGTCGGCGACGTGCTGAACAAAATCGACTGATTTCTCCTTCTATATAGAACAACTTTTCAGGAGCCCTGCATGAGCCTTATCCAGCATTTGATCAATGGCGAGTTGGTCAACGACAGCGGTCGCAGCGCTGATGTGTATAACCCGTCCACCGGCCAGGTGATTCACCAAGTGCCGTTGGCCAGCCGTGAAACTATCCAGCGTGCAATCGACTCAGCGAAGGCGGCCTTTCCGGCCTGGCGCAATACGCCCGCGGCTAAGCGCGCTCAGGTGATGTTTCGTTTCAAGCAATTGCTGGAGCAGAACGAAGCCCGCATCTCGCAGTTGATCAGCGAGGAGCATGGCAAAACGTTGGAAGATGCCGCCGGCGAGCTCAAGCGCGGGATCGAAAACGTCGAGTATGCGTGCTCGGCGCCGGAGATTCTCAAGGGCGAATACAGCCGTAACGTTGGGCCGAACATCGATGCGTGGTCGGACTTCCAGCCCCTGGGTGTAGTGGCCGGTATTACGCCGTTCAATTTCCCGGCGATGGTGCCTTTGTGGATGTACCCGTTGGCGATCGTCTGCGGCAATTGCTTCATTCTCAAACCTTCGGAGCGCGATCCAAGTTCGACGCTGCTGATCGCACAACTGTTGCAAGAAGCCGGTCTGCCCAAAGGCGTCCTCAATGTGGTGCACGGAGACAAAGGGGCGGTGGATGCGTTGATCGAAGCGCCTGAAGTAAAAGCTTTGAGCTTTGTAGGATCGACGCCGATTGCTGAGTACATCTATTCCGAAGCGACCAAACGCGGCAAGCGTGTACAGGCGCTGGGCGGAGCGAAGAACCATGCGGTGTTGATGCCGGACGCCGATCTGGATAACGCGGTCAGTGCCTTGATGGGGGCTGCCTACGGATCATGCGGCGAGCGTTGCATGGCGATCTCGGTGGCGGTGTGCGTGGGGGACCAGGTCGCCGATGCTTTGATTGCCAAGTTGGTGCCGCAGGTCAAGGCATTGAAGATTGGCGCAGGCACGTCTTGCGGCCTGGATATGGGGCCGTTGGTCACTGGGCAGGCGCGGGACAAGGTCAGCGGCTATATAGAAGACGGCGTGGCTGCCGGCGCTGAGTTGGTGGTCGATGGTCGCGGGTTGAGTGTTGCCGGTCATGAGCAGGGCTTCTTCCTCGGCGGTAGCCTGTTTGATCGCGTAACCCCTGAGATGCGTATCTATAAAGAAGAGATTTTTGGCCCAGTGTTGTGCGTGGTTCGGGTAGACAGCCTGGAAGCTGCGATGCAACTGATCAATGATCACGAGTATGGCAACGGCACTTGTATCTTCACCCGTGATGGTGAAGCGGCACGTCTGTTCTGTGACGAAATCGAAGTGGGCATGGTGGGTGTGAACGTTCCGCTGCCGGTGCCGGTGGCTTATCACAGCTTTGGTGGCTGGAAGCGATCGCTGTTTGGCGACTTGCATGCGTATGGGCCGGATGGTGTGCGCTTTTACACTCGGCGCAAGGCGATTACCCAGCGTTGGCCGCAGCGGGCCAGTCATGAAGCGTCACAGTTTGCTTTTCCCAGCCTTTAGCCCTCGTTGGCTAGGCGGGAAGCCGGCCCATTAGGGCCGGCTTTCGTGCTTTGGGGCGTTTTTTGACCAGTACGACAGAAATATGAAAATAGTGGTTGACGGCAGATTCCAGAAGTCTATAATTCGCCCCACTTCCGGCGCAGTCGAAACGGAAAACTCCTTGGTAAACAAAGAGTTACGCAAGATTCGACAGCGGATCGCTTCAGTTCATCGAAGCCCAGA
>Ga0308164_10001846_pt1 | contig 22828 bp, 20 predicted proteins | sample PhyTR2_FD_201031 | JGI IMG/M metagenome (GOLD analysis project Ga0308164, IMG submission 201031) | Phyllosphere microbial communities from UC Gill Tract Community Farm, Albany, California, United States - DLSLT.R2 | ecosystem: Host-associated > Plants > Phyllosphere > Unclassified | place: USA... | reverse complement strand
CTTGACCACGTTCCAGCCGGCGCCACGGAACTCGCCTTCCAGTTCCTGGATGATCTTGCCGTTGCCGCGCACCGGACCGTCCAGGCGTTGCAGGTTGCAGTTGACGACGATGACCAGGTTGTCGAGCTTTTCGCGCGAGGCCATGCCGATGGCGCCCAGCGATTCCGGTTCGTCCATCTCGCCGTCGCCGCAGAAGGCCCAGACCTTGCGGTCGGTGGTGTCGGCGATCGAGCGCGCGTGCAGGTACTTGAGGAAGCGTGCCTGGTAGATCGCCATCAGCGGGCCCAGGCCCATCGACACGGTCGGGAACTGCCAGAAGTTCGGCATCAGTTTCGGGTGCGGGTACGACGACAGGCCGCCACCGTCAACTTCGCGACGGAAGTGGGTCAGCTGGTCTTCGGTCAGGCGGCCTTCGAGGAACGCGCGCGCATACACGCCCGGCGAGGAGTGACCCTGGATGTACAGCAGGTCGCCGCCATGATTTTCGCTCGGCGCTTTCCAGAAGTGGTTGAAGCCGATGCCCAGCATGTTGGCCAGCGAGGCGAACGAGGAAAGGTGACCACCGAGGTCGCCATCGACGCGGTTGGCCTTGACGACCATCGCCATGGCGTTCCAGCGCATCCACGAGCGCAGTTTTTCTTCGTATTCCAGGTTGCCCGGGCAGTGTTGCTCCTGGTCCAGTGGAATCGTGTTGACATAGGCGGTATTGGCGGAGAACGGGATATCCGAGCCGCTCTGGCGTGCCAGGTCGATCAGGCGTTCCAGCAGGTAATGCGCACGATCAGGGCCCTCTTGTTCGAGTACCGAGGCCAGGGAATCCAACCATTCTTTGGTTTCTTGCGAATCAGGGTCGGTGCTTGCCGGTACCTGGTCGAGTTGATCTGACATGTGTTAAGTCTCCTGAGTTAAAAGGCCCAAGAGGCCCGTGTAGTGCATCTGCCGGGCCTGTGGAACGCTGATTATTTACCAATACTTCTACGACGTGTGGGGATTCTAACAGTGATTTTTTTCTTTTTCAAACTATGATAAGTCATTTCATATCGTGGGATTTCCCTATGAAAATCTTGTGCGGTGCAGCATTCCAAAAGGCCGGAAATCGCGGGGTCGGGCGCGTTAGCGCTTATAATCTCGCTTCCCTCTTCCAATCCTCCTAACCTGGTTAAAACATGTCTGCTCAACTGATCGACGGAATCGCCCTCTCCCAAAAACTGCGTGCTGAAATTGCTGCACGTGCTGCCGTGCTCACCGCCAAAGGCAAACAACCCGGCCTGGCCGTGATCCTGGTCGGCGACGATCCCGCCAGCCACGTGTATGTACGCAACAAGGTCAAGGGTTGCGAGGATGCCGGTTTCTATTCGCTCAAGGAGCAATACCCGGCCGACCTGTCCGAAGTTGCACTTCTGGAACGTATCGCTGCACTGAACGCCGATCCGAAAATCCACGGCATCCTGGTGCAAATGCCGCTGCCCAAGCATATCAATCCGCACAAGGTGATCGAAGCGATTTCCACCACCAAGGATGTCGATGGCTACTCGGTACTGAGCGCCGGCGAACTGATGACGGGCCTGGAAGGCTTCCGCCCGTGCACGCCGTACGGCTGCATGAAGCTGATCGAAAGCACCGGCGTCGATCTGAAGGGCAAGCACGCAGTCGTCATCGGCCGCAGCAACACCGTCGGCAAACCGATGGGCCTGCTGCTCTTGCAAGCCAATGCCACCGTCACCATCTGCCACAGTGGCACCTCGGACCTCGGCGTATTTACGCGCCAGGCCGACGTGGTGGTGGCCGCTGTGGGCCGCCGCAACGTGCTGACCGCCGACATGGTCAAGCCGGGCGCCATCGTGATCGACGTGGGCATGAACCGCAACGATGAAGGCAAGCTGTGCGGTGATGTGGACTTTGCCGGCGTCAAGGAAGTGGCGTCGCACATTACCCCGGTGCCTGGCGGCGTGGGTCCGATGACGATTACGATGTTGTTGATGAATACTGTCGAAGCCGCCGAGCGCGCTTAAACCTACCGGAAACTGACATGACTACAGACGCAACCAATCCTCTTCTCGACTTTTCCGGCTTGCCGCGTTTCGACGCCATCCTCGCCGAGCACGTCACGCCCGCGATCGACCACCTGCTGGCGCGCTCGCGTACCGTGGTGCAGCAACTCGAAGCGCCGCAGGGCGACGTGACCTGGGACAGTTTCGTCACGCCGCTGGAAAACGCCACCGAGTTGCTTGGTCGCGCCTGGAGCATTGTCAATCACCTCAACAGCGTGGTGGATACGCCCGAACTGCGCGCCACCTACAACGAGAATCAACCGAAGGTGACCGAGTTCTGGACCGAGCTGTCGCAGAACGAAGCGCTGTTCGCCAAGTACAAGGCCTTGCGCGCGTCCGATAGTTTTGCCAGCCTGTCGCCGGCGCGCCAGCGCATCATCGACAACGCGATTCGCGACTTCCGCATGGGCGGCGCCGAACTGGCGGCCGACCAAAAAGAGCGCTTCGCGGCGATCCAGGAAGAGCAAGCGGCCGTCTCCACGCGCTTCTCGGAAAACGTGTTAGATGCCACCAACGACTACAAGCTGCTGGTCACCGACGAAGCGGAACTGGCCGGCCTGCCCGATGATGTGAAGGCAGCCGCCCACGCGGCCGCGCAAAAGGACGGCAAGCAGGGCTGGCAGTTCTCGTTGCACTTCCCGTCGTACTACCCGATCCTGCAATTTGCCGACAACCGCGCGCTGCGCGCCACCGTGTACCGCGCCAACGCCACCAAGGCGTCGGACCAGGGCGATGTATTCAGCAAGAAGGACGATTGGGACAACACGCAAAACATCGTCACCCTGCTGCGCCTGCGCGACGAAGAAGCCAAGCTGCTCGGCTATAAGAACTTTGCCGAAGTATCGCTGGTACCGAAGATGGCGCAATCGCCCGAACACGTGATCGGCTTCCTCGAAGACCTGGCCCAGCGTGCGCGTCCGTTCGCCCAGAAAGACCTGGAAGAGCTCAGGCAGTTTGCCAAGATTGAACTCGGCATCGACGACCTGCAAGCGTGGGACATGCCGTACGCGTCCGAAAAACTGCAGGAGCGCCGCTACGCGTTCTCGGCGCAGGAAGTCAAACAGTACTTCCCCGAGCACAAAGTGGTCGATGGCCTGTTCCGCCAGATCCAGAACCTGTTCGCGGTCGAGATCAAGCCCGACGTGGCGCCGGTATGGCACAAGGACGTGCGCTTCTACAGCATCGAGCGCGATGGCATCCTGATCGGCCAGTTCTACCTCGATCTGTACGCGCGCGCGGGCAAAAGCGGCGGCGCCTGGATGGACGACGCCCGTGGCCGCCGCGCCAACGCCCACAGCGTGCAGACGCCGGTCGCTTACCTGACCTGCAATTTCACCGAGCCGGCCGTGGTCGATGGCGTGGCGCAGCCGTCGCTGTTTACCCACGACGAAGTAATCACGCTGTTCCACGAGTTCGGCCATGGTCTGCACCACATGCTCACGCAAGTGGACGAGCTGGGCGTGTCCGGCATCTCGGGCGTGGAGTGGGATGCGGTGGAGCTGCCGTCGCAGTTCATGGAAAACTTCTGCTGGGAGTGGGACGTGCTCGAGCACATGACCGCGCACGTGACCACCGGCGAGCCGCTACCGCGCGCACTGTTCGACAAGATGCTGGCCGCGAAAAACTTCCAGTCCGGTTTGCAGACCCTGCGCCAGGTGGAATTTTCGCTGCTCGACATGCACCTGCACTACGACTACGACGCCACCACCGGTCAAACCGTGCAGCAAATGATCGACAGCGTGCGCGCCAAATTCTCGCTGGTGGTGCCGCCCGCGTTCAACCGCTTCCAGAACTCGTTCGGCCATATCTTTTCCGGCGGTTACGCGGCCGGCTACTACAGCTACAAGTGGGCCGAAGTGTTGTCGGCCGACGCGTATGCCGCGTTCGAGGAAGCCAAGGCGCTGGGACCGGACGCCACCACCGAAGCGGGCAAGCGCTACCTGCGCGAAATCCTGTCGGTGGGCGGTTCGCGCCCGGCCCTGGAATCGTTCACGGCCTTCCGTGGCCGCGAGCCGAGCATCGACGCCCTGCTGCGCCACAGCGGCATGGCCGCCTGACCGGGGACAGCATGACGCGCATCGACTTCCACACCAACATCCCCGACAAGGTCGCCTACGCCTGCCGCCTGGCGCGCAAGGCGTTTGGCGCCAACCATCGCATCGTGGTGCTGGCGGACGATGCGCAGCAGCTGGCGCAACTCAACACCGCCATGTGGACCTTTTCCAATATCGACTTCCTGCCGCATGTGCTGGCCGGCGATGTACTGGCCGACCACACGCCAATCATACTCACCGACAACGATGAGGCGGAATTACCACACACCGAATTATTAGTGAATCTGTCGCGCCGCGCGCCCTCCCGCGTGGACCGATTCGAGCGCATGATAGAAGTGATTTCCTCGGACGAGGATGATGCGGCTGCCGGCCGCAAGCGCTATGTCGCCTACAAGCAGCAACAGTATCCCCTCACTCACTTTGTCGCAGGAAAATCATGAGCTCAACCTTTTATAACAGCATCCCGGTGTTGACCGAAGTTCTGAAGACCGAGGCACCCGGCGAAGGCCCTCTCCCTGGCGCCACGGCCCCGCTGGCGCCCACCAAGGCCGAGATCGCCGCCGCGCTCGAAGCCGAAGCCGTCGATGGCTGGACCGACGCCGAGTGGGCAATGATGGAACACCGCCTGGCCGAACGCATCATGCACAAGCTGCAATCGCGCGTCGATTTCGTGCTCGAGCAGCGCATCAAGGACAGCATGGCCGAAGTGCTCACGCACGCGCTGCACGGCCTCACCAACGAGATCCGCATCGGCCTGCACGACACCATCGAAAAAATCGTCGCCCGCGCGGTGTCGCAGGAACTGGTACACCTGCAAGCGCAGAAGAAGTAACTCTCCCCGCCTTCCGATTCGCGCATTTTGTCTCATCCTGGTGCGCGGATCGCACCCATTCCGGGCATCCCCGCACCATTCCAGGAAACGCATCATAAAAGCGCAAAACGATCACGTTTGCCGCTTTGCGCCGCCTCCAAATTGTTGTACCTTTTGGCCTTGCAGAAAAACCTGCGGCGTTCACGAGACCCCGTTGACCAACACTTTTGGAGAATGACGATGCAGTTCAAGACTAAATTCATTCCACTTGCCATCGCCCTGGCCTTTGCCGGCGCAGGCAGCGCAAGCGCCCAGGAAATCATCAAGATCGGCCACGTCGGTCCGGTCTCGGGTCCATCGGCTCACCTCGGCAAGGACAATGAAAACGGCGCCAAGATGGCGGTCGAAGACTTGAACGCCAAGGGCATCAAGATCGACGGCAAGCCGGTCACGTTCGTGCTGGTGCTCGAAGATGACGGCGCCGATCCCAAGCAGGGCACGGCGGTGGCGCAAAAGCTGGTCGATGCCAAGGTGAACGGCGTGATCGGCCACCTCAATTCGGGCACCTCGATTCCCGCCTCCAAGATTTACCACGACGCCGGCATCCCGCAAATTTCCCCCGCCACCACCCAGACCAAGTATACCCAGCAAGGCTTCAAATCGGCATTCCGCGTGGTGGCCAATGACGCCAAGCTCGGCGGCACCCTGGGTACCTACGCCGTGGGCAAGCTGGGCGCGAAAAAAATCGCCGTGATCGACGACCGCACCGCCTATGGCCAGGGCGTGGCCAACGAGTTCATCAAGGGCGCCAAGAAGTCGTTCCCGGGCGTGCAGATCGTCGCCAAGGAATTCACCACCGACAAGGCCACCGACTTCAACGCCATCCTCACCTCGATCCGTGGCAAGGGCCCGGACCTGGTATTCTTCGGCGGCATGGACTCGGTGGGCGGCCCGCTGCTGCGCCAGATGAAGGCGCTGGGGATCACTGCCAAATACATGGGCGGCGACGGCGTGTGTACCGAAGCGCTGCCCAAGCTGGCGGGCGCGGCTGCGGTCAACGGCGTGGTGTACTGCGCCGAAGCGGGCGGCGTGACGCCGGCCGAGCAAAAGAACCTCGACGACTTCGTGGCCCGCTACAAGAAGAAGTACAACAGCGATGTGCAGCTGTATGCACCCTACGTGTACGACGCCGTGATGACCATGGCTACCGCCATGCAGGAAGCCAAATCGTCACAGCCGGCCAAGTACCTGCCGGCGCTGCAAAACATCAAGTACCAGGGCGTGACGGGCCTGATTTCGTTCGACCAGTACGGCGACATCAAGGACGGCGCGCTGACCTTGTTCACGTACAAGGATGGCAAGAAGACCAAGGTGGAAGTGGTCAAATAAAAAACAGCCTTAACAACGACAAACGCGCCCGAAGGCGCGTTTGTTATTTGTAGAGTAAAAGCGGAGGACGCAAAAGCGCTTACTTTTGCGTCAGCACCCATTTCACCAGGGTGCGGGCTTCCGCCTCGTTCACCTGTGGGTTGGCTGGCATCGGGATCGCGCCCCAGGTGCCCGAACCGCCCTTCATCACCTTGGTGACGAGCTTGGATTCGGCATCTTTCTGGCCCGCGTATTTGGCGGCCACGTCCTTGTAGGATGGACCAACCAGCTTGGTGGCGACAGCGTGGCAAGCCATGCAGTTCTTGGCCTTGGCCAGATCCGAACCGGCATCCGCCATCGCCGCTTGCGATGCGAACGCCGACGCGACCAGTACACCCACCATCATCAAATTGCGTTTCATATTCCTCTCCGGTTAAGCTGCGAATGCCCCTACATTTTACAGTGTTTTTCTCTTCAGAATTTAACGCACAAGTAAATGCAATGGTTGACGCAGGTGGCCGAGAGGAACTTCTAACTATTAAATGATCAGGGCAATAACATTCGGGTTTTGGTTCTGTCTTAAATGCCCCCCGCACCTCGAAATCATCGTCCCGTCCTACATCGGGCATGCTGGCCAGGACTTCGAGAAATGGTCGGCGCCGTGGCTTTTGCAAGGCAGATTTCAAGATTTTGCGGTGTTCGGCTTCGGCGCTGCGGCCATTGGCATCGGCCCGGCGTTTCAGTCCTAATGCAATGTTGTCATCAACATTGTGGATGATCAGATTGGTTGTCATGTTGCCTCCCTCGTGGCGAGTGATAAGGCATCTTAGGCCTCTCGCACCTGCGATGCAAGCGCGAGAGGCCAGAGAGAACTTAGCGCTTCAACTGCGACAAGTCCCGCACCGCGCCACGGTCGGCCGAGGTGGTCAGTGCGGCGTACGCTTGCAGTGCCTGCGAGACGTAGCGTTCGCGGTCCACTGGTTGCCAGGCGGTGTCGCCTTTGGCTTCCATGGTGGCGCGGCGGGCGGCCAGTTCGGCGTCGGTGATGCGCAGGTTGATGGTGCGGTTGGGGATGTCGATGTCGATCATGTCGCCCTCTTCCACCAGGCCGATGGCGCCGCCTTCGGCCGCTTCCGGCGAGGCGTGGCCGATCACCAGGCCCGACGAACCGCCGGAGAAGCGGCCGTCCGTCAACAGCGCGCACGACTTGCCGAGTCCCTTCGACTTGATGTACGAGGTCGGGTACAACATCTCCTGCATGCCCGGACCGCCCTTCGGTCCTTCGTAGCGGATGATGACGACATCACCGGCATGCACGGTGTCGCCGAGGATGGCGGCCACTGCATCGTCCTGGCTCTCGAACACGCGCGCCTTGCCGCTGAACTTGAGGATGCTCTCGTCCACGCCGGCGGTCTTGACGATGCAGCCGTTCAGCGCCAGGTTACCGTACAACACGGCCAGGCCGCCGTCCTGCGAGTACGCGTGTTCCTTGTCGCGGATGCAGCCGGTGCTGCGGTCCAGGTCCAGCGACGCGAAGCGCTCCGATTGCGAGAATGCCGTTTGCGTGGGCACGCCGCCAGGTGCGGCGCGGAACAGCTCGTGCACGGCCGGGTCGTCGCTGCGCTTGATGTCGTTGCGTTCGATGGCGTCGGCCATGGTGGGCGCGTGGATGGTCGGGCGGGTGGTGTCGAGCAGGCCGCCGCGCGCCAGTTCGCCCAGGATCGAGATGATGCCGCCAGCGCGGTGCACGTCTTCGATGTGGTACTTGTCGGTCATCGGCGCAACCTTGCACAGACAGGGCACCTTGCGCGAGATGCGGTCGATATCGGCCATGGTGAAGTCCACGCCCGCTTCGTGCGCGGCTGCCAGCAAGTGCAGCACGGTGTTGGTGGAGCCGCCCATGGAGACGTCGAGCGCCATGGCGTTTTCAAACGTGGCCTTGTTGGCGATGGTGCGCGGCAGGATCGAGTAGTCGTCCTGCTCGTAGTGGCGACGGGCCAGTTCCACGATCAGGCGGCCGGCGCGCAGGAACAGCTGCTCGCGGTCCGAGTGCGTGGCCAGCACGGTGCCGTTGCCGGGCAGGGACAGGCCCAGCGCCTCGGTCAGACAGTTCATCGAGTTGGCGGTAAACATGCCCGAGCACGAACCGCAGGTCGGACAGGCCGAGCGTTCGATTTCCGCCACGTCGGCGTCGGAGACGGTGTCGTCGCCGGCCTTGATCATGGCATCCACCAGGTCGAGCTTGATGATCTTCTGGCCGCCGTTGACGACCTTGACCACTTTACCGGCTTCCATCGGGCCGCCGGACACGAACACCACCGGGATGTTGATGCGCATGGCGGCCATCAGCATGCCGGGCGTGATCTTGTCGCAGTTGGAGATGCAGACCATCGCATCGGCGCAGTGGGCGTTGACCATGTACTCGACCGAGTCGGCGATCAGGTCGCGCGACGGCAGCGAGTACAGCATGCCGCCGTGGCCCATGGCGATGCCGTCATCGACGGCGATGGTGTTGAATTCTTTCGCCACGCCGCCCGCTTTTTCGATCTCGCGCGCCACCAGCTGGCCCAGGTCCTTCAGGTGCACGTGGCCGGGCACGAACTGGGTGAAGGAATTCACGACCGCGATGATCGGCTTGTCGAAGTCGCCATCTTTCATGCCGGTGGCGCGCCACAGGGCGCGGGCGCCGGCCATGTTGCGGCCGTGGGTGGTGGTGCGGGAACGATAGACTGGCATGATGACTCTCCAAAGATAGTACAGCGACGTAGCACGACAGAGTGCCTTGGCCCTGCTCCCCTGTCAAATATAAGATAGTCGTCACTGTGAGTCGTTTAAAATATCACAGAGCGAAATTTGAATAGAAACACATATGAACCTGGAACTCAGACAGCTGCGCTATTTCGTCACCGTCGCCGAGGAACTGCACTTCGGCCGCGCCGCGCTGCGTTTGCACATGACGCAGCCGCCGCTGTCGCAAACCATCCAGGCGCTCGAGGAACTGCTGGGCGCGGCCGTGTTCGAGCGCAACCGGCGCGGCGTCACGCTCACGCCGGCCGGCAGCGCGCTGCTGCCAGAAGCGCGGCGGCTGCTGGCACAGGCCCAGGAACTGCCGCAACTGGTGCAGCGCGCCGCCGCCGGCGAGGTCGGGCGCCTGACCCTGGCCTTCGTCTCGTCGGCCGACTACAGCGTGCTGCCGCCGTTCCTGCGCGCCTACCGCGCCGCGTACCCGCAAGTGCAGATCACGCTGCAGGAAGCCACGTCCGACCTGCAGCTGGACGACCTGCTGCACAACCGCATCGACGCCGGCCTCCTGATCCCGCCGCTGCCCGATAAAGCGCGCGCCGAACTTGATTATCTGCCGGTGCTGCGCGAGCCGCTGGTGCTGGCCGTCCCCGCCGGCCTGCCGGCGCTGAACAAGCGCGGCAAGCCGGCATTGAATGCGTTGCCGGCGCTGCCGCTGATTATCTTCCCGCGCGCGATCTCGCCCGCGCTGTACGACGCCATCCTGTCGGTGTTCCGCGACGCCGGCGTCACGCCCGAAATCGGCCAGCAGGCGATCCAGATGCAGACCATCGTCGGGCTGGTATCCGCCGGCATGGGCATGGCGCTGGTGCCGCAGTCGGTCTCCAACCTGATGCGTCCCGGAGTAGAATACCGTGCGCTGGCCCACACCACGCCGCTGGTCGAAACCGGACTGGCCTGGCGACGCGACAATGCTTCGCCCGTGCTGCGCGGCTTTTTGGAATTATTAAGGAACGAAGTAAGGAAAACCGCCCTATGCTGATACACCCGATGCCCGATCCGGTCGCCATCCACCTGGGACCGGTCGCGATCCACTGGTATGGATTGATGTACGTCCTCGCCTTTGCGCTGTTCATTACGCTCGGTCGCGTGCGCATCAAGCAGCCGCACATCGCCGCCCAACTGTGGCGCAAGGAAGACCTCGACGACATGCTGTTTTACGGCATGCTGGGCGTGGTCATCGGCGGACGCCTCGGCGAGGTGTTGTTCTACGAACCGGTTAAATATTTTTCGGATCCGATCGAGATCTTCAAGGTGTGGCATGGCGGCATGTCGTTCCACGGCGGCTTCATCGGCGTGCTGATCGCCATGTCGCTGTGGGCGCGCAAGGCCGGCCGCAACATCCTCGACGTATACGACTTCATTGCGCCGCTGGTGCCGCTCGGCTACGCCGCCGGCCGTCTGGGCAATTTCATCAATGCCGAACTGCCGGGCCGCGTGGTGGCCGACCAGTCGCTGCCGTGGGCCATGTTGTGGCCCGATAATTCGTTCCCGCTGCACCCGAACCCGATCTTCCTGCAAGGCCTGCGCCATCCGTCGCCGCTCTACCAGATGCTGATCGACGGCCTGCTGGTGTTCGTCATCCTGTGGCTGTTCTCGCGCAAGGAGCGGCCACGCCTGGCGGTCGGCGCGTTCTACACGCTGCTGTACGGCTGCGCGCGGTTCTTCACTGAATACTTCCGCACGCCGGACTGGGAAACCACGGTATTGGGCATGCCGATCACGTCGGGCCAGGTGCTGTCGCTGCCGATGGTCGTCGCCGCGATCGCCATGCTGGTGTGGGCCTATAAAGTACGCCAGCGCGCCACGGCGCCGACTGTGCCGCGCGCAGAACCTGCAAAGAGCGCCTGACAAAGCCTTCAGAGCAAGGCGCAGCGACGAAGACAGTACGACTGTACGGCGAGGAGCTGCAACGCAGCTCTGGAGGTTTGTCAGCGCTCTACGCCAGCAGCTTGACGATGGCCTTCCACTGCGCCAGCGTGACCGGCGTGATGGACAGGCGGCTGCCTTTTTGCAGCACCACCATGTCTTCCAGCGCTGCGATGGTGCGCATCTCGGCCAGCGGCAGCAGCCGCGTCTTCTGCGTTCCCTGCACGTCGATCGAAATCCAGCGCGGCTGCTCCTGCGTGGCCTTGGGGTCGTGGTAATGGCTCCTGGGATCGAACTGCGAGGCATCCGGATACGGACCGCTGGCGATGACGGCCAGGCCGGCAATACCGGGCTGCGGGCAGCTCGAGTGATAAAACAGCACGCCATCGCCCTGCTGCATCTGGTCGCGCATGAAGTTGCGCGCCTGGTAGTTGCGCACGCCGTACCACGCGGTCGTGTGCTGGGGGGACGCCATGAGGTCGTCGATGCTCACGTCGTCGGGTTCGGACTTCATCAACCAGTATTGCATACGATATCTCCAGACGAAAAAAAGCGGCTGAGCATTTGCATGCCAACCGCCTTTTAAGGAATTAGTACCCCGCTTGTGCCGTTATGCCGGCATCCCGAACCTAATGGCTCAGGTGGTCACGGTTAGTTCAATTTCGGGTTCATCGAACAAGCGATGCTCACGCCCACCAAACAAAATCCCACGACCGGTGCAAACAAATGGTTCAAGGAATATATGACATTCACGAACACTGCAGGGTGACGCCAGTTTACTCTTTTGTCCGTCGCAAAGGAAGGAGTTTGATGATTAAAAAACCGTTAAAACAGCGCTTCTTGCGGTGTGAGTGCGGTATCCAACACCTTGTGCATGGCGGCGATCTTGGTCTGCACTTCGAGTATCGACATGTCGGACAACGGTCCCTGTGGCGCCTTGATCGACAGGAATTCCGCCGCCACGCTGAGCGCAGCCATGACGGCGATGCGGTCGTTGCCCTTGACCCGGCCCGCCGCGCGGATGCCGGTCATTTTTTTGTCGAGCATGACGGACGCCTCGCGCAGCGCGCGTTCTTCGTCGGCCTTGCACATGAGGCGATACGATTGGCCCATGATAGTGACGTCGAGCTCGATCATCGTACTTCCTCTTTTTCTGCGGCAGGTGCAGCGGCATCGCCAGCTGCAGGTTCGACTTCCTCATCTTCCGGCACAGGCTCCGGCACCAGCGACGGCACGTGCACCAGCAGCGCCTGCACACGGTCGGCGGCCTCGCTCAGGCGGCGTTGATATCCCATGTTTTCCACCACGAGGGCGGCATTGGCCTGACGCAACTGGGCGTTTTCGCGGCGCAAAGCATTGGTCATCTCGGCCAGCTGGTCGATCTTGTCGGATAGTTCTTGGAAGTCTGAAATCATCCCGCCACTATAGGCAGGGCGCGGGGTGCCGTCAACCGAATCACGTGTGCGGCCCCGAATTTTAAGTAAAACGCAAGTTAACTATTTGCGCGCCGGACATTCGGCGCGCAAATCGCCGACTTTTTACTGTTTTTTACTGTTTCGGCTCGATCGTGACGTTGCCGGTGATGCCGCTACCCTGGGCGCCAGCCTGGCCCGGTTCCGCTTCGACAATCACGCTGATCTCGCGTTTACCGGTGCCGGCTGGCAGCGGCAAGTCCAGCGGTTCGTTGGCAAAGCTCTCCTTCTTGCCTGCCAGCTTGCCGTTGATCCACACTTCCGCCTTGCCCTTGATGCCGGCAAAGCGGATCAGGCCATTGCCGTCAGCAAGGTTCTTGCGAGGCGTGAAGCTCGACCGGTACAGGTTGAACTTGCTGCCTGCTGCGCCCCACATCGGCGGCTGGCCCCAGCCCCAGGTGTTCATGTCGAAGCTGTCGATCTTCTGGTTCGGGTTCGGACGGGTGTCACCCGGCGGCGCCACGCGCCAGGTACGCACGAACGTCAGCGGTGCATCGGCGCTGGCCACGAACGGCACGGCCGGCACGGCTTTCACTGGGATCGTCACCGTGGCCGCTTTCAGGCCAGGCGCGCTCGCCTCCACCGTGACGGGCTCGGTGGCGTCGTAGCTGGTCTGCACGATCAGCTGCGCCAGGCCGTTGAACAGGCGCCGGGTGGCGCCCTTCTCGTCTTCGTGCGAGGTCGGGTCGCCATTGCCATGGCCGATCGAACGGCCACCGCCGGTGACCTTGAAGGTCACGGTCGGATCGGCCAACGGCACTGCGCGGCCTTGGGCATCCAATGCGCGCACCGTGATCGGCATGGCGTCACGGCCATCGCCGGCCAGGTCCGCGCGGTCCGGCACCAGTTCCAGGGAAACCGGCTCGCCGGTGGTTTCCACCGCCGTGCGCACGACTTCCTTGCCGCCGTTGTAGCCGATGGCTTCGAGCTTGCCCGGCGCGTAGGCGACATTGAAGTAATTCATGCGGAACGGATCGGCCTTCTGTTCGCCAAGCCTGGTACCGTTCAACAGCAGTTCGATGCGTTCGACGTTGGCCATCACCATCACGCGGATGTCCTTGCCTTCGCTGCCGGCCCAGTTCCAGTGCGGCGCGATGTGGATCAGCGGACGATCCTTGATCCATTGCGCCTGGTGGATGTAGTAGGCGTTTTTCGGGAAGCCGTTCAGGTCCATGATGCCGAACACCGAGCTGACCGACGGCCACTCGTTGGGGGTCGGCTCGCCGCGATAATCGAAGCCGGTCCAGACGAAGCCGCCGGCCACGAACGGCCGCTTGGCAATCGCTTCCCACGCATCGCGGTGGGTATTGCCCCACTGCGCAGCATCGGCCAGGTCGTCGTAGCTGGCGATCTGGTTTTTTTGCTTGTCGGTCTTGAACACGCCGCGCGTCATGAACGCGGACGTGTCTTCCGAGCTGGTAAACGGCACCGTCGGATACGCCGCGTGGAAGCGGTCGTAATCGGGCACCTGGTAGTTGGCGCCCACCACGTCCACCGCGTGCGCCACGTTGAGGTCGCTGAAGAAGCCGCCGTTCATGGCAGCGGTGACCGGACGCGTATCGTCGAGCGCTTTGACGGCAGCGGACATGCGGCGCACCATCTCATAGCCCACTTCCGATCCCTGCACCGGTTCTTCATTGAATACCGACCAGAGGATGATGCCGGGGTGATGGCGGTCGCGCTTGACCATCCACTCGAGCTGCTTCATGTAGTCCGGCGACGGATTGAAGTTGCGGTTCTCGTCCATCACAACAAAGCCCATGCGATCGACCATGTCGAGCACTTCGGCGGCTGGCGCATTGTGCGAGAAGCGGATGGCGTTCACGCCCAGTTCCTTCAAACGGCGCAGGCGATACTCCCACACCGAATCGGGAATCGCGACACCGACGCCGGCGTGATCCTGGTGGATGCACACGCCTTGCAGTTTCAGGTGTTCGCCGTTGAGGAAGAAGCCTTTTTCGGCATCGAAGCGGATGGTGCGGAAGCCCGTGTGCAGCGCCACTTCGTCCTGCGCCTTGCCGTTTTCCAGCACGCGCGTGACGACCTTGTACAGGTTGGTCTTGGCGATCGACCACAGGGCCGGATCGTTGATCTTGAACGGCAGCTTGACGGTGGCGTCTTTCAATACGCCCACGCTGGCCTTGGCCAGCTGGCGGCCCACCTGCTTGCCGGCCGGGTCGAACACGGTCACTTCCACCGTCACGTCGGACGCCTTCTTGCCGCTGTTATTGAGTGTCACCTCCACCGGCAGGGTCCAGTCGCGGCCCTTGCCGGCGCGAGGTACGGCATACACGCCATCGGTGGCCACATGCACCGGTGCGCGCTTGACCAGCCACGCGTGGCGATACATGCCGGCGCCCTCGTACCACCAGCCCTCCATCGCTTCCGCATCGACGCGGATCGAGATGGTATTGAGCGCATCGCCGTAAGTCAGGTAAGGCGTGATATCGATATTGCTGGCGTTGTAGCCGGACCAGTTGCGGTTGACGACATTGCCGTTGACGTACACGGTGGCGTGGGTGGCAATCGCATCGAACTGCAGCTCGAAATGGCGGCCACGGTCGGCCGGATCGACCTGCAGATAGCGGCGATACCAGCCGATGCCGCGCGGACGGTAGCCCTGCGAGATATTGGCTTTCGGGTCGAACGGTCCTTCGACGGCCCAGTCGTGCGGCAGGTCGAGGCGACGCCAGTCGGAGTCGTCGAATTCGGCGCCAGCGGCGCCGGGCGCATTGCCGGCCTTGGCATTGCTATACGATTCTTCGTGGCCGACGATCGGCGCCTGGCGCACGTCGCCGAGGTGGAACAGCCAGCCGCGATCGAGCGACAGGCGCTCGCGCCCGGCCTTGACGGTGGCGTCGGTAATGTGGGGTTTGATCGGTGCGGCGGCGTGCGCAGCAGTGTGTGCGGCGGCGCTGGCGGCCAGCAGCAGGACGGCAGCGCACATGCGCCGCCAGTGAGGCAGTTTGTTCAAGCTTGGCTCCCTTACAACTTGGGCTAAAAAAAACGGAGCAGCACCGTTAAGCACTGCTCCGCAAACCACGATAAAACAAAGGTACAACGGAAAAGTTACAGCTTGAAGGACAGGCCCAGGTTGAAGCGGCGGCCGAACTCGGTCACTTCCTGTTGCAGCGGGTTGTTGGCGCTGGTGTAGACCGCCTTCTGGTTGGTCAGGTTTTCGATACCGAAGCGGATCTGCACGTTCGGCGTGATCTGCTTGGCCAGGTTCAGCGCCAGGTAGGTTTCATCGCCATTGACCAGCAGCTTGCCGGCGTCCCAGCCCGGGTTGCGTACGAATTCGCTGTGGTAGGTGGCCGACAGGCGGGCTTCATAGCCGGCTTTTTCGTACCACAGGGTCACGCCACCGTTATGCTTCATCAAGCCTTCGATCGGGAACGGATTACCGACTGGAACTTGCTCACGCACGGTACTGGTGGTGTAAGCGTAGTTGCTGGACATGCCCAGGCCATCGAATGGTGCTGGCAGGCCGGTGAAGGCTTGCTGGTACACCAGTTCCAGGCCGCGGATATTACCGCCCTTGCCGTTAACCGACTGGGTGATCGCATTCGGATCCTGGGTAATGGCGATGTAGCGCTGCAGCTGCTTGTAGAAGCCGCCCACCGAGACCAGCGAACCCTTTTCGAAGTACCACTGGTACGCCAGGTCGACCTGGTTGGCCATCATCGGCTTCAGGTCCGGGTTGCCGGCGGTGCCGGTTTGCGGACGGCCTTCGGTAACCATGCTCAGGGTACGCGAAGCACGCAGTTCGTCGATTGGCGGACGCGACATGGCACGGGCTACGCCGAAACGTACCTGGTGCTGTTGCGCTTCATCGAGATTGAAAATCAGGTTCAGGCTCGGCAGGATTTCGGTGTACGACGTCCCCTGCTCGATCGGTCCGATCGGGTCGCTGCCGACCGAACCCATGCCGTAGCTGGTGGTCTTGGTGTGTACCATGCGCACACCGACGTTACCACGGTAGGTCTTGCCGAACGCTTCGCCATCGAGGTCGCCCTGGATGAAGGCCGAGCTGCTACGTTCCTTGACGCGCCAGCTACCCAACTGGTCGGCGGTTTGTTGCCATGGCTCGCCAATTTTTCCGTTCGGGTCCAGGGCGCCCTGGCCGAACAGGCGGTTGACGGTACCGTTGAAATCCTTGAGCACAAAGTACGACGGGAAGCCGGCAACGTTGACGGTCTCATAATCCGACGCAGATACCGATTGATTCGACAACATCTTGGTTTCCCAAGTAGTGCGGCCATAGCTCTTCTCGCGATCGGTCGCGCGCACGCCCACCTTGATGCGGCTGACAATGCTGTTTTCGATCGGGCGGGATGCCGTAACCGATGCCGCGTTGAGCAAATCCTTGACGCGTCCGGCGCTTTCCACCATCAACAGCGGCGCACCGAAGTTGGCAGGATTGCCGGTATCGAAACTGCCAAAGTTGTATTGCTGATTCTCGTTACCGGTGAACGACCAGTTGATCGGCACCCGACCGACGGAATCCTGACGCACGTCCGACCACTGACTGCTGCGCAGCGCATGCGACGTGGACAGATCGGTTTCAAGTTTCCACTCGCCGACATTGACTTTGGCGTTGAGGCCGCTGGCCGATACGCTGCCGTCCTGGGTCCAACGCGCGTCATGGTTGCTGACCTTGTTCCAATCGAGAGTGCCGCCAGCCACGAAACCGTCGCGCACGTCGATATTGCTGAAATTGCCGGAGTTAAGGCCATCCCAGTTGCCCATGTCGCCAGTCCAGTGCTGCATCTGGGCTTCGTTGATCTTGTTTTTTGCGTAATAGCTATCGGCGGTGATCAGCACATCGCTGTTCGGCTTGTATTCGATCTTGGCCAATATGCTGCTGCGCTTGTTGGTGCCGCGGCGCACGTCATCCTTGAAACCCCAAGGTGCTTTGTCGATAGTACCGTCGCCGTTGATGTCGCGCGAGTTGGCATCCGTATTAAAGCCCCAGTGTTCGATGTTTTTTTGCACCGATGGCTGATCCTGGTAGCTGACAGCCACTGCCGCGCCCAAGGTCTTGTTCAGGAACTGATCGATCCAGATGCCGCCCACGCGTGGCTTGGTTTTCTTGGCACCGGAGATATCCTTGGCAATCGGGTAGTACAGCGCATCTGCTTTCAGATTGAGCTGGCGGCCGTTGTATTTCAACGGCGAGACAGTCTGCAGGTCGATCGTGGTGGCGATGCCGCCCTCGACCAGTTCAGCGTTCTGGGTTTTGTAAACGGTGGCGCCGCTGACCGACTCCGACGGGAACTGCTCGAAACGCACGGCACGGCTCGCTTCAGTCGATGCCAGCTCGCGGCCATTCAGGGTTGCGCCGATGAAGCGTGGACCCATGCCGCGCGCGACGATCTGCGAAGCATTGCCGCGATCGAGGCCCGACGACAAACCTGGCAGGCGAGCCAGCGATTCGGCGATGGTGGTGTCCGGCAGTTTGCCGATGTCTTCCGACGCGATCACTTCCACCATGCTGTTGGAAGCTTCCTTGACGGCCAACGCGTTACGCACCGATGCACGGATGCCGGTCACGTTTACTTGCTGGATTTCGCCGGCGACCGGCGCTGCTGATGCTGCTGCCTGTGCTGCTGGCTCTGCTTGTGCTTCTTGCGCGAACGCTTGTTGCGCCATCAACGGGGTGCTGAACAATGTCGCGATCAGCAGGCTCATTTTCTTGTGTTTCATTATGTGCATCTCCAGTGTCTGTGTAGTTCCGTCTCTGATCTTTGAACCACATCGGACGGATAAGACGGGATGCTATCGAAACCGAAGTTGGGAGGCCAATAGCTTATTGACGTTGGCCCATATCAAGTTCGTATATCAGACATACAAAAAGCGTAAACAGTTTGTCAGCTTTACTGTTTACGGCTTGGTGTAGTGGGGATACATGGTGGTGGCGGTGTCGCGCAGCGCCAGCAGCATGGCGTCGGCGCCCGGGGAGAGCTGGTGTCGCTTGCGCGTCACAATACCGAACGAATCCATGCTCACGCCGAGGTCGAACGGCAGGATCGCCATCAGGCCCGTTTGCAGGTAGGCGTGTACCGCTTCGGCCGGCAACGCGACGATCATGTCGCTGTTCATCAGCAGGCTGGCCACCACCGGCAAGTCCTGTGTCTCGACGGTTTCGGCCGGCTGCTCAAGGCCGTGCGACAGAAACAGGGCCGTCAGGCGGTCGCGCAGGATGCTGCCGGCAGGCGGCAGTATCCAGCATTGCCGCACCAGTTCTTCGAGCTGCAAATCGGTACGACCTGCCAGCGGATGGTCGCTACGCGCGATCAAGAGGTGCGGTTCGTCGGTGAGCGGCTCGAAATGCAGTTCGTCGGCGGCAGCGGTGTCGAGGATGCGGCCGACCACCAGATCGAGCTCGCCGCTGCGCAGGCGTTCCACCAGCACCTTGCTGGTGGACATCTTGACCGACACGTGCACGCGCGCATGGCGCGACTTGAGCAGGTTGATGGCCTTGGGCACCAGCGAGGTGGCTGGCGCCAGCACTGAGCCGATACCGACGCGTCCGCGCAGGCCCGACAGCAGTTCCATCACTTCCTGGTGCGCCGCGTCCATCTCGGCCAGCGCCGCGCCGGCGCGGCGGATCAGCACCTTGCCATACCAGGTGGGTGCCACGCCGCGCGACAGGCGTTCGAACAGTTGCACGCCGAGGGCGTGTTCAAGCTCGCCCAGCAATTTGGACGCACCGGGTTGAGTCAGATTGGCGGCTTGCGCCGCGTGCGCGATGGAACCGTGACGGCCGAGTTCCACCAGCAATACCAGGTGGCGGGTCTTCAGGTGGGAGCGGACAAAGCGGTCGGAGCGGGAATCGGTCATATTGGCGATTATTATACCGCCCGAAAGGTAGAGCACGCGCGACTAGCGTGGCGAAGCCGCGTTCGGCGGGCGCGCGCACCTGCCCGTTCCCTACTCGTCCCGCGCTCGCTAGCCGACGGCCTGCACTGCGGGTGCCATGTCGTCGAACAGCGTATCGGCGATGCCAGCGGTGGCGCTATCGAGCAATCCGGACGGCAAACCGTACAAGGCGCCGTCGTTACCCAGCAACAGCAAGTCCGCCAGGCCGTCGCCCCCGAAGGCCAGCGCGACAGGCGCAGCGCCTTCGGGGGCGATACGGCAGAGCACGGCGCCGCTAGCGTCGTACCGCACCAGTTCGGCGCCCTGGATGCTCCACAGGCAGTCGGCGCTGTCGATCACGGCCGCGCCCACGGCCACATCCGACTCGGCAAACGTGGTGACATTGCCAACCCTGGCACGGTCGGCATCATACGTACAGTGCAGCATGCGGGTGCCGTCGGCGAACACCATGCGGGTGCCATCGGCGCTGAAGGCGATGCCGGCCGCGCGCACCACCACCGGCAGCGCCAGCCGGCGCAGGCCGTGGCGTTGCGAGTACTGGTAAAAGCTGCCGATCGGGCGCTGGTCGCTGGCGGTATTGGCGGTGCCGAACACAAAATTGCCGGCGCGGTCGGTGCAACCGTCGCTGATCGCCGTGCGCGGCTCGGCCGCGTCCACCGTCAACAACACTTGCGACTGTAGCGTCCTGGCGACACTGCCAGCCGCCGGCAACTCGACCAACCCCAACCGCTTGCCCTGCCCCAGCAGCAGGCGCCCGGAGGCGCAGGCGGCCAGCGCGCAGGCGCTTTCGGACAAGCGCAAGCTGCCCGCCGTTGCGACTGTAGCGGCCGTGGCAGGCGGTGCCGGCGGCGTGGCAGTGGCGGCTGCAGACGGCCAGTTGTACAACAGGCCGGTCAGCGGATCGGACCAGCGCCAGCAGTTGCCGGCTGCGTCCCAGCGCAGGACACCGCCGGTGCGGCCGCCGCGCTGCAGCAGGATGGCGTGCGCAGCGACGGCGGCGATGGCAGGCGTGGAAATGTCTATCATGACGCCGAGTGTAAGCGCAGCGGGCGTCCGACAGATATAAAAAAATCACTATCAGCTATCTTGATATCAGATAGCTGACTTGTTTATTTCTGGTATTCGATAATGATATGGTTTGTGGCGAATTAATCATATTTCCATAGCGGGGCGCCGTTTTAGACTGTGTGCTGTTCATTGAACTTACTCTCATTCATCACCCCTATGAAAATCACCAAACTGACGACCTACCGTGTTCCACCGCGCTGGATGCTGCTGAAAATCGAAACCGATGAAGGCGTAGTCGGCTGGGGCGAACCGGTCATCGAAGGCCGCGCCCGCACCGTGGAAACGGCCGTCCAGGAAATGGAACCGTATTTGATCGGCCAGGACCCGTCGCGCATCAACGACCTGTGGCAAACCATGTACCGCGCCGGCTTCTACCGTGGCGGCGCCATCCTGATGAGCGCGATCGCCGGTATCGACCAGGCGCTGTGGGACATCAAGGGCAAGGTCCTGGGCCAGCCCGTGTACGAACTGCTGGGCGGCCTGGTGCGCGACCGCATGAAGATGTACAGCTGGGTGGGCGGCGACCGTCCTGCCGACATCATCGAACAGATCAGCAAACTCAAGGAAGGCGGCTTCGACACCTTCAAGATGAACGGCACCGAAGAACTGGGCCTGCTCGATACGTCGGCAGCGGTCGATGAAGCGGTCAAGCGCGTGGCGGAAATCCGCGAAGCGTTCGGCAACACCATCGAGTTCGGCCTGGACTTCCACGGCCGCGTGGCCGCGCCGATGGCCAAGACCCTGCTGCGCGAACTGGAGCAGTTCCGTCCGCTGTTCGTGGAAGAGCCGGTGCTGGCCGAGCAAGCCGAATACTACCCGCGCCTGGCCGAGATGACCTCGATCCCGCTGGCAGCCGGCGAGCGCATGTACTCGCGCTTCGAGTTCAAGAACGTGTTCGCGGCCGGTGGCCTGTCGATCGTGCAGCCAGACTTGTCGCACGCGGGCGGTATCACCGAGTGCCTGAAGATCGCCTCGATGGCCGAAGCCTACGACATCACGCTGGCGCCGCACTGCCCGCTCGGTCCGGTTGCCCTGGCTTCGTGCCTGGCGGTGGACTTCGTGTCGTACAACGCCGTGCTGCAAGAGCAAAGCATGGGCATCCACTACAACAAGGGCGGCGAGCTGCTCGACTACGTGATCAACAAGGAAGACTTCAAGATCGTCGACGGCTACTGCGCCCCGCTGCGCAAGCCTGGCCTGGGCGTGGAAGTGGACGAAGAACGCGTGATCGCCGCCAGCAAGAACGCCGGCGACTGGCGCAACCCGGTCTGGCGCCACAAGGATGGCAGCGTCGCCGAGTGGTGATGCAACCGAAGTAACCGAAGCCGGCGTGATTGCCGGCTTTTTTTATGCGCCCCGCTGCTGCGCCCACCCGGTATCATGACGGCATGGATTTCATCAAACTTGCCGCCCTCTTCTTCATCACCGCCATCGCCGAAATCGTCGGCTGCTACCTGCCCTGGCTGGTCCTGCGCCAGGACAAGTCGCCGTGGCTGCTGCTGCCGGCCGCCCTGTCGCTGGCCCTGTTCGCCTGGCTGCTGACCTTGCATCCTACCGGCGCGGCCCGCACCTACGCCGCTTACGGCGGCGCCTATATCGCCGTTGCGCTGCTGTGGCTGCGCCTGGTGGACGGCGTGGCGCTCACCCGTTACGATGGCATCGGCGCGGCCCTGGCACTGGCGGGAATGGCCGTCATCGCGCTGCAACCCCACACCTGATCTCGCTCACTCATGCTCAAACCATCGCTGGCCCTGGTCGTTGCAATGCTGTTGTCCGCTTGCGCCGCCACGACAACCACACCGCACAATCCACGCCTGGCGGCCGAGAATATTACTCCTCAACCCGTGCCAGCAGCGGCACCAGCGGCAACCATCATGGTCGCGCTGTACCGGCAGGCCTCTTGCGCCGATGCAGTGCGCGCCACCGTGGACCAGCAGATGGTGCGCAATGCCGGCATGTTGCCCACGGCTAAACTGCCTCCAATGGAAGATATCACTGGGGCACCTGCGACCAGTTGCGTAGCCGCCGCTACCCGCCAGTTACTCGACGGCCGCTACGAGACCGTTTACTACCGTGAAACCGACGACACCCTGTTCGTCGAACATCGTGGCGGATTACTCGACCAGCGGGTCTGGTATCAACTCGAACGCATCAAACCGTAGCTAAAACAACATCAATCAAGCGCTTTTTTGCGCTTTCACAAATCTTGTGCCTTGAAATACAGGGATGTCGTCCCTATAATTGGCACTCGTTATGAGAGAGTGCTAACAAAGTCTCTTGTCCCACTTTCCGCTGCGGCAATCCATGCAATGTGATTGAAACAGCAACAAACTGTACCATTGTTAATTAAGGAGTTTTGTATGAACCTTCGCCCTTTGAACGATCGCGTTATCGTCAAACGTCTCGACCAGGAAACCAAGACTGCATCCGGCCTGATCATCCCTGATGCGG
>Ga0308164_10001844_pt1 | contig 22844 bp, 13 predicted proteins | sample PhyTR2_FD_201031 | JGI IMG/M metagenome (GOLD analysis project Ga0308164, IMG submission 201031) | Phyllosphere microbial communities from UC Gill Tract Community Farm, Albany, California, United States - DLSLT.R2 | ecosystem: Host-associated > Plants > Phyllosphere > Unclassified | place: USA... | reverse complement strand
CGCTATGGGACAATTACCGCACGCAGATGCCGCTGCTGGCGTTGCTCCAGCCTGAGCGCAGCGCCGATATCGCGCAGTCGCTGGTCGCGCTGTACGCAGGCGGCAAGGCGCAATGGTCGACCCCGCACGAACCGTTCCTGACGGTTCGCACCGAACATGCCGGAATCGCGATGCTCGACATGCATCGCAAGGGCATCGCGTTCGACGCGGACGCCGCGCTGGCGGGAATGGCGGCGGACAGCGACACGCTCAAGCGCGGCACGCCGGACGAGCAGATCGAGGCGGCGTATGACGACTGGGCAACCGCCGGACTCGCGCGCGACCTCGGCCGAGCCGATCTCGCGCGGACCTTCACCGCCAAGGCGCAAAGCTACCGCCCGATGTGGCGATCGGTATTCCAAACGCCGGGCGCGGACGGCGACGTGGTCAAGGCGCGCGGGCTGTATCAGGGCACCTTGTGGCAATATCGCTGGGCGCCGATCTTCGACCTGCCGTGGATGACCGCGACGGTCGGCCGCGAACGGATGCTCGGCGAACTGCACCATTTCTTCGATGCCGGGTTGTTCAACATGACCAACGAGCCCGACATTCAGGTGCCGTGGATGTTCACCGCGCTGGGCCAGCCGCAGGCGACCGCCGACCTCGTCCAGACGATCCTGACCAAGCCGATCGCGCATCCCTATACCAACAGCGGCAAGCTGCCCGTGCCGTTCGTCGGTCGCAGCTTCGCGCTGTCGCCGCAGGGGTTTGCCGACGGAATGGACGACGATGCCGGCGGGATGACCGCGTGGTACGTGTTCGCGACACTCGGCCTGTACCCGCTCGTGCCGGGCGAGCCGTGGTATGTCGTGACGACACCGGCGTTCGCGCAGTCCGATATCGATCTCGGCAACGGACGCAGATTGACGATCCGCCGCGACGGACCGGAGGACGGCGTGATCGCACGCGCCAGCCTGAACGGGCGCGCCCTGCCAGACTTCCGCGTCGACCACGCCGCGTTGCTCCGCGGCGGCATCCTCGCGATCACGACCGTCGCCCCGTCCGTCGGAACAGCCAGACGAAATGTCCCGCAACTGCAAGACACAGCCGCTAAGACGCTGACGGATGGAGCACGCCGCCGCCGATGACTTAGCGTCCGCATTCGAACATCGGCCGCAGGCCGGTCGGATGCGCATGGTCGGTTACGCCAGCGGCAATTTCGGCAAGAACGTCCTCGCGTCGACGATGGACGTGTTCCTGTTGTTCGTCCTGACCGAGCGTTGGGGCGTATCGGCTGGGGTCGCCGGACTGGTCGTGATGATCGGGCTCGTCTGGGACGGCCTCTGCGATCCCCTGCTCGGGCGCCTGCTCGATCGGTCCACCGACAGGCTCGGCACGTATCGCCGCCTGCTGTTCGTCGGCGCGCCCTTTGTCGGGATTTTCTTTGCGATCTTCTTCGTCGATCCGGGCTGGCGCGGCGGCGCGATCCTCGCCTGGGCAATCGCGATCGTGTTGCTGTTCCGTACTGCGTACTCGGTCTGCGACGTAGCGCACAACGCGCTGATGATGCGGATGACCAAGACCCCGGGCGCGGCGACGACCTTGTCCGGCCTGCGGTACATGTTCAGCTGCCTTGGTGCCCTGGCGGTCGCGCATTTCGCGCAGGCGTTCGTCGATCCGACGAATGACGGAGGCTATGAACTGCTCGCCGTGACCAGTTTTGCCGCCTTGGCGTATGTCGGCACGCTGTGGCTGTCCTCGGCATCGGTACCGGTGGCGAAAATACCGCCATCCGAGCCAAAGCACGGCGGATCGCTTGCATGGATCATCGGCAATCGGCCGCTCCTGATGTTGCTCGCGCTCGGGTTCGCACAGGCCCTGACCTTACCGTTCTTCGCGCGATCGTTCGCCTATATCGGGAAGGGCGTGATCCATGACGCGGCATGGACGGGTCGCGCGCTGACGACGCTTGCGGTGTCGCAACTCGTGGCGCTGCCGGCGTGGATGGCGATTGCCCGTCGTGTCCGACAGCGAGAGGTTCTGGCCGCAGCGCTGACCATCATCGCCATCGGACTTCTCGTATTCGCAACGGGCAGATTCGCGACGATAGCAGGCATCGCACTGTTCGGGATCGGCAACGCAGGATTGCAGATGATGATCTGGGTACTGCTCGCCGGATCGATCGATCACGGCGAGGATCGGACGAGTATCCGGCTCGAGGGGCTTCCCGTAGCGCTGTTGCTACTCACCTTGAAGCTTGGCGGCGGCATCAGCGGAGCGCTGCTCGGGCGCGGCCTGTCGATCATCGGGTGGGACGCATCGGCATCCTTCGGCCCAGTCGAACAGAGAAATTTGCTGACGATGGCCTGGATGGTGCCACTGGTCGGCGCGCTCATCTGCCTCGCTGCAGTCGCTTCACTGAGATTCCGACCGTCGACAGGACGCGCGATCGTGGCGGCCCGAAACGGTTGAAGCAACGTCGGACGCGGCATCCCCCCAATGGCATGTGCCCGCGCTCGGCTTCAGGAATCTCGCACCACCGGGTTCAAGACCTATGGTTAGCGTCCATATGCATCAGGCCGGCAGGGCACGGGAGAGCGGCATTGGACAGAATCGGGTTTGGCGGCGGCTGCCATTGGTGCACCGAGGGTGTGTTTCAGGCATTGCGCGGCGTCGACCACGTCGATCAGGGCTTCATTCGGTCGGAGGCGCCTTCGGACGTGTGGGCCGAAGCCGTGATCGTCAGCTTCGACGCCGCAGTCATCAGCCTGTCGACGCTGGCGGAGGTCCACCTGAGAACGCATTCGGCGAACGGCATCTACTCGCCCGGCGGGCGGTATCGGAGCGCGATCTATGTCTTCGCCGCGGATCAACACGATCACGTTGCCCGCGTGATCGCTCGGTTCGCCGAGGAAACTGGCCAGGCGGCGCGGACCATGGTTCTCCCCTTCGTCGACTTCAAACCCTCGGACGCGCGGTACCAGAACTACTACCGGACGGACCCGGACAGGCCGTTTTGTCGTAGCTACATCGATCCAAAGCTGGACTATATCCGTCGCCATTTTGCCCAGGCTGCCTTACCGGAAGGCACGGCTCGGGAGCTTTGACCAACCCATTCGGTCGAACACCGCATGTCCGGCCCCTGCTGCTAAGCCGGCAAAAGCCCGGCCGCGCGGTAGCTGTCGATCATCGAATCGACGAGGGCGATATCCGCGCGACCGCGTGCGAACAGCTGGGCGGGTGGTGCGCGCGATCAATATGTAAGCTCGTTTCAGTTGACCGGGCATCGGCTCGGTAGGCTGTTCGCTGACGGCTACCTCCCTCCGATCAATATCTGGTGAAGTGCATGCAGACGATTATCGACGTTCCGCTTCAGGCCGGTCGCAGCGCAATCGAGGTCGCACTCTACACGCTGCTGCCGATCATGGTCGCGATGAGGGCGGAAGAAAGAGTAGTCGATGGTACCATCTTCATGGCGACCATTTGGTACCAAACTTTCAAAGATCCTAGCGGGCACAGTACCACACGTGCAGCCATGAGTTCGCGCCTACCAAAACCCGAACACCTCCTTCATCTCGGTTTCACACGCCGACAAATGGCCTTTGAAAGACAACAGGTGGGACTTAATTGCCGCTGCCAGCGGCTTCGGTATTCGGCTACTTTCTAAAAAGGGCCTATGCCAGGGGGTAAGGATTAACCTGGATTCCCCAACAGTCCGTTGTCATCCCGCCCTCATGCCTATCTGGCGCCAGCACGGCGGTGAGACGAGCATCCCCGTACCACGGTGAGACAGTTCCGCCCGAGCCGAGCATCTAAGCTGTTCGAAAGACGGAATGTATTCGCTATGCGGCGCTCGATCTTCGTGACGGGCAGCCTTGCCGCCCTCATGAAGTCCGTGGCTGAAACGGGGACGAACGATGACGAACGCAACACCGGTGATGCTAGATGGCATGCTGAACGACTGGACCGCCGCTGATCGGATCGATCGCGGCCTGGGCACCGGCTATGCGATCTACGCGCGCAGCGACGGCGCGGACTTCGCGTTTGCGATGACCGCACCGACCGCGATCGGTGCGAACACCACAGCGTGGCTTAACACCGATCGTAACGCGACGACGGGATACCAGGTGTTCGGGTTTGCGGGGGGGGCGGAGTATAACGTCAACTTCGCCGCCGATGGCACGGTGTCGCTGTACAGCGGTGCGGCGGGGCAGACGTTGATCGCCAGCGGCCTGCAGGCGGCGTGGTCGGCGGATCGTACCACCGTCGAGTTCAAGGTGCCCAAGGCGGCGATCGGCAACCCGAACGCGATCGACACGATCTACGACGTCAACGACACCGCGTTCCTGCCGGGCAATTATTCGAACCCCGCGTTCACCGTCTTCAACGATACCGGCATCGTCGCCGATCCATCGCACCGGATTGCGATCGTCTGGTCCGATTCGACCGCCAACGCCTATTTCAGCAAGACCGCCTATTCCCAGCTGTTCATGGCGGCGCAGAGCCAGGCGATGCAGGCCGGCGTGCCGTTCGACATCCTGACCGAAGGCGACCTGACCAGCCTGGCGATGCTCGCCAAGTACGACACGATCGTCTTCCCGTCGTTCCGCAACGTCGACGCGAGCAAGGCGGACCTGATCGCGCAGACGCTCGAACAGGCGACCAAGCAGTTCGGCATCGGCCTGGTCGCAGCGGGCGAGTTCATGACCAACGGCGCCGACAATACCGCGCTCGCTGGCGATTCCTATTCGCGGATGAAGCTGTTGTTCGACGCCACGCGCGTGACCGGTGGCTTCCCCGCCGACGTGACGGTGAAGGCGAGCGACGCGTCGCACCTCGTGCTCGACGGCTACAGCGACGGGCAGGTCATCCGACAGTACACCGGCGTGGGCTGGAACGCGTTCACCAGCGTCAGCGGGACCGGCACGACGATCGCGACCGAGACGGTTAACGGCCAGACCTATTCGGCGGCGATCGCGACGCAGACCGGGGGCCGCAACGTGCTGTTTTCCAGCGAAGCGGTGATGGCCGACGACAATCTGCTGCAGAAGGCGATCGATTATTCGGTCCACGGCGACGGCCTGTCGGTCGGGTTGCAGATGACCCGTCAGTCGGGGCTGTTCGCGTCGCGCGTCGACATGGACCAGAGCAAGCAGATCGACGAGGTCAATCCGGCCGGCACTGCGCCCGGCATCTACGACAAGCTGCTCCCGATCCTGACCGAGTGGAAGACGAACTACAATTTCGTCGGCAGCTATTACGTCAACATCGGCAACGATCCGGCGAACGGCCAGGCGACCGACTGGGCGGTGTCGCTACCGGTCTACAAGGCGCTGCTCGATGCGGGCAACGAGATCGGCACGCACAGCTACACGCATCCGATGGACACGAACCTGCTGACCGATGCGCAAATCGCGTTCGAATTCGGCCAGTCGCGGACCGAGCTGGAAAAGCAGCTGAGCGCGTATCTCGGCAAGACCGTGACGGTCGGTGGTGCCGCGGTACCGGGTGCGCCCGAGCAGATCGCGACGAGCCAGGAAATCCTGAAATACGTGACGTATCTCAGCGGCGGCTATTCGGGCGTCGGCGCGGGCTATCCCAACGCGATCGGCTACATGACGCCGCAGAACGCCGCCGACGACAAGGTCTATCTGGCGCCGAACACGTCGTTCGACTTCTCGCTGATCGAGTTCCAGAAAAAGACCGTCGCGGAGGCCAGCGCGATCTGGGCGAAGGAATTCGGCGCGCTGACCACCGGTGCGGATGCACCCGTCGTGGTGTGGCCGTGGCATGATTACGGTCCGACGATGTGGGCGGCCGATGGCGCCACCAGCCTGTACACCAAGCAGATGTTCACGACCTTCGTCGCACAGGCGGCGGCGGCCGGCGTCGAGTTCGTGACGCTCGCCGATCTGGCGGGCCGGGTCAGCGCGTTCCAGAACACGACGATCAGCTCGACCGTGGCCAGCAACACGATCACCGCGACGGTTGGCGCGACCACGGGCACCTTCTCGCTCGACGTCGATGGCCAGAGCAACGGCCAGGTGATCAAGGGTGTCGCCAACTGGTACGCCTATGATGCGGACACGGTGTTCCTGCCGAAGGCGGGCGGCACTTATGCGATCACGATGGGCGCCATCGCGGACGACGTGACGCACATCACCGCATTGCCGATGCGCGCGACGCTGACGACGCTGAGCGGCGACGGCCGCGACTTGGCGTTCACCGTCGAGGGCGAAGGCAAGGTCACGGTAGACCTCAAGGCGCCGGGGACCGACTGGACGACGCTGAGCCGCGGCACGATCGCCAGCCAGATCGGTGAGATCCTGACGATCGATCTCGGCGCGATCGGCGTGCACGACGTCAAGATCGGCCATCAGGCGAACGTCGATCCGGTGCTGACCTCGTTCGGCGGCAACACGACCGGCGCCCTGTCGATCGCTGAGAACGGCACCGCGCTGACCACCATCACCGCGACCGATGCGAACATCGTCTGGGGCGATTCGATCAAATATTCGATCGGTGCGGGCGGCGATGGCGCCAACTTCTCGATCGACGCGACCACGGGCGTGCTGAAGTTCGTGACCGCGCCCGATTTCGAGGCGCCGACCGATGCCAATCGCGACAACATCTACGGCGTGACCGTGGTTGCGACCGACGCGCGTGGCGCGATCGACACGCAGACGTTGACGATCGGCGTCACGGACGTGGTCGGCATCACCAAGACAGGTACGATGTTCGCCGACACGATCAACGGCACCAGCGAGCAGGACGTGCTCGATGGCGGCTGGGGCAACGACGTACTCAACGGGCTTGGCGGCAACGATCGTCTGACCGGTGGCCTCGGTAACGACACTCTCAACGGCGGCGCGGGCAACGACACGCTGATCGGTGGCGACGGCAAGGACGTGCTCAACGGCGGCGACGGCAACGACATCCTGATCGGCGGCGACGACATGGACACGATGACCGGTGGCGCAGGCGCGGACATCTTCCGCTTCGAGGTGAAGGGCGACAGCCTGACGTCGTCGTTACGCGACGTCATCACCGACTTCACCGTCGGGCAGGACAAGATCGACCTGTCGATGATCGACGCCAACACGTCGCTGTTCGCGCGCGGCGATCAGGCGTTCAGCTTCATCGGCACGACCGGCAAGTTCACCGCGCCGGGCCAGCTGCGCTACAGCTACCAGATGATCGGCGGGAAGGAATTCACCGTCGTCGAGGGCAATACCGACAGCGGTTCGGCGGCGGATTTCTCGATCGCGCTGACCGGCCACCATGTCCTGACTGCGAACGATTTCTTCATGTAATCGACGGCATAGGCCGGCGGTGTTATGGCGGGCATAGGCTTCCAATTAGCGAAAACCGCGCGTGACGGCGGCGTCGGCGGGATCGTCGGCGCCGCCGCATTCGGTGCGGTGATCAGCGCCGGGCCGTGGCTGATCACCGCGGTCGCGATGGCGATGCTCAACCACTGGTCGAGCGCGCATCTCGGCGCGGGCGGCGCGCGGACCGTCCAGACGATCCTGGTCTATGCGTTCAGCCTGTCCGCACTCGCTGCGGCACCGGTCGGCATTCTCGCAACCCGGATGGTGGCGGATCGAATCTTCGCGCGCGATGCGGGCGGCGTGTCGGGGATCATGCTGGTCGCGCTCGCCATCGGTGGCGTGATCGCGCTGGCGGTCGGCGCGGTGGTGTTCGGGACGCTCGGCGGGCTTCCGTCTCGTGAAGCCGCACTCGCGACGCTGATCCTCGCGTGGCTGACGCAGGTCTGGATCGCTGCCCCCCTGCTTACGGCCCTGCGCCGTTACCGTGCGATCCCCCTCGCCTATCTGCTCGGCATCGGTTTTGCGACGATGTTGCTGGCGCTGTTGCCGAAGCCGGACGTCGTCACCGTGCTCGCCGTCATCGCTGGCGGGATCGGGCTGACGCTGGCCGCGATCGTGACCGTGATCCGCCGGCATTTCTCCGCCCCGCCCGTCTTGCCGGCGCGAGACGCAATGACGCCGCGGTTGGCGTGGATCGTTGCGGCGGCAGGCATCGCCGGGGTCGTTGCGATCTGGATCGACAAATGGCTGTTGTGGGCGGGGTCCGACAGCATCCGGGCGATCGGGCTGTTGCGGCTCAATCCTATCAACGACCAGGGCAGCTTTCTTGGGCTGCTGACGATGGTGCCGGGCCTGACGCTGTTGCTGATCGTCACCGAGACGCGGTTCGATCGCGCGTTCGGCGACATGATCGTACGGTGTACCGGCACGTCGACGCTGCAGCGGATCGAGGAAGCACGCAGCGAACTCGCGCGGACGATGTTCGACGGGCTGCGGATCATGCTGCTGGTGCAGGCGCTCGTCGCCGCGCTTGCCTGGGTGTTCGCGGTGCCGCTGTTCGAACTGATCGGCGCGGACGCACGGGCGATCTTCGCGTTTCGCCAGACCTCGCTCGGCACCGTCTTCCATCTCGTGGTGATCGCGACGACCGTCGTGCTGGCCTATTACGACCTGTTCGGTCGGATCCTGCTGACGTGGACGGCCTTCGCGATCGGCAGCGGCGTCGCGACGCTGCTGCAATGGGATGCGGGGTTTGCCGCATTCGGCTGGGGCTATATGGCCGGCGCCGTGGTCGGTGCGTCGGTCGGCATGGCGCTGGTCGCCGAGGCGACGGTCAACCTCACTTACCTGCTGTTCGTCGGCAACAATCCCTCGGTCGTGGGGCACGGAGGGCGTCTGTTGTGACGGGAATCATGGATATGCCGCGCAGGAAGATCATGCAGCGGATGCTGGCACTAGGTGCAACTGCCCTAACGCTCGGCGTGCGGTCGCGATCGGATGCCACTCCCAAGCCGTCCGTGAACGCTGCCCTGCGCTGGGGCGTCGACTACGGTGCAACGACCGATCCAGTATTGGCGAGGACGTGCGCGCTGCTGGTGCTGGAGCCGCATCACGCGCGCCCGATCGCACCGCTCCGGGGCCCCGGCAGCATCCTGCTGGGTTATGTCAGCTTCGGCGAGGTCGAGCGCAGTCGGCCCTATTTCGCCGCGCTCGAAAAGGCCGGCGCGCTGAGGGCCGCCAATCCCAACTGGCCCGATGCGCGGCTTGCCGACCTGCGCCATCCGGCGTGGCGCGCGGCGGTGCTCGACCGGCTCGTCCCCGCGATCCTGGCGCTCGGCTATGACGGCATCTTCATCGATACGATGGACAACGCCGAAGCGATGGAGCGGCAGGATCCGGTAGCCAACAAGGGCATGGTGGCCGCAGGCGTGACGCTGATCGCCGCCGTACGCGCGCGCTTTCCCAAGATGCGCATCATGCTCAACCGCGGCTATGCGATGTTGCCCGACGTCGCGCCGAAGATCGATTACCTGCTCGGCGAGGCGATGGCGTCGCGGTGGAATTTTGCCACCAAGCGCTATGAATTGCTCAGCGATTCGGACTGGGCCTGGCAAGCCGGTCGCCTGCGTGCGGCCAAGGCCCGAAACGCGGCGCTGAGCCTGATGACGCTCGATTACTGGGACCCGACCGACTCGAAGCAGGTCGCCGCGCTGTACGCGCGCGAGCGCGCGGCGGGGTTCAGCCCCTATGTCGCGACGCTGGCGCTCGATCGACTGGTGCCGGAGCCGAGTTGATGAGGATCGACCGCCGACGCGGACGTCTCGCGATCGTCCTGCCCGCATTGGCGGGGCTCGGCCTGCTTGCGGGCGGGCCGATGCTGTTGCCGAACGACCGCGAGATTCGCCACGCCGAGCGCCGTGCGCAGCCTGTGCCGACGGCGAGCAGTTCGATGCCCTCCGCGCCGGTATCGCCCCCGGTGGTGCCGCCTGCGCATCCGGCGATCGCGGCGCAGATCGCGACGGCCGATGCAGCGGCGCTGGCCGCGTTGACCGCGCGGCTGATTACCGAGGGTCAATCGGTGTCGACGATGCAGGTCGCCTATGATCTGGTCGCAGCAAAGCGACCGGCTGTGGCGCTGGATTATCTTGCGGCACGGCCCGATGGCGGGGCGGCGGCGACGTGGCGGTTGCGTGTCGATCTTCTTCGCCAGACCGGGCGGAACGCGGATGCGTCGACGCTCGTCACGCAGGCGGCGCAGAAGCGCGGATCGGTGCCGGCCGCGGACATCGTTGCGGCGGCCTATGCCATCGATCGGCCCGATCTCGTGATCATGGCAGCGGCAAACCACGTCGTACCGCCACCCGATGCCGCGCTGTCGCTCGATCTGGCCCGGCGCGCCGACAAGGCCGGGCGCAACGACCTGATCGCACTGCTCGACAAGGCGACGACGGCGAACTGGCGTGCAGCGGATCCGTGGCTGGCGATCCGTGTCGCGGCGCGCGCGAAGGATACCGCGGCGGGCTTGAAGGCTGCCGACTATCTGCCGGTCGAGCAGCGTCCGGCGGCGCGCGAGGCGATCCTGACCACGGCGGGCGACCGTGAAGGCTTGCGGACCGAGTTGCTGGCGCGCGCCGCTGCGCCGGGTGCGCAACCCGAGCGGGAGGCGGAACGACTGCTCGCGTCGGGCTACCGTGCCGATGCGGCGGCAGTGCTGCGGCGGGCAGCGACCGGGCAGCCACCGACCGCGCCTGCCGCTCAGCGCGCGCTATACCTGATGGGTCCGCGACCGGAATCCGACGATCTCGCCTGGCTGAAGCAGCAGAGCCTGCAGGGCAATGCTGCCCAGCAACGCGCGTGGCTGGCGCGCTATGCCGAGCGCGACCGGCCGGGCGAGGCGCTGGCGTTCGTGTCGCGGCATCCGCTCGCGAGCCAGACCGACGTGATGCTGATGCGGCTGTCCCTGGCCCGCACCGCTGGCAATGATGCCGCCGGTCGTGCGGTGCTGGCATCGTTGCTGGACGGCCGCGCGCTCGATCCGGCGCAGGTCGCGGCGCTGTCCGCTGCGGCCCCCGCCAGAATCGAACCCGCGCAGGCGGCGGCGATTGCGAAACGCCGCGTCGCGTCCGGGGTCGCGGCGCCACGCGACCAGCTCGATCTCGCCTGGACGGCGTGGAACGCGGGCGATGCGAAAGGCGCGGCCAAGTGGCTCGATGCGCATCTGGAGACGGACCCGACCGACCTGCCGGCGCTGCGGTTGATGGCCGATGTGCAGGCACGGATCGGTGGAGATCGGGCTGCACGTCCCTGGCTGGACCGTGCGCTCGCGCAGACGCCCGCGGAGAGCAAGGCTCGCGTGGAAATACTTGAGAAGCTCGGTCGTCGGGCCGACGCCTTGTCGCTGGTCGAAACATTGCGTGCCGATACTCCACAGGACCGATCGCTCGCCGCGCTGCACGCGCGCCTGCTGATCGCGCAGGGACAGGCCGGGCGGGCGCGAACGGTGCTGGCGCAATGATCGCACTGCTGCTCTGCCTGACGGACGCGCCGGCGCTGACTGTTCCCCGCACCGTCTTCGCGGACAGTCGGGTCGTGGTGCCCGAGGCCGTGCTCGCCTGGCCCGACGACGCGGTCGTCCGCATCGAAGACCGCGACGGGGAACTGGTCGCGCGGTTCGATCACCCGGTGACGCCGGACCGGATCGTGGCGTTCCGTGACGCCGCCGGGGATGCGATCGGCGATCTGCGCTGGAACGACGACAGCCTCGTCCTGCGTCCGGCCGCCGGCTGGACGATGACGTGGCGCCAGGCGGGCCCGGTGGTCGCGCTCGCCTTCTCGCCGCCGGCTCCGAACGATGGGGTCGCCGAAAACGTGGACGACAGCGCTTCCGAGGCCGCGCTGACCGCAATCGAAGCGGATGCCGCGGCCGGGTATTCGGAACAGGCACGGCGCGCCGCAACCGCGTTGGCGAAACGCTATCCGACCGACCGGCGCGCCGCCCGCATGCGCGCCGACACGCGGCTTGCCGATGGCGACGTGCGCGGGGCGGCGCGCGATTACCGTGCGCTCGCAGCGGACGACCTGATCGCCCGCCGTGCGATCGCCGCCGCGCCGGGAACCGCGAGCGTCGGCGTCACCGCGCGCGACGGCAGCGACCTGTCGCAGGCAGAGTTCGCCGCGCGGGTCGACGCTGCGGTCGGCGACACCCTCGTCGCCGGTGGTGGCCTCCGCCATATCGCCAGTCGGGTCGGCGAAGATGCACGGACCGTGCGAGCGGGCGACACCGTGGTCGACGCCTCGCTGGCCGCCGCGTTCGACGGCGCGGTCCGCGTGCAACTGCTCGCTTCGGCCGCGCTCGACGACGGCGTTACCGGAGGCGGTGCAAAGGCCGTCGCGGGGTCCGCCGACGCGCAGTTCCGCGTGACGCTGACCCGCCACATGCCCGATTACTCGACCCCGGCGCAGGTGCTGGCGGGCGGGTATCTGTCGCGTGCGCTGCTCGGCGTCACCTATCGCCTGACCCCGGGGCTGGTCGCGCAAGGCGATTTCGGGGCGAACCGCTACGGGCTCGCCGGCAGCAGCGGCGCGAGCGACACCATCGTCGCGAACGGCGGGCTGGACTACCTGATCCGACGGCAGTTTCCCGCGCTCGGCCTGACCTATCGGTTCGAGGCGGAATATGTCCAGCGCATGCAAATGGGCATTGGCGACCTCGCCCTCATCCCGCTCGCCACGCGCGAGAACCATACTGTCCAGGGGCTGGTCAGCGGTGCGCTCGGCGCGGTGCAGATGACCGCGCTGGCCGGGTGGACCGTCGACCGGTTCGGGGGCGACGGGCCTACCGCCAGTCTTGGTATCGCCGCACCGATCGGCGTGGCATGGCGGGTCGAGGGCAGCGGCGGCATCACCTCAATCGCACGCCCCGGCTTTTCGGGTCGCCAACTCTACGCACGGGCGCTGCTGACACGCAGCCTTGGGGATACGCAGTGACGCACGACGACCCTGTTCGCAAATGGCAGACCCGGTGGCGACGTCCCGCGCGCGTTGCGGGGGAGATCGTGCTTACCTTCGCCGCGCTGGTCGCACTCGATTGGTGGCTGACGGGCGGCACCGGCTTCGCGCACGTCCATCCCAACCCCTATTGGTTGCCGGTCCTCGTAATGGCGCTGGCGTATGGGACCGGTCCCGGCGTTCTCGCAGCCGTCATCGCATCGGGACTGTGGCTCGCCAACGTTCACGACACCCCCGGCGAACGCGATTACCTCGATCACCTGTTCCATCTGTCGCTTCAGCCGCTGATGTGGTTCGTCGTGGCGGGGATCATCGGCGAAGTGACGATAATGCGGACCGGGCGTCACGATCGGCTGGAAAAACGCGGCCGTGTCGCGACGCGCAATCTGGCGCGTCTGACCGACGCGTTCGCGACGCTGTCGCAGACCAATCGCCTGTTGCAGGTTCAGATCGCGACGGAAGCGCATACCGTCGGCCATGCGATCGAGACGGCGACGCGGCTCAGTTCGGAGGACCGGGCAGAGCGGCGCGCCGCGATCGGTGAACTGGTCGCGCTTGCCGCGCGGACCGCCGACTTCACCTGCTACAGGGTCACCGGTGGGGAGGCGCGTGCCTGGCTCCGGGGGCCGGTTACCGCAGGGCGCCGCGACGTCCTGCCCGCGCCCCTGCTGGAGCGGATCGAGCGGCACAAACGGATGTTGCATGTCGCCAAGCGGAGCGATCGGCACGCGCTCGACGGTGTCGGCGTCGCCGCGATCGCCTTGCCCGACCGGAAGACCGGCGAAATAGTCGGCTGCCTGATTCTCCACACCCTGCCCTTCGAGGCGCTGAACGCGAATCGTACCGCGGAACTCGCCGAGATCGTCGCCTGGTTGACGCCCCTGCTCGCCGACCTGCCGCAGGCGGCACGGCAACCGGTGAGATCCGCCGGGCTGGTCGCGTGATCCTCCGCCTGATTGCGCTGGCGGTCTTCGAGATGATGATCCTGGCGACGTGTCGGATGTCCGGGGTCGCGGTCGGCTGGGGCCTCACCGTGCATGCCGTAGCGAGCGCGTTCGGGTTCGGCGTGTGGCTTCGCAGCGGGACTGCTGCCGGTTTTGCGCCGGCGATGCTCGGCGTGCTCGGGCCGCTCGGGCTGCTCGTGGCGCTGCCGCTCGGGCGTTTATCCAGGCCCACGACGCAGCGCAGCGACGACGAGATGTTCGGCCCGGTTGCGCGCGGCTCCGCACAGCGCGGCGCGCGTCTGGCTGTCGCGCGGATGCTCGACGGACGCGTTCATCATGCGACGCCCGATACGCTCAGTTCGCTGGTTACGATCATGCGTCACGGCGCGGTTGCCGAGCGGCGGCGCGCGCTGGAGACGGTGGTGCGATCGTTCGAGCCGGCACTGTCGCCGTTGATCGCGCTGGCGCTGACCGACAGCGACCAGACCATCCGCGCGCTGGCGGCGGCGGCCTCGGCCCGGGTCGCGGAGAACCTCGTCCTGGCACGGGCGAGGCTATCGGCACGCATTGCCGATGGCGCCGATCCGGACGCCGCCATCAGCCTGGCGACGCTGCTCGCGGATCATGCCCGCTCGGACGTGCTGCTGTCGGATTCGCAACGCCTCCACCTTCGCGAGGATGCGGTCGCAACGATGGTCGCCGCGGTCCCTTCAAAGGCGGATGATCCAAGGTCTGGGACGCGCGACGCGTTGATGATGGAAGCATTGTGGGCCGCGGGCGATTACGCGGCGATCGACCGGATGGCGACTGCGATCGAGGCCGCGTCGGAGCGGAACGATGCGCCGATGGACGCTAAACACCACGGCGCGACGACGCGGGCGACCTGGTGGCTGACGGGAGCGGCGGCATGATCCCGCTCTCGGCCCTTGCCGAAAAGTCGCGACAAGCGTCTGTCGAGATACCGGACGCCGACATCTGCCTGATCGTCGAGGGCGCTTACCCCTATGTGATCGGTGGCGTGTCCGGTTGGTTGCAGGATCTGATCACGCATCTGCCGGACATCCGGTTCGTGATCGCCGCGATCAAGCCGGGCGCCGGGCTGCTCCCGTTCCAGTTGACGCCGCCGCCCAACGTTGTCGCGGTTGTCGAGATCGGCCTCGCGCCCGCACCGGCCGTTCCACGCGCCATCCCGGACCGGATCGCGGTGCCGATCGCCGATGCGCTGGTCGCGTTCGTCGCGACCGGTGGCGCAGATCGGCTCGCGACGCTGATCGACGTGATCGGTGGCAGCGTCCGGCCGCTCGCGCCCGGCGATATTCTGTCGCACCCCGCCGTCTTCGCAAGGCTCCGGCGGCATTATCAGGCGATGCTGCCCAAGGCGTCCTTCCACCATTATTTCTGGGCGATGCGTGTGCTGCTGGGCGGGTTGCTCGCGGTGCTGACCACGCCCCTGCCCCGCGCGAAAGCGTATCACACGATCTCGACCGGGTTCGCAGGCCTGCTCGCTGCCCGCGCCGCGCGCCAGACCGGGCGACCGGCGTTCATCACCGAGCACGGCATCTACATGCTGGAACGCCAGATCGAGGTGATGATGGCGGACTGGATCGGCGATCAAGTCGATACCGGGCTCGAACTGGAACGCAGCGTCCGCGACCTGCGCGACCTGTGGGTGCGCGCGTTCACCAGCTATGCGACCGCCTGCTACGACAGCTGCGACCCGATCGTCGCGCTGTACGGCGCGAACACGGCGGTCCAGCGCCGGCTGGGCGCTGCCATCGAGCGTGTCCGCGTGATCCCCAACGGGATCGATTCACGGCGGTTCGCGAGCCTCCCGGACCAGCGCGATCCGGCGCATCCGCTGGTCGCGTTGCTGGGCCGCGTGGTGCCGATCAAGGACGTGAAGACGTTCATCCGCGCCGCCGCGATCGCGCATGCCGAACGCCCCGATATCCGCTTCGTCGTGCTCGGCCCCGAGGACGAGGACGCGGAATATGCCGCGGAATGCACGCGACTGGTCGAGGATCTAGAGCTGACGCCGGTCTTCCGCTTCGCCGGACGCGTGCGGATCGAGGACTGGATGGCGAAGATCGACCTGCTCGTGCTCACCAGCCTGTCGGAGGCGCAACCGCTGGTGATCCTGGAAGGCGGAGCGTGCGGCATCCCGGTAGTCGCGCCCGATGTCGGCAGTTGCCGCGAAATGATCGAGGGTCGCGGCGGCGCGGACTCCGGCCATGGCGGCATCGTCACGCCGCTGGTCAATCCGGCAGCGACTGCGGCGGGGATCCTGGCGATCGCCGGCGATCCGGCGATGCGACTGGCGATGGGCGAGACGATGCGCGAGCGCGTCCGGCGGGATTATGACCATGACACGATCATTGGCGCGTATGCGGCCCTGTATGGATCGTTGATGACGGGGTAGGATCGGTCGTGCTGTTGCCGCACGATCCGTGATGAGCGTAGAGAACGGGTGATGACGCTCGACGATCTCGGCCCTCGCCTGTGCATCCTTGGGCCTTCGAACAGCGGGAAGTCGACGCTGGCAGCCGCGATCGCACGGGGACGCGGTCTGCCCGCTATCCATCTCGATCAGCTTCGCCACCGGCCAAATACCGACTGGCAGCCACGCCCGGACGATGAGTTCCTTGCGTTGCATGATCTCGCTATCGCCGGTCCCCGCTGGGTCATGGACGGCAATTATTCGCGGTGTCTGCCGCAGCGTCTCGGACGGGCGACGGGCGTGATACTTCTCGAAGTGCCGACGATGACCAGCCTCTTGCGCTATCTCCGGCGATCCTGGCTCGACCGAACGAGGCACGGGGCGCTCGACGGCGGCAGCGACCGGGTCACATGGGCGATGATCCGACACATCGCTGTCACGACGCCCGCCAACCGCAGGCGGTACGCGGCGCTGTTCGACCAGATCGTCCTGCCAAAACTCATGCTGTCGACCACGCGCGACTTGGAGCAATTCTACCGTGCCGAGGGGCTTGAGCGATACTTGCAGTCGCGTGGGCCGCGCGACGGATCGAGGGTAATGAAAGCGTTAAGTCCCACCCGTCACGACTGTATCGCTCAGATCGCCGATCGCCGGGGCCGCCAGAATGGGAACGCTGGTGATCGGCAAGGCAGCGCCAAGCGGGCCGGGCAAGGCCTGGACAAGCGCCGGCCTGATCCTCGCGTCGGTCACGTGCGCGAGCTGCGGTGCAGGTCGGACGGCCGCACTTGGAACCTGCGCGCGATCGATCGGCGCCAGCACGGGATCGAACGGCCCGAACGTCTTCGCCCGCACGCGCCGCGTGTTCTGCGCAGGATCATAGGTCGGCACGGCCTGATCGATCGCCGCCGCCTGCAACCGCCCGAGCGTCGCGAGCAGGCGCGCTTCCGCGGCATAGGCGCCGTAGGTCCCGTTGACGAAGACGAGGTGCGCGGTCAGCAGCCGCTGTTCCGAGTCCAGCACTTCGAAATTGGAGCGAAACCCCTCCGCGAAGCCGCGTTGTACGCCGGTAAGCGCGGACTCCGCGGCCTCGGTCGCGAGCTGTCCTGCCGCCATTTGCTCGCCGCCGGCCACCGCCTGATTCCATGCGTTCTGCGCATTCGCGAGTGCGGCACGACGCGCGGTCTCGACCTCGAACCCGAGCTGCTGGCGTTCCGCAACCGCGGCGCGAACGCGCGATCCAATCACGCCGCCGGTAAGCAGCGGCATCGTCAGCGTGACCCCGCCGGTCGCCTGCGCTCCTGCATCGCGCAGCCGGTAGGAATACGGGCTCGCATAGCCATAGCTGCCCGACAGCGCGACGATCGGCGCACGCTCGGCGCGTTGTGCAGCGATCCTCGCGTCACCCACCTTGGTCGCCAGGATCGCCTGCCACAGGCTCGGGCTCTCCTTCTCGACCACCGCGAAGGCCGCGTCGAGCGAGCGCGGCAGGCCGGGCAGTGTCGGCGGCACGAGCAGCGTGCCCGGATTGCGTCCGACCACCGCCGCAAACCGCCCCCGGCTCGCCTGGAGGTTGACGGTCGCCTGCGCCAGTTGCGCGCGGATGATCTCGCGCTGCGCCTGCGCCTGCGCGATGTCGGTACGCGTCAGGTCGCCGCCGTGTTCGCGCGCGATCGCCTGCGTGACCTGACGCCCGTAAGAGTCGAGTGAGCGTTGCTGGATCGCCACCAGCGCCTGGTCGCGCCGCACCGACACGAACGCATCGACGACTTCGAGCAGAATCGCGTTCTCCGCCTCGCGCAGCCGTTCGCGTCCCGCAAGCACGGTCGCCTCGGCCGCGGAGACCTGCGCCGTGGTGCGCCCGCCGTTGAGCAGGATTTGCGATGCGGTCAACGAGGCGCCAATTGTCCGCCCCCGTGCCGTATCAAAATCGCCGAGCAGGCCGCGCTGGTCCTGCGACTGGTATTGCAGCGTCATGTTGACGCCCGCGCTGAGCCGGTATGCCGCGCCGGCCTGGACGATCTGCTCGTCCAGCGCGCGGAGTTGCGCGCGCTGCCCTTCCAGCGAGGGATTGCTGCGATAGGCGTCGGCGATCGCCTGCCCCAGCGTTTCCGGCGCGGCGGACCGTGCCTCCGGTGCCGTCTGGGCGACCGCGGATCCGGCCGGCAACAGAAGCACGACGGCGGCGAGGCGAAGAATATCAGCGTTCATGGAGCGACCGTGAAAATGCCTCGGTCAACGGATCGAGGAGATAATCGAGTGCGGTGCGCGACCGCAGCTTGACGAGGACGGTAACGGGGACGCCTGCACGGATGCCGGTATCGCGCCCGCGGACGGCCTCGATCTTGGCGATCTGGTCGCGCGGCACGGTGATCTCGGCGCTGAAATAACTGTGCCCGGTCTGCTCGTCGCGGAGTGAATCCGCGGAGACGGTGCGGACCGTGCCGAGCAGGATCGGCAGGTCGCGTTCGTGCAGTGACAGGAACTTCACCTCGGCCTCACGACCGGCGAAGACGCCGTCGATGTCGCCGGGCGAGAAGTTCGCGCGGACCACGAGCGGCGCGGCGTCCGGAACGATGTCGAGGATCGCCTGCCCCGGCTGGATCACGCCGCCGACCGAGAAGACGCAAAGACCGACGACGCGGCCCGCCACCGGCGCGCGGATGATCGTCCGCGCCAGCTGCTCGCGCGCGGCGGCGAACTTCGGCATCACCTCGTTCAACTGGAACTGCGTGTCGCGCAGCAGCGTGGCGCTGTCCTCGACATATTTGCGGCGGGTCTGGACACCTTCCGCGCGCGTCTGGCCGATCTGTTCGCGTGCCGCCGCCGAGCGCGAGACATAGTCGGCGTCGGTCCCCTCGAGCTGCTGGATCGAGCGTTCGATCGCCCGCACGGTGTTCCGCGAGACATAGCCCTGGTCGGCCAGCGCACGCGTGCTTTCCAGCTGTTGCCGAAGCGAGGCGCGCTGGCGAGCGGTCGCAAGTGCCTGTGCGTTGAAACCGGTCGTCTGCTGCGCGACGGTCGCGGCCTGCTGGCGGAGCACCGCGCCATTTGCCGCCAGTGCCGCCGAGCGCGCCGTGCGTTGCGCGATCTGGAGCGACTTCGCCCGCTCGACGAGGCGCAGATCGTCACCTCGTGCCGAGGCGAACTCTGCCGGCCAGACGATCGCACTACGGCGAACGTCAGCTTCCAGACGCGCGCGTTGCGCTTGGAGGTCAATGACGCTCGCGGCCAGCGCGCGTTCGCTTGCGGTCACTTCCGCGCCTTCAAGACGGAACAGGATCTCGCCAGCGCGGACGTGCTGGCCGTCGCGCACCGCCATTGCCGCGACGATCCCGCCCTCGCGGTGCTGGACGGTCTGGCGATTGCCGGCGACGACCACCTGACCGTCGCCCGCCGCCGCCGCATCGAGCCGCGCAAACGCCGCCCAGCCGAGCCCGACGACGAAGAACAGGATCGCGACGATCCCGCCGACCAGGATCGCGTGGCGCGGTGAATCGTCGAGGCGGAGGCGGTCGCCGAGGCTCGCGCCGCCAGCGGCGGGGACCGGACTGGCCAGTTCGGCAGGGATCATCGTGCGCCTCCGGTAGCAGCCGCGGGCGCGGCGTTGGCAGGACGCACCACCTTCGTCCGCTCGTCGAACAACTGGATCGTGCCGCCGCGCAAAACCATGATCTTGTCGACCGCTTGCAGAAGCCCGGTCCGATGCGTCGAGACGATCACGGTGGCGCCGCGGGCTCGCAGGGCCACCAACGTCGTCACCAGCCGTGCTTCGCCGTCGCTGTCGAGATGCGCGTTGGGCTCGTCGAGGAACAGGATCGTCGGCGTGCCGAACAGCGCGCGCGCCAGCGCGACCGACTGGTTCTGCCCCGCCGACAGCCCCGATCCGTCCGCCATGCTCAGCATCGTCGCATAGCCATTGGGCAGGCCAAGGATCACCTCATGCGCGCCCGCCGCCTGCGCCGCCTCGACCACCGCGGCGTCGAGCTGTTCGCTTTCGCCCGCCAACACCGATTGGAAGCGCGAGATGTTGGTGTGGACCGAGGTCGGGAACAGCGACGGCGATTGCGGCATGTAACCGACATGGCGGCCGAGCTGTTCGCGGTTCCAGTCCGCGAGATTTGCGCCGTCGATCCGTACCTCGCCGGTGTCCGGTGACAAGGCTCCGGAAAGCACGCGCAGCAAGGTCGACTTGCCCGCCCCGCTCGGGCCGACCAGCGCGACGATCTCACCGGGCTCGACCGCAAAACTGATGTCCGACAGCAGCGCCCGGTCGCTACCTTCCGCGCGTACGGTGACGCCTCGGACGTCGATCCGGCCGACCGGCGTCGGCAGGACGGTCGCATCGATCGCCGGCCCCGGCATCGCACAGAACGCGTCGAGATCGCGGTAGGCGTTGCGCGCGGCGGCGAGCGGCTTCATCGCACCAAGGATCTGTTCGACAGGCTGGAGCGCACGCCCCAGCAACAGCGAGGCGGCGAAGATCGCACCACCCGAGATATCCTGCCAGATCGCCAGCAGCGCCCCGAGCGCCAGCGCCAGCGATTGCAGCAGCAGGCGGAGGAACTTGGTGATCGCCAGAAACTGCCCCGACGTGCCGGCCAGTGCGGACTGGCGGCGGACGAGCTCGGCACGCTCCAGCAGATGCCGGGTGATCAACGCATTGCGCATTCCCATGACGCGCGCGACCTCCGATCCGTGGATCGACACGTCCTGTTCGCGTGTCGCCAGCACCGCGCGCGCCTGCGTGTCGCGCGCAGCCCCGGCGGTCATCCGGTCGCTCAAGATCGCGATCCCGCCGAGCAGCAGCGCGCTGATTAGCGCCAGCACGCCGATCCACGGATGCAGCAGAAACGCGATGCCGATATAGATTGGTGCCCAGGGGGCATCGAACAGCGCGATGATCGTCGGCCCGGTCAGCGTGCCCCGCACCGTATCGAAATCGCGCATCGCCTGGCTGCGCTGCCCGATCGTCGCGCCGTCGGTGCCCAGGATCCGCAGCAATATCCCCGGCGCTGCCCGACGTTCCAGCCGCATGCTCGCGCGCAGCAGCAGCCGCATCCGGACCGCATCTAGGATCGCGAACACGATCAGCGCGAGGACGAGGATCAGCGTGAGCAGTAACAGCGTCGCGCCACCGCGCGTCGGTACCACGCGATCATACACCTGCAGCATGAAGATCGACGGCACGAGGTACAGGATGTTCACCAGCCCGGAGAAAATCGCCGCGAACGCCAGATGGCGTCGACACCCTCGGACTGCGCCAGCCAGGGCATTCTGGCGGCGACTGGCGTTTGCCGTCGCAGGCGCTGAAGATGACGTCGGCATAACCGCTATCTAGCCGCGAAAGGTTAAACGAACGGTTTCTCCGGCACTTGCGACCGTCAAAACGCTCCACATGCCGGTTGGCCTGCCGATTGGTCTACGGCCGGCAAAGCGCGGTCGCGAGCGATATTGCGCCGTCGCTGACGTAATCCGCTTTGGCGATTACGTAAGTGATGGCGAAGCGGCTTCAATTAGAAAGGCTACCCACCTACCGATCTATCTACCCCCCAGTTTACAAAGGGCTTCTCTGATAAGTTATCGCTAGCCGCGGCCGAAATTACTTTGCCGATCGGCGCTCCAGCTATTGCAGCAACAAGGTTTTTTAAGCGATTCTCGCGTTTCTCGATGACGCCGGCGAACAGAATGGGTCACGTCTACACCCCCCAAAAGCGGGCGGCTTGACCTATTCTCCGGGAATAACGCGTGCGCTTATCTACATGCATACGGCTGTTAGTCCGGCCGCTTCTGCCGAAACACGTCCCTCCCCAACCGATTTCGCGCCAACGGCAGCTGGGAGACCTAGCTTGAGGACTTCGCGACCTGCGCGCACCCTCGGCAGTCGGCCGTGTGGGGCAACGACGGCGGCTTCCCGCGCACGCGCTTACTGATCCTCGACGGCGCCGCCGACGGCGACCGGTTCAAGCGCTGGGTCCGGCGGCAACGACGTCCTTCTCGGGTACCGAAACGACCAGGGCTTCTTCACGCCGCCAATCATAGCTCAGCTGCTAGCCATCGCGCCTTGTGGCGGGGGGACCTACTTTCGGTCGTTCACGAACCGTTTGAAACTTCCAGCATTGAGACATTCGTCGTTCGTCAGATTTAGGTTCCAGAACAACTGCCCCGCAAAGTGTCACCCAAACGACACCGTTTCGTCACCGAAATGACTCCCCTAGCGTCTAGCTGCGACGACGGGGGCGGCCGTTCGGCTGCTGCGACAGGGAACCACCATGACATATTTTTCGCGCCGCGGACTGCGCAGCGGTCGCGGCTACGCCGTTCTGATGGCGTCCGCCGCACTGACTGCGTTCGGGCCCGGTGCGCATGCCCAGTCTGCCGATCCCCAGTTCCAGAATGCCGACACCACCGCAGATGCCGACACCACCGCCGACATTGTCGTGGTCGGCGCCGGTGAAACCCGCTCGGTATCGACCCTGTTGCCGGCGAACCTTGACGCGCTGCCGCCCGGCACCAGCATTCAGAAGGCGCTGAACATGCTGCCCGGTGTCAGCGCGCAGTCGATCGATGCGCTGGGCCTCAACGAACAGTCGATGTCGCTGCAGGTTCGCGGTTTCAGCACGACGCATCTCGGCTACACGCTCGACG